>ERZ1673702.1201-NODE-1201-length-29398-cov-8.146815_pt1 | contig 29398 bp, 28 predicted proteins | sample MGYA00580232_ERZ1673702 | MGnify/ENA primary metagenome ERZ1673702 (study PRJEB41218, sample SAMN15661792) | gut metagenome | host: Homo sapiens | place: Canada: London | collected 2015-08-20/2019-03-30 | study: EMG produced TPA metagenomics assembly of... | reverse complement strand
ATGTATGTATGTCAGGAATGGATTGACGAAGTTCTGATTGTTGTTTCAGAAGTTCTTCCGTATCCGTCAGAGTTAATTGAGCAATTATCAGAGACAGGAGTAACCATTCATCTTAATCTTGCAAAGATCACAAGTGTGCCAGGGAAAAAACAGTTTGTGGAAAAGGTTGGTAATTACACAGTCCTTACGACAAGTATTAATTATGCATCAACCAGACAGTTAATGTTAAAACGATTGATGGATATTGCGGGTGGATTAGTTGGATGTATTTTTACCGGAATCATTTGTATTTTTGTCGGACCGGCAATTTATATTGCATCACCGGGACCAATTTTCTTTGCTCAGGAACGAGTAGGAAAGAATGGAAAGAAATTTAAAATGTACAAGTTCCGCAGTATGTATATGGATGCCGAAGAACGTAAGGCAGATCTTATGAAAGATAACAAACTTGGAGATGGAAAGATGTTTAAACTGGACTTTGATCCTCGTGTTATCGGAAATAAGATACTTCCAGATGGGACACATAAGACAGGAATCGGTGATTTTATCAGACGAACAAGTTTAGATGAATTTCCGCAATTCTTTAACGTATTACGTGGCGATATGTCGATTATAGGTACTCGCCCACCCCTTATTTCAGAAACGAATCTGTATGAGCTTCACCATCGTGCAAGGCTGGCAATTAAGCCTGGAATCACTGGCATGTGGCAGGTAAGCGGACGAAGTGATATTACCGATTTTGAAGAAGTAGTTCGTCTTGATAAAGAGTATATCACAAATTGGAACATTGGGCTAGATATAAAAATATTGTTTAAAACGATATTGGTAGTCTTTAGGAAAGATGGATCAATGTAAATCGTTTTGCAGCTTATTTTATAGAGAGAATAAGCTACAAAAGGATAAATATAGATAAGTTATAAATATAAAGATTGCATTTAAAAGAGGAAGTTATGAATAAAAGGAAAAATAATAATTCTCCACTTAAAATTGCAGTTCTTGGACATAAGACAATTCCGAGTCGCCAAGGTGGAATTGAAATTGTAGTTGAAGAATTAACAGTTCGTATGGCAAAGCTGGGACATAAAATAACAGTATATAACCGTAGCGGACATCATGTAAGTGGTAAAGAATTTGATGGAAAGAAGCTAAAAGAATATAAAGGAATCCGAATGAAATATGTACCGACAATAGATAAAAAAGGATTAGCAGCAATGAGTGCTTCCTTTTTTGCAGGGGTGGCAGCAGCGTTTGGAAAATATGATGTGGTACATTTTCATGCAGAAGGGCCGTGTGCAATGTTATGGTTGCCAAAATTATTCGGGAAGCGTTGCATAGCTACAGTACATGGTTTGGATCACCAGAGAGCAAAATGGGGTAAATTAGCCAGTACATATATTATGTTGGGAGAAAAATGTGCAGTTAAATTTGCTGACGAAATAATTGTGTTAAGTGAAGGGGTTCAGGAATATTTCCTTGATACATATGGGAGAGAAACCCGTTTTATACCTAATGGTGTAAACAGACCAATTATCCGAGAAGCTGAAATTATTAAGAATAAATTTGGTTTAGAAAAAGATAGCTACATCCTCTTTTTGGGCAGACTGGTTCCAGAAAAAGGGCTTAGATATTTGATAAAAGCCTTTAAGCAGGTAGATACTGAGAAAAAACTGGTTATTGCTGGTGGAAGTTCAGATACAGATGAATTTACAAAAGAATTAAAAGAACTGGCAAAAGATGATTCAAGAATTATTTTTACTGGATTTGTTCAGGGAAAAGAGTTAGATGAACTTTATAGTAATGCTTATGTATATACTTTGCCGAGTGATCTGGAAGGAATGCCTCTTAGTCTATTAGAGGCAATGAGTTATGGGAATTGTTGCTTGGTGTCTGACATAGATGAATGTGCATCTGTTGTAGAGGATAAAGCATTTATTTTTAAAAAAAGTGATGTGGCAGATTTGCAAAGTAAATTGCAGAAAGCTTGTGATGATAAAGAACAAGTACAAAAATATAAAGATGAAGCTGCAGATTATATTTGTCAAAAATATAATTGGGATGATGTTACAGAAAGAACGGTAAAGTTGTATAGAAATTAGGGAGAATTAAAATGTTATGTGTGGCAACAGTTGATATAAAAGGTTTAGATAATTGCATGATTGAAGGCGAGAAAACTATAAAAATAAGTGAATATGACTGGATTATAGAAGATATTAAATTAAGACAGTTTGAGAGAACAATCCAAAACAATACTGAAAAAATAAGCGAATTAAAAATTAGTTTTTATCCTACAGAATTTGAAAAAAGATCGGAGAATGATATTCGAGAGATTGCAAAAAATGTTGCCAAACTGGTAGTTAAAGAATTAATTAGTAGGGGATTTGATATTTCAGATATTTGTATAGAATCTCCATCAATTTGTACAGTAAAGAATGGTAAGATCACAGCAAGTAATCAAATTACAATAAGAAGTATAAATGATGGATCAGTTAAACGAAGAGTGGAAGAAGAAACGTTTGTGATTAATAGTGTGGGAAGTGATTCAAAAGTAATAGATGCTTTGCAAGAAAAAAATCAAATACAGAAATTTGAAAATCTATATGAAATTTTAAAGAAAAAGTGTGGTAATCAGGTAAAAGTAAAAGAACAAATAGAGGCAGATTTTGCACATAAATATGACATTAAATGTGATAATGAAAATATAGATTTTGAATATGTGGAAAAATATCCAAGAGCAAGATATCAAGATGATTTTACTTATTTAAGAACAATGATTTCACATGGTAGTTCAGAGTATTCCGAAGAAATTGCCAAGCGATTGCCAAGAGAGTTAAGGAAAATAGTGAAAGTTATTAATGATTTAGAAACAGAAGATTAGATTATACAGAGGTTAAAGAGATGATTCGAATATTGCAATGTGTAAATGATATGCATCGAGCAGGACTTGAGACGATGCTTATGAATTATTATAGAAATATAGACAGGGAAAAAATTCAATTTGATTTTTTAACACATCGTCCACAGAGAAGTGATTATGATGATGAAATCGAGAGCCTGGGAGGAAAGATTTATTATGCTCCCCGCTTGTATCCACAAAATTATCCTAAATACTTTAAATGGATGAAACAGTTTTTTAGTGAACATCCAGAATATAAAATTATTCATTCACACATTGATGCAATGAGTTATTTGCCATTGAAAGCTGCAAAGAAAGCGAATATACCGGTACGTATTGCACATAGTCATAATACGGCAATAGACAGGGATTTCAAGTACTTATTAAAAACTTATTTTAGATTTAAACTTCCGAAAGTTGCAAACTATTATTGTGCATGTGGTAAAGAAGCAGGAGAGTTTTTGTTTCCAGGAAAAGAATATATGTATGTTCCAAATGCAATAGAAATTGATAGATTTTTGTTCAATGAAAATGTTAGAATGAAAAAGAGAAGGGAATTAGGAATTAAAGATGAAATAGTTATTGGTCATATTGGTAGAATGTCGTATCAAAAAAATCATAAATATTTAATTGATGTTTTTGCGGAAATATTGAAAAAGAGAAATGATTCTATATTGCTGTTAATAGGTGTGGGTGAAAAACTAGATGATATAAAAAAATATGTTGAAAAATTGGGCTTGAGTGAGCAGGTTAGATTTTTAGGTAATAGAGCAGATGTAGATGAGTTATATCAAGCAATGGATGTTTTTGTAATGCCATCATTATTTGAAGGATTACCGGTTGTTGGTGTTGAGGCTCAGTTTTCAGGCTTATCGTGTATATTTTCAGATCAAGTTCCAGAAGAAGTTAATTTTACTAACAAAGCAATGTTTATTTCATTAAATGAAAAGAAAGATGTTTGGGCCGATAAAGTGATCGCAGCAGCAGTTGATAAGACAAATCGAGAAAGACCTGAATTGAAGAATAGTATTTTTAATATTAAACAATCTGCTGCATTATTAACTGATTACTACAAAGAATTAATAAATACGGTTTGAATAGAATTTAGAAAGGTGAATGGATGTGATTAATTCAAAAAATGACTATTTGAAATATTTAGAGCAAGATAAATTGGCATTAGGGAAAAAATATAAATTTCCTAAGTTAGTTCATGATGAAATATGGAGATTTGAGATATTGCTTAGAAAGACAGAGTATTATGTAAATTGTAAAAAAACATTTATTGGAAAATTATGCGGAAAAGCTTTGCAATTTTTATACTATAAAAAAAGATTAAAATATAATACATATATTCCATTAAATGTATTTGGTCCAGGACTTTCTATTGCACATTTTGGTTCAATTGTAGTTAATGGAAATGCTAAGGTTGGTGAAAACTGTAGAATTCAAGATAGTGTAACTATTGGAGCGACGAATGGAGAATCGGATGCTCCCGTAATAGGAAATAATGTATTTATAGGAAGTGGAGCAAGAATTATTGGTAAAGTTAATATTGCTAGTGATATTGCAATTGGAGCGAATGCTGTGGTGGTCAAAGATTTTAATAAAAGTGGTATAACCATTGGGGGAGTACCAGCAAAAAAAATCAGCGATAATAATTCGCATTCAAACTTGAATAAATGCTTGGAGATAGATAAATGAAATCATATTCTATAAGAAAGAAAAGAAATGTTATTTTGGGTATTGCCTTATTTGCATGTGCAATTATGTCGAAAGGCTTTGTCGATGCACTGTTTGTAACTGATAATGCGAATGGAGTTTTAAATCTTTTGAAATACTTTTTTTTAATTGGATCTTCATTTGCTTTTTATGCTTCTAACAGAAATAAGAAGAGACTTTTTTCTAGAGAGTTTAGGACTTTAATGTGTTTTTATTTGTTTGTAGCTCTTATTTCAGTGTTTTCAATAATTTGGAGTGGACGATTTACATTTAGAACGATTAAAGAATTTTGTTTTATTCTTACTCCTATCATTTTTGTATATTATGCGATTAATGCGTTAAATAAAGACGAAATTTTATCGATGGCTAAGTTTTCGGTAGTGATTTATGTTGCATCATATTTCATTGAAATTGCCGATAGATTTTCAGTTTCCATGGCAATTAATGCAATTAAAAATTTTTCGTTGTTAGGTGGGAAAGCATCATTTGCATATGATTATTATGAAACAAGTCATTTCCCTGATCCAATGATGGCATTATTTTGTTATTTCTGTTATTACAAAGAAAATAATCGAAAGTGGATATGGATTAGCTATATATCTATTCTTTTAATGAATAAGCGTTTAATTATTTTATTTGCTACGATAATACTTGTACTTTCTTATTTACCCAATTGGAAAAAAATAACTTCCATTAAGGTTAATAAAAAAATCTGTATGATATGTGTAATTATTTTTGCAATATCTCCGTTGGTTGTAATTAAATTGATAACATCTCCTTTTGGTATTTGGTTCTCAAGTAAAACAGGTCTAAACATGGCGGATTTTTGGATGGGAAGAGACAATATGGTGCTCTATTATATAAATAACCATTTCCAATCATATGGATTGGGGTCTACTTATGATTTTACTGGATCGATGTTAGAAATTGAAAGTATTAAAATTTATTTGGAAACAACAATTGTAGGAAGTATATTATTATCCATCTTTTATTGGAAAATTACTAACCGTAATTTATTTTCAATGCTTGTTATGCTGTATATTTTTCTAAATATCAATACTTCTACTTCACTTACAACAGGTGCATTTGCATGGATTTATTATTTATTTTTAATAGGAGGGATAAATTATGAAACCACTTATATCGATAATAGTTCCGGTTTACAAAGTTGAGGAATACCTAGATAAATGTATAGAGTCTTTGGTTAATCAAACCTATACAAATATTGAAATAATTTTAATAAATGATGGGTCACCCGATAATTGTCCTCATATTTGTGAAAAATGGAAGAAAATAGATGATAGAATAGTAGTGTTGAATAAGAATAATGGTGGATTAAGCGATGCTAGAAATGCGGGAATGAAAATAGCTAAGGGTGAATATTTTATATTTGTCGATAGTGATGATTATGTTTCTAAAGATTATGTTGAATATCTGTATAAAGTATTGGAGTCAACAAACGCAGATATTGCAGTTGGAAAAATGCAAAGCTTTCTTGAAGGTACATCTCCGAAAAATACAAAGATTGATAATGATTATGTTTTAACATTTAGTGCTATCGATGCAATACGCGATTTTTTATATGAAAAGCATTTTGCTACATCTATTCAATCCAAAATTTACAAAAAAGAGTTATTTAATGATGTGGAATTCCCTGTTGGAAAAAGATATGAAGATTTGTATACTTTATATCGACTTGTATCTAAATGTAATACTGTTTCTTATGGTAATAAATCAATTTATTATTACTTAGTAAGAAAGGATGGTATTATTGGAACTTTGGATCCACTAAAAAATAAAGATTTTTTATTAGCTGCCAAAGAAGTGCATATGTATGTGGTGAATCATTTTTGTACAATTAGAAAATCGGCAGATTTTAAATTGTTTCAAGCGGCTATTGAAATGTTTGTTCGGTTACCTAATAAGACAAATAATCATGAGCAAGAATGCTATAAAGAAGAACTATGGCGATATGTTAAGAAGTATAGACTTCAGATTGTAACTGATAATAATTGTAAGTTAAAATATAGAATACTTGCAGGCGTATCTTTTTTTGGTCAAAATTTATTGAAATGTTTTTTTCAGATTGTTTCTAGGAGAAAATAATGATGCATGCATATTTGATAATGGCTCATAAAAATTTAGAGCAAATAAAAAAATTAATGAAATTACTTGATTATTCTGAAAATGATATATATATCCATATTGATGCTAAAGCAGATGATACTATTAGATTTTTTGATTATACTTCTTGTTGTACTAAATCAAAAGTAATTCAATCATCAGTATTCAAATCGGCTTGGGGAAGTTATAGTTTGATTGAATGTGAGTTATTTTTATTGAAACAAGCCACTGAAAATAGAAAATATGATTATTATCATTTGATTTCTGGTATGGATTTACCATTAAAAAATCAGTTAGAAATTCATCAATTTTTTAAAAAAAACAATGGAAAACAATTTGTCCACTTTTCTGGTAAGAACAGCGAGAATGAATACCAAATAAAGAGAAGAGTTAAATACTATTGGGCAACAAGTTATTATAATTTTTTCAGCTTTATTGATTTTAGAATAGTAAGAAGGATTGATTATTTTCAAATTAGATTACAAGAATTATTACATATTGACAGATTAAAGGATAATAATTTAGTCTTTTATCACGGGTCGCAGTGGTTCAGCATAACTGATGAATTGGCACGAGATTTGCTGAAAGAAAAAGATTATATAGAAAGAATATATAAGAATACGAATTGTTGTGATGAACTATTTATACAGACATTTATTGCAAATAACGACAAGTGGTTTTCGAGACTCTATGATTTAAAAATGGATGACGATTATCGTTCAAATGTGAGGAAAATTGATTGGTCTAGAGGTGGTCCTTATGTTTGGACAAAAAAAGATTTCAATGAACTAATTGATAGTGATTGCATGTTTGCAAGAAAATTTGATGAGAAAGTAGACCCAAAGATCATAGAATTATTATACGAAAGGATTTTATTGAAAGGTAACAATTGTGAAAAATAAATTTATTGGTATTAATGCATTGCTTAACGCAATTAAAACTATATTTTCCATAATATTTCCATTGATAACTTTTCCATATATATCTAGAGTATTAGGAGTTGAAAATATTGGAATTTATAATTTTAGTTCATCTATAGTAAGTTATTTTACACTGCTTGCTGGATTAGGAATTAGTACATATGCAATAAGAGAAGGTGCTAGATATAGAAATGATAGAAATAAAATTTCTGATTTTTGTTCTGAAGTTTTTTCAATTAATTTTATATCAACCTTAGTGTCTTACGTTATTTTGCTTTTTTGTTTAATTTTTCTGAATAAGTTACATGATTATATTTCTATAATAGTAATTTTAAGTATGTCAATTTCCTTTACAACTTTAGGATGTGAATGGATTTTTAATATTTTTGAGGAATTTGGACTTATTACAATTAGAACAATAATTTGTCAATTTATATCAGTTGTACTGATGTTTATATTTGTGAAAGATAAGGATTCATTAGTTCAATACTCTTTTATTACTTTGATATCAACATCAGGTGCTAACTTTATAAATATCTTTGCTAGAAAAAAATATTGCGATATTAGATTTTGTTTTAATAGCAAAATGAAAAAACATTTAATCTCGATACTTATTTTATTTGCAAATTCTATTGCAATGACAATATATATCAATTCCGATGTTACAATTTTAGGCTTGATATCAGGCAGCTATCATGTTGGTTTGTATTCAGTATCAACAAAAGTTTACACGATGCTTAAGTCATTGTTGGGAGCTTTAATTGTTGTATCAATTCCTAGATTATCATCTTATATTGGAACTGGAAATGAAAGAGAATACGCAGAAACTGCATCTACTATACTGAATTCATTAATTACTTTAGCTGTGCCTGTAATGGTCGGGACATTTGCGTTAAGTGATAAAATAGTGTTTCTATTATCTGGAAAAGACTTTTTACCAGCAACAACTTCATTACAAATACTTAGCGTAGCACTTTTATTTAGTATATTTAGTTGGTTTTATACTTCTTGTGTACTTATTGTAAATAAAGAAGATAAGAGTGTATTGAAAGCTACAACTTTCGCAGCTTTAGCTAATATTATATTGAATGTGCTTTTAATTCCATATTTTAATCAAAATGCCGCAGCTTTCACTACAGCACTTGCAGAATTAATATCAGCAGTTGTATGTTATCTGTATGGAAGAAAGTATTTTCAAAGTAATTTACAAAAAAATGATATTATTTCTACGCTTTTAGGCTCTTTTCTGATAATAGTAATTTGCCGCTTAGTAAAAATATATATATCAAGTCTATATGTGAGCATATTTGTTTCTTTTATACTATCAGTGATTGTATATGGAATTGTTCTGATTTTATTTAAAAATAATTCATTAAAGTTAATTTTGGATTTTATAAAAAGAAAGTAATTGTTTGGTTTTTCAAAGCCATATTATTATTGAATGTATATTTGATTATTAGTAATAATATATTGATGGTTTCATAAAGTATACCATAGATTGGAGAAAATGATGATGAATCTTTATGATGGATTGCATGATAAAGTTTTAACAAAATATGCAAAGAATCCTATGACAGAGTGTTATTCCTCAAATTGTGTGTTCAAGTATCAAGAAGAAATTTATGATGCAACAGTAATTATACCTTGTTATAATGTAGAGCATTATATTACTGAGTGTTTGGATTCAATGCTAAACCAAAATACTTCATACAATGTTGAAATTATTGCAATAGATGATGGTTCAACAGATAGTACAGCTGAAATATTACGTCAATATTCAACTAGGATAACTAATTTTAGAATAATTAGTCAATGTAACAAAGGATTATCAGGAGCACGAAATACTGGTATAAGAGAGGCCAGAGGGAAATATTTAATTTTTATTGATTCAGATGACTATGTTACAAGTGATTATATTGACTGTCTTTTAAAAAAAGCATTTTTTAAAGATGCAGATATTGTAGCAACTGGTTATTACACTTTTAATAATAATCATAAAATTATAAAAAACATCATGATTAAAGATGAAAATGACACTTCCTTATTAAATGGTTGTGCATGGGGAAAAGCAATAAAAAGAAAGTTTTTTGAACATTTAGTGTTTCCGGAAAATTATTGGTATGAAGATTCTATTATAGCTCACCTTGTTGTTCCGAGAGCAAACTCTATTTATATGGTGTCTAAATGTCAATATGCATATAGAAGTAATCCGACAGGAATTACAAAAACTTCTGTGAGTAGTTTAAGAGCTATTGAGTCATTCTATATTACAGATTTGATGTTGCGCTCATACGTTCATTTTTATTCAGAGGATGTTACAAACACGCATAAGTTCATTAATCTCTTAATTGAGCAATTTTACTTGAATGAGAAAAGAGTTGTAAAATTAAATTCAGAAATTAAAAGAACAATTTTTATGTATCAAAGTAAGTATGTTCATACCCCCCCCATTATGGATTTTAAATTAGACTTTTCTAAAAAGTTATATGTAATAGGGTTATTGAAAAATAATTATCAGGTAGCACAAATTAGTTTAAGACTTGACATTTTGAATAAAATCATACGAAGAATAAAGAATAAATGATATAGATTTCTGAATTTAAAATACGTTTTTGAATATCTTGAAATTTTTGAAAGTCTGTATTAAAAAATAACACCTACAATTAAAGCATTGATTATAAGAAAAGTGCTTTAATAAGTTTAACACAGTTCTAATCAAAGAAAGTAAATCTGGTTTTGATTTTGCCTTCGTAGGTAGCTCACCAGAATAGTAAGTGCCAACAGACTTCAAGTACACGCTCTTGAGTATAACATAATATTTAATTGGTTTAGACGATTGACGTTATCAGCAAATATGCGAAAGTAAAGTATTGATACCGTCCGTTTAAAACTGCTGAAGATTGCTGCAAAAGTAGTTCATTCAGTAGATATATCACATTCAAACTGTGCAGCAGCTGTCCATACAAAGAAGAATTCTATGATACTCTTTCTGCGATAGGAAAGCTGAACATACAGTTGGAATAGCAACGGTTAACGAACCTTGACAGCCGAAGCAATGCTCAAAAACTGATCATATTGGTTTTGCACTATTTTTCTGCGAATTGAGAGAGGTTATAGCTGCAAGGATCATTTTTTAGATTCATGGAGCAATCTTTATAGATTAGAGATTTCTCCGTAAATAATTCAGGATAAATGAAAGGGAAAAAATGAAAACAACACTAGTCATTATGGCTGCCGGTATCGGTTCCCGATTCGGTGGTGGAATCAAACAACTCGCTCCAGTTGGTTTAAATGGAGAGATTATCATGGATTATTCTATCCATGATGCAATCGAAGCAGGCTTCAACAAAATAGTTTTTATTATTCGTAAGGATATTAAGGATGCATTTAAAGAAGCAATTGGTGATCGTATCGAAAAGATTTGTAAAGATCTTGATGTAGAGATTGCCTACGCATATCAGGAATTAAATGAACTTCCAGAAGGTGTGGAGCTTCCGGCAGGACGTACCAAACCTTGGGGAACAGGACAAGCTGTTCTTGCTTGTAAAGAAGTTCTGCATGAGCCATTTGCAGTTATAAATGCAGATGACTACTATGGAAAAGAAGCATTTGTTAAGCTTCATGATTTCCTTGTAGGCTATGTACCAGAAAAAGCCAATCAGTTCTGTATGGCAGGTTTCGTTTTGAAGAATACGTTAAGTGAGAATGGTGCCGTTACCAGAGGGATTTGTGAGACAAATGAGGAAGGTTATCTCACAGCAGTACATGAAACTTCCAATATTGTTAAGACTCCAGAGGGTGCAGCAGTAGACAACGATGGACAGCTCACTTCAATTAATGCTGAATCCTACGCATCCATGAATATGTGGGGACTTACACCGGAATTCATGCAGACTTTAGAAGATGGATTTAAAGCGTTCTTTGCTAACATGGGAGACAAAGATATTCTGAAAGCAGAATATTTACTGCCAATCTACATAGATGAACTTCTTCAGGCAGGCAGAGTTTCTGTAAAAGTGTTAGATACAAATGACAAATGGTTCGGAGTAACCTATAAAGAGGATAAAGACTATGTAGTGAAATCATTTGCCAAGCTGATAGAAGATGGTGTATACCAGAAGAATTTATTTGAAGATTTGAAATAAATAATAAAGGAGAACGATGGGAAGTAAGATAATCGAAATATTTAATAAAATAGCATATAATGTATTATCGGCACTGTACCAGCCTTTTTGGGCTGCCGTTCTCCTTGCATTTCTTGCAATGTTCTTATATCTTTATGCGAAAGAACATGAATGGAAGAAGAACGATTTTGTTAGAAATATGTTTGCAATATGGTGGAGAACATTTAGAAGTTCTTCAAATTTTCGCCGGACATTCGTACTAGCCTTTTATACAGCAATGATATTACTCCGAACAGTTTTAAATCGTGAAATATGGTTTGACCCGCTTGGAAAGATTTTTGCAGGATGGGGACTATATGAAGATGGACAGTTTACAACAGAATCTATAGAGAATTTCATGTTATTTGTTCCATTTTCTATTTTACTATTGTGGGCATTTCAAAAAGAATTACTTGATGAATCTGAGAATATTAGATTTGGAAAAACCGTTTGGGAAGCCACAAAAGTTGTAGCAGTATTTTCTTTTATGATAGAATTTACTCAGTTATTATTCCATCTTGGAACCTTTCAAATATCAGATCTAACCTATAATACATTTGGTGGAGCAGTAGGCGGTGTCATCTATTATTTGGGATTTTGTCGAAGCGAAAAATAAAATAAGAAACAGAGGACAGCTATCGGAGCATTAGTCTGGAGCAGGAAATCCTCTGTTTTAAGTACAAAACGATTGGATTCACATGAAAATAGGAGCTATAAAATGGCAGGAAGACCAAAAAAGAAACCAGAATATAATCCAGAATTTCAATTTAATAATTTTCTTCAAGAGTTAAGAGATGCCTATAAAGAAGCAGATTCCTTAAGATCACTGGCAGATGAGCTAAATATTAGTCTGCTTAAACTTCGTAAGTTACTTATTACTGCAGATGTATTCACATCAGATATATGTACAGAAATTAATGATCTGTATCAGTCAGGAAAAAAGATTCCGGAGATTATGAAACTCACAGGTCTTTCCAGAGCATCGGTGCATTCCTATCTGCCCTACACTAAGGGAATTTATAATGCAGCAGAGATAAGTTTAAATGCGGAGCGATGCCGGACATATAAGATCAGACAGGAGCAGGTTCGGCTTCTAAAGGAAATACCATCAGAGGAAAATCTGTGGCAAGCTGTTATTGCATTTCAGGATTATCCATTTAAAACAGCAACAGGATTACCATTCCGATATAAATTAAAGATTGGTAAAAACGGAGAGTATAACAAAGAGCTGCTGATAGACCGGAGAGAGAAAAGTAAGAGTCTTGCCTGGAGTAGTGTGGTGCTGGCATTTGAAAATAGTAAGAGGATTTCAGAAGAAGTGAAGAAGCCGAAAGCACTTGGAGATATTAGAGGAGTTTCATATATTTATCCGATACTATGGCGATTTGGTTTGATCAGAGTTCCGGAAGCAATAGAGAAGAAAATGGGAAAGCAGAGATAAATCCCTGCTTTATTGCTCATAAGAGATTGGATTGACATGGATATATTAAAGAGTTTCTCTTAAAATAGAAAATGCATCAATGATTCCTTGCTTGTAGGCAAAACGTATATATTCTATAGATGAAATGTTTTCAGCAGTGATAGCGGCATCAACAGTGTCTCATTGTTGAGGAGTTAGATTAAGATCCTGTATTTTTTCATACCCTATCTTATGATCTATGGCGTATCGTGCTTTTCATGAATTCCATAAATAAAAAGTCCAGCAAGTAAAGAACTGATGTCAAAGAAAACAGCAAGTATTAATGAAAACCAAGCTGTAAACCAGTATTTACCAAATAGTAAGGAGGTGGCTTTTTCAACAACATTGATATCAGAAATTTTATTTCTACGTAATTGATTGATAGTTTCGATGTTTTCATTAATATTATAGTTTTCCAATAAATCAATATTGATTACGGTAGTATCCAACAGTTTTTTTTCGCCTTTAGATAATCGAGGAAGCTGTTGAATCAAGTTTTCTAAGTCATTTAACCTTGAATGCCATTCATTTTTCCAGACAGAACAATCTTTGGAAAATGATTTTTCAGTTGGATTGGGAATGACAATATTATTTGAAATGTTCTTTCGTAGTGTTTTTATACTTGTAGTAGAATTTTTAGTAGAACTGGATTGCATTTCCACTAAAGATATGTAATTGTTTACAGTAATGGTTAATTCTTGTGTCATTTTAACTATTTCACTGTATTCTTTAATAATATTGTCTTTTTTATTCATATCAAGAATTTTGTTATTAAGTTTTGAGATATAGTTTTGTAATACCTTTGTATTAGGAGTTGGTTTTAACATTTCTACGAGAAAGTTTGCTATTATTGTTTCCTGAGAATTATTGTAATCCGCTAATGCAGATTTTGCAGTGGCTAATGCATATTTTGCATTTTGATATTTAGTTTGGTCTAATTTTTTTTGCTTATTAGTATTTTTCAAGTCTTTTTCTACTGTTTTATATTTACTGTCCCATTTGTTTTGCTGGTTATGCCATGTAGTAGAGTTGAAGGCAGCATCATAAGAATCTAGCTTCTTCTTTAATTTTTCTGCTTTATCTTTAATATCTTCATAAGTTAGTTTTGCCTCATTATAGTTTATGCTGGCTATTTGAACATTATTCTCCAAATCACTTTTTGAAAGTTTCTGGCCTTGGGTTGTGTTTTGAGAATATTTGTATTGTAATTGGCTTAAAAGTTTATTAGATAAAATCTGCATAGCCTTAGTATCTTCTTCGATATAGTCGGATGTGTTATTTAAAATCTCTTTACAAGAGGAAGTTAAAATAACATTATCATCGACATAACCAGATTGATGTTTATAAACGACGTAATCACATATATATACAAAAGAAAAAAACGAAGAACTGGAAAGAAGCATTACGTAAAAGAGAATGATAGCTCTTTGAAAGCTCGTACTTTTATATGTCTTCTTTTCTTGCCCTTTTTTATTACCCCAATGGTATTTCCTTGTTTCTCGATTAGGGCAGTTTTCTCCAATTTTATGATAATAAAATGGCAGTCTGAGGTTAAGTACAAATAAGATGGATTGAATTCCAAAAGAAATGAGAGTCGCCATCCATTGGGATTCGGTAAAGATATATGTACTTAATCCATCTGCAGTTGCATTCCATGAAACAATAGCGAAAGCAAATGCGGCAACCTTAACGATAGTGATTCCGTTGGCATCGCGTGTCTTTGGGGATATACTATTAGATTTTTTGTCCATGCTTACACCTCCGTAAATTTTGTTTAAAAAATATTATTCGTCTTCTGTATCCGTAGATTCATCTCCAAAAACAAAGTCATAAATCATAGTAGAAAAATTTGGAATGAATGTGACGAATTTTAATATTGAAATAACAGAATCGAGAACGATATCAATAAGCATCTTTACTATGTCTATTGTTTTGTCTTTGATTAGTGTTTTGTTGTTGATTTTTTCCAGGATTTTTTTTACATCATCAGCTTTCATTTCTGCGATTAGTAATAAGGTTGCATGGGTCAGTCTTAGGAAAAGTGCAAATGCTATACCTATAAGAAGAAGCATTAATGGTATTAGAAGGTATTCTCCTTTATTGACCCAATCATAAAACTGATCTGCTGTAAAATCACTAAACTTACTATATGCTAAATAACAAACGATGATATCTAAAATTGCACTTAAAGCATATAGAGGAATGCCGGTTTCTGCGGATTCTTCTTTTAAGGAACGAGAAAATGTCTTCATCCTTGTTACGATTAGCCGAATCATTTCAATTAAAAATAGGATAACGATGATAAAAGCCAGGAGAATCGTTACTACAAAACCCGCATATTTTAAAAGCGATACTATAATATTAAAAAAATTATAATTATTTTCCCAAATGTTACTGGTATATAGAATGCTACTTACTGCACATACACTACCAATGAGAATGGTTAAAAATAAGAAATAAAATGGTATCCATATTTGATTCGAGTTTGTATTTGTGGTTTGTTTTTTTACTAGGCTGTGCTCTTTTTTTGAGAGCGGAGTTATTTTATTGTTATTTTTTTGCCCTTCTAATACAGGTGTGTGTTTAGAAGGTTCACTGATAGAATCACTATTTTCTGAATCACTGCAAAGATATACAACAAATTTTGCAAAAAGAAGAAGAAAAAGTAGTCCACCAAGAAGCATAATTGCAAAAAGTGAAGAATCTATATTTTTTAAAATAGGAAGTAAAGTCTTTAAGGTGTCATAGTCATAAAATTTATTGGCAAATAATAGTATGGACAGCCCAGATAGAATGGGAATAATCATTCCATTGCGCTTGTTTTTAAAAATAATATTATAAAAACATAAAAATAGAAAGATAATAGCAGCCCATGTCAATGCAAGGCAGGCTTTATTATTGTCACTCCAGTACCGATAAATAATGATAGATATTACTAATGCCACGATAACGGGAACAATCTGGGTTAAATAAAAAATAAAGTTATCTCTATTAGATTTCATCATATAGTCTCTCCCTTCTTTTCGATAAGAAAATATTTTCCTTTGTTTTATGATGATATCTTACCTGATGTGTTTAAAGTACACAATTTGTTCTTGGGATGTTCCTTGTGTTAGTGTGCATTTTCGTCAAAATATCTAAAGCACAGCTAAAAAACATGTCAAAAATTACTATATTATATTGAAAAAGATTATATATAGTTGTATAATTAAAATATATAATTGCAGAATTGAGGTTATGGGATATGAGTATTTCTAATGAAAAAAATGAAAAATATAAAAGGATTAACACCACACTGAACCAAATAATATGTAATAATTTGCAGGAACTGCTCAAAGCTAGAAATTTATCACAGGTAAAATTTTGTAAATTGTTATCAGAGGAGAAAACATGTGTTACAAGACCGTATTTAAGTAAAATTTTGAAAGATCCGTCTCATATATCTGCTGCATTTTTATTAAGCTGTTGTGATTTTTTTGGAATTACACTTGAAAATTTGTGTTCGCCTAATTTTGATGCAAACGAGTATGTTTCACGAGATACTTCTCTTCATAAAGACTATTTAAATATTAAAGCAATTATGAACGAATATAAAGAGCAACAGGCTGCCACAAATAATGACATTGATAAGACTGAATCTGAAAAGAACACCAATTTTTTATTTCCATTTACTGATACTAACTTAATAACGGATCCAAAACATACGTTATTTTCTGGTTATATCCAAGACTATTATTGCTACTACTATTCGACACATTCGTCTGAAAATAAAAATGATGAAAGTATTTTAAAAGGAATTCTACGTTTAGAAGCGGAAAACAATTATTGTAAAGCAACATTAACAATAAATACAAATACTGTAGATGATAATGGAAAAATAAATTATAAGGAATATGTCGGTTATGCAGTAATCTCTCCTACAGTTAACAGTCTCCATTGTGTTATGTATAGTGATTCTATTTGTGAATTTTGTTTTTTAATGTTTCGCCTTTTTAAATTAAATTTTGGGAAACAAGATTGTAGAATTGCAGAAGTGCTGTCTTCATCTTCTATTAGTGAACATAGAAGACCAACCGTATTAAGGATGTTTTTAAGTAAAGAGCCAGTTAAAGACAGTGATTTAAAAGTAATATCTCCGGCACTTTTTTTGAATTATTCAACTATTGCAATCGATAAGGAAAATCTTTGTAAAATTGGTGGCACTTCAGAAGAATATGAGAAAATTATTGCAGAATTATTAGCAGCTAATAATTCTCAGGAAATGTATTTTTGCAAAGAAAAAGATATTTTTCCCATAGCACAGCGCTATTTAAAAAGTAAAGAAGCTGCACTGGAATTTTTAATGCAGTTGAGATTGCTTTCTTTTGCATACCGTTATAATAAAGTAAGTCCAAAAGCTGATGATGCTGTAAGAGATATTTTGCTTTCTAGAGGATATTATAAAAAAAGAGTTGTGGAAGACAAGGAAGAGTAAAAATTTAAGAATGAAAATTTTTATTTAATGTAAGGAGAAAAGAATATGAGAAGATGTATTTATTGTGGGATAGCGGAAGATTTATCTGACTCAGACATTATACCGGATGCGTTAACTGCTTCAAGAATAATAAATAAATGTGTATGCCATGTTGAACATAATAGCGGAATGACAGAAAAATTTGAATCTGAGGTAGTAGAGAAACTAGCGTTTTTATTAAATCATTTAGATATAAAATCAAAAAAAAGCAACCATTATCCTACATATGAAGCGGATTATGATATTGAGGGAATACGCTACCATGATAAAAAAGTATTTAAAGATTATGATTTTATAAACAAAAAAATTCTTCGGAGTAAAGATAAAGCATTTGTATTTGGACCATACGAGAAAATTGAGCAGATAGCGAAGTCGAAAGGGATGAGTAAAGCAGATATTGAACAAATAGATATGAATTCTCAAATGATAAAATCATATATTCCTCTTGATTATGACGTGTTCTTTAGTGAAGCAATGCATAGGCAAGTAGCAAAAATAGCATATGAATGGTATTGTTTGAAAAACAAAGTAGAGGACAAATATGATGATTTTTCAGAAATAATAGAATATATTCTTGAGGGTAACAATAATCAAGTTGTTAAAATGGTTACAGATAAGTTACTATTAGATAAATTTAAAAAGTTTTGTTATGATGGAAGTCATATGATGTTTGCTTATATAGATAAACAGGGTGGCATTAGTGTATTAGTAGATATTTTTGGGGTAGCAATATATGATATAAAAGTGTGTAGACATATACCGAAATTTTGTGAGAATAATTATATATTACAAAAAATTAATCTTGATGGTTCTGGAAATAGAGAACATGAATGTTTGTGCGTACATGATTATAATGATGTTGTACAGGATATGCTTAAGGAGATGGATGAAAATGCGAAGTTTCCAGTACCCCCAATTGGGAATCTTCAATGTTACATAATGAGTCCTAAAAGTAAATATATTAATTATAATCTTTTTGTCTTAGAGATCTTTAATATATTGGACAAGGGAGTAGAAGGTATTCATGGTGGAAATCAGGATGTTGTTGAGTTTGTAATAGAACAATTACAAGACTTATTAAGTACAGATGTCATTCATAAGAGAGGTCTTAAAAGGTTTGTAGAGGACAACATTGAGAATGCTGAAATAAGGATAAATAAAGAAAATATAGATGAAAGTAGCATTTTTTATTATTATATTCTTTATAAATTAGGACAAAGTGATATTCAAAATTTAAATGATGAAGTTGTTAAACAGTTCATTATTGCTTTATTTAATACAAGAAATATTGATTCGAGAAAAGTGAATCTTCGAGAAAAACTAGAAGAAATGTTAGATGAAGAAGATTATAGTAAATTGATTAAGTTAGGAGCAGATAAAATTAGGAAATGGTAGTTTAAAATACGCGACAGGTAAAGGTAACAAAGAATACTAATAGAAAATTATAGTATGTTAGCTTTATGTAGATGAAGATGTTACTGTCGCCATATTTACATTAAATTAAGTAATAGAACTTTTACAATTTTAGAGGAAAAAGTTATGAGTGATAAACCAGAAAATATGATTCCTAAAATAGAAAAGGAAAAACAAGAAGAGCAGAAAAAATCACAGAAAGACAGAAATGGAATAATAGGAGGTCTTGTATTTGGAGCAATTTCATTTTTTTTTGCATATCAAGCATATAAAATACTATTTGAATTTCTAATTGGGAAGATTCTTGTAGGAATCTTTGCCTTATTGACTCTTATTTTCATCGCTGTTTCTATAAGCTGTTTTTTTGATTATAAGGAATCTAAAAAAATAGAAAAATTAGAAGAAGATGCAAAAAGAGAAGAAAAAGAATTTTTAGAAATAGATCCAGAAAAAAGATCTTTAAGAGCGGAAAAATTGTTTCGTATGAATCAGAAGGAACTAATGCGTTATTATGATATGAATTTAGCACAAACGAAATTTTTATCAGGACTTGGCATTATGATGATTCTATTTGGTATAATAATTGTAGCGGGAAGTTTATATATGTATATGTCTTTGAATGGAGATAAAGTGCTATTATCTGTGGGAAGCTTGAGCGGTATTGTTGTAGATTTTATAGGAGCTGTTTTTATAAAAATGTATACGAAGAATATTGAGGCATCAGTCAAGTTTCATGCAAAGTTTGCAGAGAGTAATAATCTTCTGTTGGCAAATTCAATAGCGCATAAGATAGAGGATGACAAATTAAGGGAAGAAACATTATCAGAAATATCAAAGGATATAATATTAGTTAAAAAAGAAAATAATTGATATAAATATAAAACATATATTATTTAAAAAGGTTGTTATAATTTAAGGCTGTAGGAACAATTCCCTACAGCCTTAAAGTAAGTGGTAGATAGTCCGTATCTGGATTTTACCTCCAACCAGTGCAATAATAGTCCTATGATTATTAAACGTCTTAAAAGTTCAGTACTCAACTTTTAGGACTGGTTAGGAGGCATTTCCTATGAGTTCTATTACTACAGCAGTTGCTGCTGACTATCGTTTGCAGCAATGGGCCCAGTTGGTCAAAGAATGCCAGAATCGTCCTTCCGATATGACGGTAGAACAATGGTGCGATACCAAGGGCATCTCCAAATCGAATTACTATTATCGTTTATGACGTATCCGCAAAGCCTGTCTGGAGCATATCCCGGAAGGTTCTCTTCCATGCCAGCAGGTTGTTGAGATTTCTGAAAACATTATGCATCTGCCAGAAAGTACTCCCGATATCTCAATCGAGATAAATGGATGTATCGTCCGGGTTCATGGAGATATTTCGGAAGCTTTACAGGAAAAGACAGTCCGGGTACTCTCACATGTTAAATGATGCGACCTGTTTTAAAAAGATATTTATTGTAACAGGATATACAGACCTCCGTTCAGGGATTGACCGTCTGGCATATACTGTGCGCTCTTATCTTGGAGAAGATGCCATCGAACCAGATACCCTCTATCTTTTCTGTGGACGGAGAACAGACCGTATCAAAGGTCTGGTATGGGAAAATGACGGTTATCTTCTGCTTTATAAAAGATTAGAAGCAGGGAAGTTTCAATGGCCAAGAACAGAATCAGAAGTACGTTCCATTACATCCCAACAGTTCCGATGGCTTATAGAAGGTCTTACTACACTCCCTAAAAAGCAGGTGAAACGATTGAAAAAGGCACCAGATTATACGGTATAGTTTTGTGCATAATGTAGAAATTTTAAAAGTTTTTTATGGACGAAAAAACAGGTGGGCTTTCACATTTTTTTCTTATATATAAGCCGCCTGTTCTTCTTTTTTTACAAGATAACGCAGATTTCTTTTTAGGAGAAAGGCATCGGTTTCCTTTGCCAGCAGGCACGGAAATAAGCGGAAAAAAGCATTGTGATACTGACGAAAAGGATAACCGGGGCGATTCGCTTGCTGTCCTGTTTTCTGATATAATAGAGATAATCTTTAGAAAAGGAAGGTCTCTGTTATGCAGATGAGACGTCAGTCCTTGTGAGAAAAGACGGAAGAAATACCACAGCACATGGAAGATACAGACTTGAGCTTCTGTGAAAATCTGTTACCGTGGTCAACAAGTCTTCCTGAAAAGTGCAGAAAGCCAGAGAAAAAATAAGACCGCCAAAAGGCGGTCAAAATTTAGTCAAGGTACTCGCTATCTACCACTTACTATATTTACCTAATAAGATATAATCTTAATTGGAAAGAAAAGAGGTTGCTTATATGTTGGAGAAGAAAAAATCAATTGGCTATTTTATCGCCGTAGATGGACCTAATGGTGTTGGAAAGTCAACTTTAATAGCAGCTATAAAAAATAAACTAGAAATATTAGGATATGATGTTTATGTGACAAGAGAGCCAACAGATACCAAATTGGGTAATTTTTTAAGAGAGTTTGCAGAGCAACACTCAGGAGTAAGTTTAGCATGTATGGTTGCAGCAGATAGATATGAGCATATAATAAATGAGATTATGCCTGCATTAGGAGAAGGGAAAATAGTTATTTCTGATAGATATATACTTTCATCATTAATACTACAAGAAATGGATGGTGTTGGTACAGAGTTTATATTGAATACAAATTCTGAAATAATAAAACCAGACTTGCAATTGGCAGTGATTGCTGATGAGAAAATTTTGCAGGAAAGACTGTCAGAACGGGATGTATTAACTAGATTTGAAAAGGAAAATCAGTCAAAAAGAGAACTTGATTTTATGGAGAAAGGGGTTAGAGAATTAAGAAAGCATAATATTGATATTATGAATATCTACAATAATGATAATTTAGATGAAAATGTCGAAAAAGTGATTTCTTATATAGCTGATAGATGGAGGAAGGTATGAAAAAATTTATTTTATTTAATTCTCCTATATTTTGGGATGCTACGAAAGAAAAAGAACAATATTTGTCACCGTTGGGATTGGGATACATAGCAACATATTTAGAAAAAGCAGGAATAGATGTTACTATTGTTGATTGTGTAAAAGAAAGAAAGTCTGTAAATGATATAGTGGATTTTATTAATAAAACGCATACGGATTATATTGGAATAAATATTTTTACACAAAATTATGAAATGGTGAAGTATATCATTGAGAGCATTACGATAACTTGTGATTGTTTTATTGGAGGACAGGTTGTTAAGAGCATTTATTTAGATATACTTCGGTGGAATACTCAAAATAGATTGAATATAATTATTGGGGAGGGAGAATTTATAATACCGGCGCTTGTTTCAGGAAGATGTAAACAAATTCCAGAACAAGAAAACGATCAAAAAGTTGTATACAGAGTTAATAAGAATTCAGAATATTTTCCAAAAGATATCTCAAATATTTTTTTAAATAGGAAGTATTTAGGAAATGAAATAATATATAATCATTATGGTGAAAAAGAAATAGCGATTATTACATCGAGAGGTTGTGCATTTGACTGTGCATTTTGTGGAGGGGCTAAGAGTTTAAATAAAGATATCACAACTAGAATTAGGACAGAAGAAAGTGTTATAACGGAAATTAGAGAGATACTATCTGCATATCCCGATATTCAAAGTATTCGAGTTTTAGATGATTTATTTCTAAGAAATGGTAAAAGTATAGATATGACAAATAATATTTTTTTAAAATTTCCACATTTAAGTTGGAGAGGAATGGTTCATGTATTATCTTTAGCTAAAGATGTTGAGAAGGTAAAGAAACTCCGTAGAGGAAGATGTAGGGAATTATTTATCGGAATAGAATCTGGGTCAGAAAGCGTAAGAAGAAAAATAAATAAGCTTGGAACTATAGATGATATTATTACTGTTTCAAAGGCAATCCTAGAGAGCGGGATTGATTTAAAGGGATATTTTATTTATGGATTTCCAGGAGAAACAAAAGAAGATTTTCAAAAAACATATGAACTGGCTTCTAAAATAAAGGAAATATCGACTAATACTACTGGGACATTTAGAACTAGTGTATTTCAGTTTAGGCCATATCATGGAACACAGTTATATAATGAAATAGTAAAAAGTACAGGAATTATTCATGAGTGTGAATTTAATCAGTCAATCAGTAAATTTGAGGGAAGGTCACAGTTTAATTTTGATTTTGGAAATTACAGTAAGGAAAAAGATGAAATTTTAAATCAATATATAATAAAAACACAGGAGCTTACAAAAGAAGAAAAATGATTGAGCAAATACGTAGATGTCAAAAGTGTGGTTTATGTTTTAATCAAAAACCATTATTAGATGTAGAAAAGGAATGTCAGGTTTTTTGGGTGGGGCTTTCAGCCAAAAAAAAGAAGTCGAATAAAGAAATCCCATTATCCCCGGAAACTAATACAGGAATGGTGATTCAAAGGATTGAGGAAGTATGTGGGGAGGTTACTACATATAAAACAAATTTAGTAAAGTGTCTCCCTTTAACAGAAGAACAAAAGTTGCGTTATCCGAATAAAAAAGAAATTGACAGTTGTTATGAGCATTTGGCTGAAGAGATACAGGAACTGTCTCCTAAAATAGTATTTTTATTAGGGGGAAAAGTTTCTTCAGCAGTTGAAAAACACTTAAAAATTAATTTTGAAAAATGGGATGAGTTTAAATATCACTATAAAAAAATTAATGGAGTTTATTATGTTCCTATTCATCATCCATCTTATATTTATGTTTATAGAAGAAAACGAATTGATGAATATATTAATGAAGTTGAGAGGATAATAAAGCGATTATTGTAAGGGGATTAAATAGCTTATTTGCAGGAATGCGAAGTATAACAAAATGCAATACCAGGTAATTTGGATATAGAATAATAAAAAGTATAAAGCAGGGGATATTTCATGGCATATGACGGCGGAATATCCTCTGTTTTAAATAACAAATTAACATATAAATTTAAAGTGGGAAAATATCTAGATACATATACTCCAAGTTTATTTGTAAAAAATTTTATTTTGCCGAAAGAGCGCGAAGAGGGAATAGCGGTAGAAAATTAATTGAGTCTTATGGGGGCGCGAATACTATTTTATACGATCACGGAGGAACAACCTTGGATAAATAGTGTGGGAATAGCAAAGAATCCTCTGTTTTAGGTGCAAGATAATTGGATTCACATGGAAATAGGAGTTATAAAATGGCAGGAAGACCAAAAAAGAAACCAGAATATAATCCAGAACTTCAATTTAACAATTTTCTTCAAGAGTTAAGGGATGCCTATGAAGAAGCAGATTCTTTAAGATCACTGGCAGATGAGCTAAATATTAGTCTGCTTAAACTCCGTAAGCTACTTATTACTGCAGATGTATTCACATCAGATATATGTACAGAAATCAATGATTTGTACCAGTCAGGAAAAAAGATTCCGGAGATTATGAAACTCACAGGTCTTTCCAGAGCATCGGTGCATTCCTATCTGCCCTACACTAAGGGAATTTATAATGCAGCAGAGATAAGTTTAAATGCGGAGCGATGCCGGACATATAAGATCAGACAGGAGCAGGTTCGGCTTCTAAAGGAAATACCATCAGAGGAAAATCTGTGGCAGGCTGTTATTGCTTTTCAGGATTATCCATTTAAAACGGCAACTAGATTACCATTCCGATATAAATTGAAGGTCGGTAAAAACGGAGAGTATAACAGAGAGCTGCTGATAGACCGAAGAGAGAAGAGTAAGAGTCTTGCCTGGAGTAGTGTAGTGCTGGCATTTGAAAATAGTAAGAGGATTTCAGAAGAAGTGAAGAAGCCGAAAGCACTTGGAGATATTAGAGGAGTTTCATATATTTATCCGATACTATGGCGACTTGGTTTGATCCGAGTTCCGGAAGCAATAGAGAAGAAAATGGGAAAGCAGAGATAAATCCCTGCTTCATTGTCTGCAAGTGATTAGATTAACATGGGTATATTAAAGAGTTTCTCGTAAAATAAATATGAAAAAAGATACACGATTATTAATGAATGTGTCTAATGAAAAACTCAAATAAAAAAACAGAGAATTAATGTGTTTTCATAGAAATCTTACTGTGATAAACTTATAGGAAAAGCGACGGAGGATAAATCAATGTTTGACACAATTCATCATATTGCAATTATAGGAAGCGATTATGAGAAATCAAAACATTTTTATGTTGATTTACTGGGGTTTGAAATAATCCGGGAAAATTATCGAAAGGAACGGGATGATTATAAAATAGATTTAGCTTGTGGAGAGCAGGAGATTGAGCTATTTATTATAAAAGATGCTCCGGCCCGTGTAAATTATCCGGAAGCACTTGGCTTGAGGCATCTGGCATTTAAGGTAAAAAGCGTTGATGATACGGTTAAAGAACTTAATGCAAAAGGAATAGCAACAGAGCCGGTACGTTTAGACGATTATACCGGAAAGAAAATGACATTTTTCCATGATCCGGATAATCTTCCATTAGAAATCCATGAATAATCAACTATTATGATTGCTGTTTGAAATACTATGGTATATCCAGATAGAAGATAAGAAAAGAAAATCTGTGGACGAAACTTCTATAGGCAAGAGAAAAGCTCAGAGAATTTAAACTCTGGGCTTTTTCTATATCATTTTTCTTTTGCTGTTCTCATCCAGTTTTTAAGGAAAGTAAGTGCATGGTATCCGTATATTCCATATGGAAAAAACGATTCGGAGTTTTCAAGCAAAGCTTCTTGTGTTAGATTCACTTCAGGCGTTCATGCCTTCTAATGCGGATATGCAGAATGCAAGTCATGTGGTTTTTGGCATACCACTTGCAAGACATTCATTGACGATAGCTGTCCATTGTTCACAGCGTGCTTTGTGTGTGATCTTATCCATAACATAACCTCCTGGGGTTATTATCTCATAGGAGAGAGGCTGTGTCATGGTACTCATGGTTTACCGTGTGCGCTTCTTCAGAAACAGGATCTTTCTTTTTTCTGGATTTACCAGAAATCATTTTATGACCAGAGTAGATAGCCATAATCATACAGAGAAGAGAGCTGCAAGCAAAATATTTGTGAGCTGTTTTCATGTTTTTATAGCCGGTATAAAAGGTTCCAATCATGGTTGCCAATGCACCAAGTGACCAATATTTATGTGCTTTCATTTGAATATACCTCCTGCATTTTTTTATATAATACCTCTTTTTGGAAAGTATGAAAACAGGAAATTTATAAATTTTGCTCTTTCTCAATCTGCTGTTCCTGCTCGTGATTCTTCCCAAGAATCATATCAATATTAGCGGAAACGGTACGAAGTTCCCGTTCGTAATCTCGGCGGTTAGAAAAATCTTCCCGTTGTGTATCTCGCAATATTCATTAATAGGACATTGCTTTTTCGCTTATTATGGGTTATAATATAGTTCGTCTTTTGCAATTTAACACATTAAATCGTAATAGGTTAAAGAGGCGAAATAAAGATTCATACAGACAGGAAGATAAAATTACATATAGATTTACAGTAAGTATGTTTCTGAAAAGGTTACGATTTGTATAGAATGTAATTGTTTTGTTGACAGTAGAGAATCTGACAGAATGGGAGAAAAGTGATGAAAGAAGAAAAGAAACTGAATTTACCGCAGTCATTGTTACTGCTTGTATTGATAATTTTTTCGGTTGCAGTTTGTATTCGTTTAAAGACTGGCGGACCGATGATCGGCTTATTTGCAAGTTGGATTTTTATTTATCTTGTTTGCAAGATTGTTCGTATTCCATATGATAATGTTGTTGCGGGCGCATATGATGCGATTCGTATGGTCGTTCCAACACTTTGTCTGCTTATGGCGATTGGTGTTATGATTGGTACCTGGTTACAGAGCGGTACGATTGCGACAATTATTGCCTGGGGGCTTAAGATGATTAACCCGGCATGGTTACTGCCGCTTACATTATTATTCTGTTCTGTACTTAGTGTTGTAACAGGAACTTCTTATGGTTCCGTTGGAAGTGCTGGTGTTGCAATGATGGCAATCGGCAATGCGATGGGAATTAATCCTGGTATGGTTGCCGGAGCAGTTATCTGTGGTGCAATGTTTGGTGATAAGTTAAGCCCGCTTTCTGATACAACAAACTTAGCTCCAGCTGTCGCAGGTGCAAAGTTAGGTGATCATATCCGTGCCATGTTTTGGACAACGATTCCTACATATATCATTACATTAATTATCTTTACTGTTTTAGGAATCCAGCAGACAAGTGGTGGTTATACAGCAGGAGATATTTCAAACTATATTACAGAATTAAATGGAGAATTCCATCTTGGAGCGGTAACATTAATTCCTGCAATCTTAATTATCGTGCTTTTACTTTGTAAGGTAAATGCAATCTCTGCACTTGGAATTTCAAGTTTTGCAGCAGGAGCAGTTTCATTTTTTGTACAGCATGCGACATTACAGAGTATTATTCAGACTGCATATAGTGGATATACAACTACAATTGAGGAAGGGGTACTTCAGTCCATCTTAAATCGTGGTGGTATGGGAAGTATGTTACAGTACGTTGCTATCATCAGTTTTGCTGTTGGTATGGGCGGTATGCTTGAAAAACTCGGCGTATTAGAGCACATTTTAAATGCGGTTGTAAAGCGTATTAACAGTGATGGTTCTATGATTTTAGTTACTTTAATTGTTGGCTATATCACAAGTTTGATCAGCTGTTCCCAGCCAATGTCTCATGTACTGACAGGCCGCTTAATGGCACCAGTATTTAAAGAAAGAAAAGTGGCACCGGAAATCCTTTCCCGCTGTCTCGAAGATTCAGGAACAATGGCAGGCCCAATGATTCCATGGCATGGCTATGGCGTATATATGGCAGGAACACTTGGTGTAGCCTGGGCTGCATTCTTCCCATATTTGTTCTTGCTGTATTTAACACCAATTTTCAGTATTATTTATGGATTTACTGGAATATCTATTAAGCATGTTTCTGGGGAAGAAGTAGCGGAGTAGTGTTCTGATAATTTTAAGCATGAGAAAATGTACAGAAATATGTTGGAATCTAGATATAGAAAGTAAAGAAGTGATAGTAAATGTTATCGCATACCAACTTGCTATATAGTTAGCAATTGAAAATGTAGGGAAAGCATAATATAAATTAAGATAAAAGATATAAAATACAAAATAGAGAAGGATACAATAAAATGAAAACAAAACTTGTTCTTTTAGGTACAGGCACACCTAATGCCTGCCCGAATGCAAATGGTCCGTCTTCCGCAGTAGTTGTAGGAGACAGGGCATATATTGTAGACTTTGGGCCGGGAGTAGTCAGACAGGCTTCCGCAGCTTACTTTAATGGAATTGATGCGTTAAGACCAGATCTTTTAACAGTGGCATTCTGTACACATCTGCATACAGACCACACTGCCGGATATCCAGACCTCATTTTTACCCCGTGGGTATTAGAGCGTCCGGTTCCACTCAAAGTATTTGGCCCTAAGGGAATGCAGCATATGACAGATCATATCTTAAAAGCCTATGAGACTGATATTGATTTCCGAATTAACGGATTTGAAAAGGCAAATGAATCGGGATACCGAGTGGAAGTTACAGAAATTGAGTCTGGAATTATTTATAAAGATGACCGTGTAACAGTAGAGGCATTCCCAGTGAGTCACGGAACTTTAGAATGTTATGGATACAAGTTTATAACACCAGATAAAACTATTGTGATTACAGGCGATACAGCCCCACTTGATATCGTGGCAGAAAAAGCCAAAGACTGCGACATTCTTCTTCACGAAGTAGAATATGCCGCCGGAATATCCTGCCGTGAACCAAAATGGCAGAAATATCACCGCGAGGTGCATACATTAAGCACAGACCTCGCCCAGGTTGCAAAAAAAGCCAATCCCAAGCTTCTCGTAACCTACCACCGTATTTATCATATGAATATTCAGGATAACCGTAAGAATCTTGCAGCGGAAATGGCATGGAGGGATGAAGCTATTCTTGACGAGATACGAGAGGCTGGCTATGAAGGTTATGTGGTTAATGGCAAAGATTTGGATGTATTCTGATTTGCGCAGGTAAAGGAGACGCTCTCAGTAAATAAAATAACCTATATTTGTGACTTTAGTCGCGGCGGTTTGAATACTCGCTTACACACGCTCGTATCCAACCCTTGCTCCGAGGCCACAAATA
>ERZ1673702.1190-NODE-1190-length-29571-cov-5.339680_pt1 | contig 29571 bp, 17 predicted proteins | sample MGYA00580232_ERZ1673702 | MGnify/ENA primary metagenome ERZ1673702 (study PRJEB41218, sample SAMN15661792) | gut metagenome | host: Homo sapiens | place: Canada: London | collected 2015-08-20/2019-03-30 | study: EMG produced TPA metagenomics assembly of... | reverse complement strand
TTTATTGGGGCTACACCTCCGCCATATTCAGAAATACAACCTTTTTCTGTCCGAACGGCGATTATGCAGTATGGACATATATCTCGCCGGAAATGACCTTTGATGGCTGTACCTTTAATTCTTCCGGAAAAACGATCAATGTCTACACGGACTACAGTGCCGGGAAACATGATATTATCGTGAATTTCAATAATTGCACTGTCAAATCCGAGGCAGCCATCAAGAATGTACTGAATATCAACGACAGCAACATGGGCGACTATAAGTACCGCATTCACATTTCCGGAAATAATTCCATCAATGGCTCGGTGTACCGCGATAAAGTCACCTGCAGCAGATGGTTCGGCTTCGGCGGAAAGCCCGGGAACAACACCGGAAGAAGCGTTGTCACCTTTGATAGCACTCCCGTTTTTGAGAACGGCGAAATGCTCGGCCATGAGTTACATCCGGAGTATACCGACGGCTACAAGGACAATGCTTACACGGTAACCACAACCGAATGGGTAAAGGCAGAGGGCGGTACACATTATACCAGATCCGTGAAAAAGGTCTGCGATTACTGTGGCTACGATGCTGAGACGAAGGAAACTGGCTATTCTGTAACGTATACCGACGGTGTAGATAGCGCGGAGATATTTGAGGATCAGAATACCGTGGTGCCGGAGAATGCCGAAACACCCGCATTTAATGGCACTCCCGCCCGGGAAGGCTATGTTTTCAGCGGCTGGGCTCCTGTAATTGCTGACAGGGTGACCGAAAACGCCACCTATGCTGCCACCTGGAAGACTGATGCCAACGGAAACGGGAAGGCGGACGAGGACGAGGAAAAATACACCGTGACCTACACCGATGGCGTGGATAATGAGGAAGTCTTTGCCGATCAGGCTTATGGCAATCTGCTGTCCGGCACCGATACCCCCGCTTTAAAAGTAACTCCCACCCGTGAGGGCTATCGGTTTGGCGGTTGGGATCCTGAGGTTTCCAAGACCGTGACAAAGAATGTCACCTACACCGCCAAGTGGGAGAAACTCTACACTGTGACCTACACCGACGGCGCAAAGGGTAAGGCGTTCAAGGATCAGGTTTATGACAACCTGCTGTCCGGCACCGCCACCCCCGCGTTCGACGGCAAGCCCACCCGCAGGGGCTACACTTTCAGCGACTGGGCGCCAAAGGTCTCCAAAACCGTGACCAAGGATGTCACCTATGTCGCCCAGTGGAAGTCCAACTCCGGCAAGGACAACGTTCCCAAGACCGGCAGCGGTGAGATTGCCATGATTCTGGGCAGCGTTCTGATGTTCTCCTTCTGCGGCGCGGCTGCTGTCTGCGTCTACGACCGCAAGAGAAGACAGCGTTAAGAAAACAACGTAAACTGTTGAACGAGGGCGGTGGCGGAGATTCCGTCGCCGCCCTTTTCCGGCGGATGCCCTTCCGGAGCATCCCATATTGAGAGGGAAGAAACATGGCAAACAGGCAAGGCAAATTCCAGACACCCCGCACCCCCGTCCCGCCCCGCCGCAATGACGCCGGGCAGCGCAGACGGAGAAGAAGAGGCCCCAATCCCCTTTTCATCATCCTCGTGGCAGTGTTCTGCGTCGCGCTGATCGCGGTGGCTGCCATCCTGATCCATATGGGCAAAGCCCGCAGTGATTTCCGCAAACTCTCCGAAATGGTGGAGGAAAACGCCACGGCCACCGCTGCCCCCGTGGAGACCACGCCGCAGGAGACCCGGTCCACCGGGCCGACCACGGAAACCACCGTCCCCACGGAGCCTGAGCCGACGGAGCCGGTGATGCTGGCGAAATACGCCCCCCTGTATGAGCAGAACCACGATCTGTTTGGCTGGCTGCGCATCGACGGCACCGTCATCGACTACCCGGTGATGCACACCCCCACCGATCCGGAAAAATATCTGCACACGAATTTTAAGCGGGAGTACAGCTTCGGCGGCATTCCCTTCATCGACGCCAACTGCTCCGCCGACAGCGACAATCTGCTGATCTACGGCCACAACATGCTGGACGGCAGTATGTTCCGCTCCCTGCCCAAGTATGAGAGCAAATCCTACTGGCAGGCGCACCCCACCATCCACTTCGACACTCTCTACGAGGAGGGCGAGTATGAGGTGCTTGCGGCCTTCTATGACCGGGTCTATTACACCTACGAGAACTGCTTCAAGTTCTATCAGTTCATCGACGCGGCGGACGAGGCGGACTTCAACAACGCCATCTCGAATTTCCGCTCCAAGGCGCTCTACGACACCGGCGTCACCGCGGCCTACGGCGACAAGCTCATCACGCTGGTGACCTGCGCCTACCATGTGGAGGACGGCCGCTTCGTTGTCGTCGCCCGAAAAAAGTGACCGTCATTCCATTCCCGCATATAACAGGGCTGTCTCATGGAGACGGCCCTGTTTTTTTGCCTAATTGCAGAAAATCGACGTCTTTTCCCATTGACTTTTGGTGTGATATTGCGTATAATTCAGGCATAAAGGTAATGATGGCGTTACCGTGCAGACGGTCTGTGCCTCCGGCATGGATCGCCAAATGAAAGGAGAGTATTTCAAGATGAAAAACCATGGTTTGCGCAGAATTTTCAGTCTGTTTCTGGCACTGTTCATGGTCTTCACACTTCTGCCCACGACTGCGTTGGCAGAGGATACGACGGGGGCTGACGAAACCCAGCCCAAGACCGTCGTAGTGAACGAGGGCGAGAAGAAGACCGACCCCCCCGCGCAGGAGCAGCCTAAGAACGAGAATCCCCCTGCGCCGGAAGAGCCGAAAACGTTCACCGTTACATACATTGACGGCGCAGACGGCGCAGTATTTCCCAATCAGGTTTACCGCGACCTGTCGTCTGGTACCGCGACCCCCGCTTTCAGCGGCACCCCTGCCCGGGAAGGCTATACCTTCGCCGGCTGGAATCCCGCCGTTGCGGAAACCGTGACTGCGGATGTCACCTATGCCGCCAAATGGGAGGAGGGCAAGACCGGTCCAAGAAGAGTGACCGTGCCGACGATTCCCGGACCCGATGTAGATCCCGCCGCTTTGGACACCGGGCATAAGATCGATGTCCGATTCACCGTCCTGTATGTGGGTGACGAATTCAACATTGGCTACAACTACGGTTCTTCCGAAAAGACCAAGTTTGTTTGCCAGTACAAGACGAATCACTCCGATACCGCGTATAACAACCACACGATCGCGATTTCTGATATCAAGGCTGCCGCAGGCCGCGCTTCTGTCAACAGCGGTTACCAGATCGTCGGTTGGTCGAAAGAATCCAACGCGAATCCCACAACGTGGTCGCTTAACAAGAGCGGTACGACCGCCTGCAACAAGGGTTCTACGATTTATCTCGTAGCGAAGAATCCCAATCCCACCACGAAATATACATACACGCTGAACTATGATGCCAATGGCGGCACCGGCGCGCCCAGTGCTGATTCGTGGTCTACAACAGATGCAGCTATCAGATACCACTCCTTTACAGTGAAGAATACCATTCCCACCCGGGAAGGCTATGTCTTTAAGGGCTGGAAGGCCAATGACGGGTCTGATACAATCTACACTGGTGGTATGACGTGTGCCGTATCCCAGTATGGCAATGATGTTGTCAAGAATGGCAACACCTGGACCAGAACGCTGTACGCCGTATGGGAAGAAGCAACTCCCCCCACGCCCGACAAGCCCACCGCTCCCGGTGAGGATAGCCTCAGCGGGCTGATCGGTAATATCACCGTCAACTGTACCAACGATAAGGCTGCCCACGAGCTTAAGACCAAGAGCTACGCTCTGATTCCCGGCTCCTACACCACCGGTGAGGTCGAAGGCGACGCCGAGAACGGCTACACCTACACGGTCACCATCAACTCTCGGAAGTATGTGGAGCAGTTCGACACCGATACCAGCGCAGCTCACGATCCCAAGGATGCCACCGCGACCGTTACGCTGAAGCACACGGATAATGGCTGGACTGTTACCGGCAGCACCCCCGTTGTTTTCAACGTCGCGTGCGTGACGGAGATTGTTCCGCCCGCAAGGCCCGGTGCTGAAGATCTGTCCAATCTGAAAGCGCCCGTGGATGTGACCTGCACCACGAAGCCCGAGACGCACGCCGCCGTACACTTCTCGCTGAGAGGTGGAACATACACCATCGGCGATGTTGCCGGCAACGAAACTGACGGCTACACCTGCGACATTACCGTCACTGCTGACAAATATGTGGCGCGGTACAACATGGACTATGGCAAGCACACCCTGACCGGTGACAACACCAAGACTCTTACGCTGAAGTACGTAGAGGGTCAGTGGGCTGTCGATACCCCCATTACCTTCCCTGTCGAGTGCGAAGAAGAGCTGTTCCCCGTCCATCTTGTGATTTATCGCAACGGCAACACAACGACGGCTTATAAGGACATCGCGCTCGAAAGCCAGCCGAAGGGTCATGTCATTGACCTGTCCACGATCGACATTGCCGACTATTACACCGGGAACTACGAGTTCTACGGCTGGTACGACGACGGCCTGTTTAATATCTACAAGAGCGACCCCGCAAATCCCCCTGCCGGCCTGAAGGAGAAAACCGTCAACGGGTGGACGAATTTGAAGTGCATGGTCTATGACAAGTACCAGGTCGTTTACTTCCAGAGTGAGGAAGCCTTGAGAGACTTCCAGAATGACCACAGCAAGACCGAAGGTCGGCTGTACAGCACCACTGCGCTCTTTGGTTCGACCCTTCCCACCGCGGACGCTCCCACCCCGACCCGCACCGGCTACACCTTCAAGTTCTGGAGCCGTGAGGGTCAGAACGGCGACGTAACCGGCCAGACCGTGAACGGCTGGACGAATCTGTACGCCGTTTGGGAAAAGAACACCTACACCGTGACCTACACCGACGGTGTGAACGGTGAGGCATTCGCGGATCAGGCTTATACGGCAAAGTACGAGGATGCCACCCCCGCTTTCGAGGGCACTCCCACCCGCGCGGGCTACAAGTTCCTCGGCTGGGAACCCACGGTTGCTGAAACCGTGACCGAAAATGCGACCTACGTCGCTCAGTGGGAAAAGCTCTACACCGTCACCTACACCGATGGCGTTGGCGAAAAAGCCTTTAAGGACGATGTCCATTCCGATCTGGAGAAGGATACCCCGACTCCCGCTTTCTCCGGCGGCACTCCCACCCGTAAGGGCTTTGTGTTCGACGGCTGGAACCCCGAGGTCGCTGAGACCGTGACCGAGGATGTCACTTACACCGCTCAGTGGAAGCCTGTCCAGCCCGATAAGAAGGCCATCGAGGGCGCGATTGGCAGAGGCGTGGCGGTTGTCTGCGATAACCAGAACGTCAACCACGGCGAAAAGAAGTATAAGCCGACGCTGGGCGAGTACACCGTCAGCGATGTCATGGGCACCGCCGCCGATGGCTACACCTGCACCGTTACCGTCAGGGCAGCCAAGTTCATTGAGAAGTACAGCTCTGATATGAACGACGCGGTTCATACGCTGATTGCCGGTGAACCCGCCGAAAAGACCATTGAACTGAAGTGGAATGGCGAAAAGTGGGTCGCTGAGACCGAACTGCCTGTCACCTTCCATACCCTGTGCCCCCCCGAGCAGCCCAGCAAGAAGGACATTGAGGGTGCGATCGGCAGAGGCGTAAAGATCGTCTGCGATAACCAGAACGTCAACCACTGGGGCAAGGATTACAAGCCGACGCAGGGTGAGTACACCGTCAGCGACGTCACCGGTACCGCCTCCGAGGGCTATACCTGCACCATCACTGTCAAGGCAGCCAAGATCATCGAGAAGTACAGCTCCGATATGGGCAAGACCCATGCGCTGATCGTCGGCGAGCAGGCTGAGAAGACCGTCGAGCTGAAGTGGAATGGCGAAAAGTGGGTCGCGAAGACCGAACTGCCCATCACCTTCCACGTCGAGTGCCCCCCCGAAAAGCCCACCTACGATGAACTGAAGGGGCTGGGCATCAACGCGAAGGTGGACTGCACGACCACCACTGCGCACAACGGCAAGTCCTACACGCTCATCGAAGACACTTACAACGTCTCCGACCCCGAGCGCAAGGGAACTGCGTACACCTGCATCCTCACCGTAAACGCAAAGGATTACGTTGCCAAGTACAACGCAGAAGAGAATGTTGGCCCCCACACCCTTGATGACCGTGACAGCAAGACCATCGAGCTGACCTGGAACGGTGAGAAGTGGACTGCTGCAGAGACCAGCGTCACCTTCAACGTCAAGTGCGAGCTTCTCACCGTTACTTACACCGACGGTGTGAAGGGCGAGGAAGTCTTCGAGGATGTCGTCTACAAAGACATCCCCTACGGCACCAGCACCCCCGCCTTCGGCACGAAGGATCCCACTCGTAAGGGCTACAAGTTCGTCGGTTGGGAACCCGAAGTCGCCGAGACCGTGACCGAGAACGTGACCTACACCGCCAAGTGGGAGAAGCTCTACACCGTTACCTACACCGACGGCGTGAAGGGCAAGGCGTTCAAGGATCAGGTTTACAGCGATCTTGAGGCCGGAACCGATACCCCCAAGTTCGATGGCAAGCCCACCCGTAAGGGCTACACCTTCACCGGTTGGTCCCCCAAGGTCACCGACACCGTGACCAAGGACGTGACCTACGTCGCTCAGTGGAAGTCCACGAAGAACGGTAAGGACAACGTTCCCAAGACCGGCGACAGCGAGATCGTCATGGTTCTTGGCAGCGTACTGCTGTTCTCCTTCTGCGGCGCGGCTGCTGTAAGCGTCTACGACCGCAAGAGAAAACATTTCTAAAATACGCAAGGGAGGCGACGGATTTCCGTCGCCTCCCATTTTTTGCCCCCATAACGCGGCTGCCCCCACTCCGGCATTGACTTTTTCTGCCTGATGAACTATATTATACGTGCATTTATATGAAGAAAAGGTGATAACGATGTACATAGATGATTATAAGCGCTGGCTGAGCGCTGATCTGGAAGATCCCGCCCTCACCGACGAGCTGAAGAAAATTGAGGGACAGGACAATGAGATCAAGGAGCGCTTTGCTGTGGCGCTGAAATTCGGCACCGCCGGTCTGCGGGGCATTCTGGGCGCGGGCAGCAACCGGATGAATATTTACGTTGTCCGGCAGGCCACGCAGGGGCTTGCGAACTGGGTCAAGACCCAGGGCGGCAGCCAGCTGGTCGCCATTTCCTATGACAGCCGCATCAATTCCGACGTATTTGCCAGAAACGCCGCCTGCGTTCTGGCTGCCAACGGCATTCGGGTGCGGATCTACGACGCGCTGATGCCCGTTCCCGCCCTGTCCTTTGCCACCCGGTACTACAAGGCGAATGCCGGTATCATGATCACCGCCTCCCACAACCCCGCCAAATACAACGGCTACAAAGCCTACGGCCCCGACGGCTGCCAGATGACGGACGATGCCGCCGCCGTGGTGTACGCGGAGATTCAGAAAACCGACATTCTCACCGGTGCGGAGATGATGTCCTTTGAAGACGGCATCGCCAAAGGCCTGATCGAATACGTGGGCGAGGACTGCAAGGAGGCGCTGTACAGCGCCATTGAAGCCTGCGCCGTCCGCCCCGGCATCTGCAAAACCGCCGGACTGAAGCTGGTGTACTCCCCCCTGAACGGCTCCGGTCTGGTGCCGGTCACCCGGGTGCTTCATGACATCGGCATTGACGACATCACCATCGTCCCCGAGCAGCAGTACCCCGACGGCAACTTCCCCACCTGCCCCTATCCCAACCCGGAGATTTTCGAGGCTCTGCGGCTTGGTCTGGAGCTGGCCGAGAAGACCGGCGCCGATCTGATGCTGGCCACCGACCCCGACGCCGACCGGGTGGGCATCGCCATCCGCTGCCCCGACGGCTCCTACGAGCTGGTCTCCGGCAACGAGGTGGGCGTGCTGCTGCTGGACTACATCTGTCAGGGCCGCATTGAAAAAGGCACCATGCCCAAGCGCCCCGTGGCGGTAAAGTCTCTGGTCTCCACCCCCCTCGCGGACATCGTGGCCGCGGATTACGGCGTGGAAATGCGCAACGTTCTCACCGGCTTCAAGTGGATCGGCGACCAGATCGCCAAGCTGGAGGCCGCCGGTGAGGTGGATCGCTTCATTCTGGGCTTCGAGGAATCCTACGGCTACCTTGCAGGCCCTTACGTCCGGGACAAGGATGCCATCATTGGCTCCATGCTGATCTGTGAAATGGCGGCCTACTACCGTTCCATCGGCTCGTCCATCAAGGCGCGGCTGGAAGCCATTTACGCAAAATACGGCCGGTATCTGAACAAGGTGAACTCCTTTGAGTTCCCCGGCCTGTCCGGCATGGACAAGATGGCCGGTATCATGGCCTCCCTGCGGGAGAAGCCCCCTGTAGAGATTGGCGGCTACAAGGTGACCAAAATCACCGACTACCAGAACACCGCTCAGACCGGCCTGCCTGCCGCCAATGTGCTGGTGTACAATCTGGAAGGCGGCGCGACGGTCATCGTCCGCCCCTCCGGCACCGAGCCGAAGATCAAGACTTATTTCACCACTCTGGGCAAAGATCTGGCGGAAGCCGAAGCACAGGAAAAGGTTCTCGCCGACGCTTTGAAGCCTATTCTCGCGTAATTCCGTGCAAAAAAGGCAAGCCGAAAAACGGCTTGCCTTTTTTGAACATTGTACATTACTCGATGATCCGGATCCAGCCTTCGGGGGCTTCCAGGCGCCCCATCTGGATGCCGGTGAGGGTGTCATAGAGCTTCTGGATGGTGGAGCCCATGCCTGCGTAGTGAATTTCCTTGCCGTGATCCACAATGGTGCCCACAGGGGAGATGACCGCCGCCGTGCCGCACAGGCCGCACTCGGCAAATTCGCCGATCTCTGCCAACTCCACGGGGCGCTCCTCCACCTCCATGCCGAGATAATCCTTCGCCACCTGCAGCAGGCTGCGCCGGGTGATGGAGGGGAGAATGGTGTCGGACTTGGGGGTGACCAGCTTGCCGTCCTTGGTGACGAAAATCACGTTGGCGCCGCCGGTCTCCTCAATGTGGGTGCGGGTGGCGGAGTCCACGTAGACGTTCTCGTCAAAGCCCTTCTCGTGGGCGTCCACAATGTTGTAAAGGCTCATGGCGTAGTTTAAGCCCGCCTTGACGTCGCCGGTGCCCTTGGGCGCCGCCCGGTCGAGATCGGAGATGCGTAGCTTCAGTGGCTTGATGCCGCCCTTGAAATAGGGGCCGACCGGGGTGACGAACATCCGGAACTGATACTCCGTCGCGGGCTTGACGCCGATGATGGCGTCGCTGCCGAACATGAACGGACGGACGTACAGCGTCGCGCCGGAGCCGTAGGGCGGCACCCACTGGGAGTTTGCGCGGACGGTCTCCACTACGGCCTGCACGAATCTGTCCTCGGGGAACACGGGCATTTTCAGGCGGCGGCAGGAACTGGCCATCCGCTGGGCGTTCAGGTCGGGGCGGAAGCAGACGATGCGTCCATCCTCGGTGGTGTAGGCTTTCAGCCCCTCAAAGCAGGTCTGGGCGTATTGCAGAACACAGGCGCACTCACTCATGGTAATGGTGGCTTGATCGGTCAGGCAGCCGTCATCCCACTGGCCGTTTCGGAAATTGGAGACATAGCGCATGTCGGTCTGGACGTAGCCAAACCCCAGGTTGCCCCAGTCAATATCTTTTCTTTCCATTGTAAACACCTCTCTGAAATTTTATTTCCCAATTCTAGCACCGCAGGAGGCGCAAGTCAAGCATTTGGCGCGGAAAAAAGTATCTCATACAGGGACATTTGTCTTTTTCGGAGGAACGTACAAAAACCGCCCCTTCTTCCCCCCTTTTTCCTGCGAAAAACTCCAAAAGGGACTTGTATTCAATATGGTAAAGTGGTAAAGTATAGGAAAGCACCCCAGAAGAAAGGACTCCGTGTTATGGATATCGTTCGACATCCCGGTGAAGATCTGTTTTTTGAGGCCATTCTGTCCCTGCGGACGGTGGAGGACTGCCGCCTGTTTTTTGAGGACGTGGCTACCATCAAGGAATTGCAGGCCATGTCCCAGCGGTTCCGGGTCGCCTGCCTGCTGGACAGCGGCGAAAACTATATCGAAGTCTCGGAATCCACCGGTGCCAGCTCGGCTACCATCAGCCGGGTCAACCGATGCCTCGTATATGGCGGCGGCTACCGGACGGCGCTGGACAGGCTCAAGGAAGCGGGAACCCTCCCGGAGAGCGGAGAAAAATGAAGCGGGGTGCAACCCCCTTGGCTCTCCCTTTGGGAGAGCTGTCACCGAAGGTGACTGAGAGGGCTTTTTCCCTGTTTTCCCTCTCCGTCTTCGCTTCGCTCAACCGCCTCTCCCAGAAAGAGACAAGGGGGCAGTTCAATCGCGCCCCTATGCCCAAAAGCCCCGCCGTTTTCGGGTGTATCCATGTCCATTTTTCCCAATTGACAACCACTCCTGCCCATGCTATAATTTAACGGATAAGTTCAGCGGCTCATCCCGCCCGTCTTGCCGCTTTTGGCAGGACTTTTTATGAGAAAGGAGATCAGCATGACGGATATGACGAAAGCCAAGGTTTACGCTGCTTCTTTGGGGTCCGTATTTTCCGAAGGGGTTTGTTCCTCCCTTTCCGCCCCCGGTCTTTCCGGGTTCGATTCTTCTGAATATGTTATTTTTCCCGGCTTTTGTGACGTGCATGTGCATTTCAGAGAGCCGGGTTTTTCTTATAAGGAGACCATCGCCACAGGCAGCCGGGCAGCCGCCCGGGGCGGCTATACCGCGGTCTGCACCATGCCCAACCTGAACCCGGTGCCGGACAGTGTGGAGAATCTTGGGGTTCAGCGCCGTCTCATCGAGGAAACCGCCTGCATTCACGTCTACCCCTACGGTGCCATCACAATCGGCGAACAGGGCGAAGCGCTTTCCGACCTGGAGGGCATGGCGCCCGACGTAGTGGGGTTTTCCGACGACGGCCGGGGCGTGCAGAGTGACGACCTGATGCGGCAGGCCATGCTTCGTGCAAAAGCCCTCGGGAAGCCCATTGTCGCCCACTGCGAGGTCAACTCGCTCTTGCGGGGCGGGTACATCCACGACGGTGATTATGCCAAAGCCCATGGCCATCGGGGCATCTGCTCCGAAAGCGAATGGGGGCAAATTGCCCGGGATTTGCAGCTGGTAAAAGAAACCGGCTGTGCCTACCACGTCTGCCACGTCTCCGCCAAGGAAAGCGTGGCGCTCATCCGCAAGGCCAAGGCCGAGGGACTGGACGTGACCTGCGAGACCGGCCCCCACTATCTGGTGATGGACGACAGCGACCTGCAGGAGGACGGCCGTTTCAAAATGAACCCGCCCCTGCGAGAAAAGGAAGACCGGGAGGCCCTGATTCATGGAATTCTGGACGGCACCATCGACATGATCGCCACCGACCACGCCCCCCACTCCGCCGAGGAAAAATCCTGCGGCCTGGAAAAAAGCGCCTTCGGCATTGTGGGCATTGAGACCGCTTTTCCGATTTTGTATACCTGTCTGGTAAAACCGGGCATTCTAAGCCTGAACAAACTATTGGAGCTTTTGTGCGTCAATCCCCGCAGACGCTTCGGTCTTCCTCTGGGGACAGACTACAGCATCTGGGACTTGAACGCCGCATACGCCATCGACCCGAAGGACTTTCTTTCCAAGGGCAGAGCCACGCCCTTCGCGGGCTGGCAGGTCAATGGAAAGTGCATCGCCACCATCTGTGACGGAAAGCTGGTATACGCCGCTCCGGAAACCCATACTGCCAAATAACGAGAGGAGAAACACCATGGCAAAAAGAACCGACATCAAGAAAATTCTCATCATTGGCTCCGGCCCCATCGTCATCGGTCAGGCTGCTGAGTTTGACTACGCCGGGACGCAGGCCTGTCTTGCCCTGAAAGAAGAGGGCTACGAGGTGGTGCTGTGCAACTCCAACCCCGCCACCATCATGACCGACACCATCATCGCCGACAAGGTCTACATGGAGCCGCTGACGCTGGAATATATCGCCAAGATCATCCGCTACGAGCGTCCCGACGCCATCATCCCCGGCATCGGCGGTCAGACAGGTCTGAATCTGGCCATGCAGCTGGAAAAGAAGGGCATTTTGCGGGAATGCCGGGTCAGGCTGCTGGGCACCTCCAGCGAGTCCATCGAGCGTGCCGAAGATCGTGAGCTTTTCAAGGAGCTGTGCCAGTCCATCGGCGAGCCGGTCATCCCCTCCGAAATTTCCTACTCCCTGGAGGAGGCCAAGGAGGCCGCCAAGCGCATCGGCTATCCTGTGGTGCTTCGTCCCGCCTTTACTCTCGGCGGCACCGGCGGCGGCTTTGCTTACAATGAAGACGAGCTGGTGGAGATTGGTCTCAACGCCTTTGCCCTCTCCCCTGTTCATCAGGTTCTGGTGGAAAAGTCCGTCAAGGGCTACAAGGAGATCGAATTCGAGGTCATGCGGGACTCCAATGACCACGCCATCACCATCTGCGGCATGGAGAACATCGACCCCGTGGGCGTCCACACCGGTGACAGCATGGTGGTCGCCCCCATCATGACCCTCAGCGACCACGACATGAAGATGCTCAACGACTCCGCCATCAAAATCATCCGGGCGCTGAAGGTGGAGGGCGGCTGCAACGTCCAGTTTGCTCTCGACCCCAATTCCTCCAAATACTATCTCATTGAGGTCAACCCCCGTGTCTCCCGTTCCTCCGCGCTGGCCTCCAAGGCCTCCGGCTACCCCATTGCCCGGGTCACCGCGAAAATCGCCGTGGGCATGGCGCTGGAGGACATCAAAATTGCCAACACCAACGCCGCCTTTGAGCCGAAGCTGGACTACGTCATCACCAAGCTGCCCCGGTTCCCCTTCGACAAGTTCACCTCCGCCATCAACATTCTGGGCACCCAGATGATGGCCACCGGTGAGGTCATGGGCATCGGCTCCAATCTGGAAGAATCCCTGCTCAAGGGCATCCGCTCTCTGGAGGTAGGCGCGAACCACATCTACCATCACAAATTCGACGACATGACCACGGAGGAGCTGCTGGACTATATCAGCGTGTTCCGCTCCGACAACATTTTCGCCATTGCGGAAATGGTCTACCGGGGTGTCACCGTGGAACAGATTCATGAAATTACAGCCATCGACGTGTATTTCCTGAACGCCATCAAGCGCATTGTGGATATGGAGGAATACCTGAAACTCCACGTCAAAGAGCCGGAAGCCCTTCTGGACGCGAAGAAGATGGGCTTCAGCGATAAATATGTGAGCAGGCTCTGGAAATGCTCCGAGACGGACGTGTCCGATTTCCGCAGAGGACACGGTATGTTCCCGGCCTTCCGTATGGTGGACACCTGCCACACCGGCGCGTATATCCCCTACTTCTACTCCTCCTACACCGGCGGGAACGTCTCCCGGCTGACGAACAAAAAGAAGATCGTGGTACTGGGCGCAGGCCCCATCCGCATCGGTCAGGGCGTGGAATTCGACTACTCCACCGTCCACGCCGTCATGACCATCAAAAAGGCGGGCTACGAGGCCATCATCATCAACAATAACCCCGAGACCGTCTCCACCGACTACACCACCGCCGACAAGCTGTATTTTGAGCCTTTGACTCCCGAGGATGTGATGAACATCATCGATTTTGAAAAGCCCGACGGCGTGATTGCGTCTCTGGGCGGCCAGACCGCCATCAATCTGGCCCAGCCCCTCCATGACCGGGGCGTGAAGATCATCGGCACCGGCTGCGAGGCCATCGACAGAGCCGAAAACCGGGACGCCTTTGAAAAGCTCCTGAAGGAGCTGAACATCCCCCAGCCCAAGGGCAGAGCCGTCACCAAAATCGAGGACGGTCTCGCGGCGGCGAATGAGATCGGCTACCCCGTGCTGGTACGTCCCAGCTTCGTGCTGGGCGGCCGCGCCATGCAGATCGTGGCGAACGAGAGCCAGCTGCGCCGCTACCTGAAAAGCGCCGTGGAAATCGACGAGGACAAGCCCGTTCTGGTGGACAAGTACATTCAGGGTCGGGAAGTGGAGATCGACGCCATCTGCGACGGGCGGGACGTGTTCGTCCCCGGCATCATGGAGCTGGTGGAGCGCACCGGCGTCCACTCCGGCGACTCCATCTCCGTCTACCCCTCCTTCTCCATCTCCGACAAGGTCAAGGGCATCATTCTGCAATACGCCAAAAAGCTGGGTCTGGGCATCGGCATTGTCGGCCTGTTCAATGTGCAGTTCATCGTAGACCCCGAGGACAACGTGTCCGTCATCGAGGTCAACCCCCGTTCCTCCCGCACTGTCCCCTTCCTGAGCAAGGCCACGGGCTACAGCCTTGCGGACATCGCCACCGACGTGATTCTGGGTCTGAGCCTGAAGGAGCAGGGCTTCTTCGACATCTACCCCGCCGAAAAGGAGCGCTGGTACGTCAAGGCGCCGGTGTTCTCCTTCAATAAAATTCGCGGTCTGGACGCCTATCTGACTCCCGAAATGAAGTCCACCGGCGAGGCCATCGGCTATGACCGCACCATGACCCGTGCCCTGTACAAGGCGCTGCAGGCCTCCGGCATGAAGCTGCAGAACTACGGCACCGTGCTTGCCACCATCGCCGACCGGGACAAGGAGGAAGCGCTGCCCCTGATCCGCCGGTTCTACCGTCTGGGCTTCAACATCGAGGCCACCGCTGGGACTGCCACATTCCTGAAGGAAAACGGCATCCGCACCCATGTTCTGGGCAAGATCAGCGACGGCAGCGACGAAATCCCCAACGCGCTGCGTCAGGGACACATTGCCTACGTCATCAACACCCGCGACCCCGGCTCCAGCGGCCGGGACGGCATAAAAATCCGCCGGATCGCCACGGAGCATAACGTGACGCTGTTTACCGCGCTGGACACCATCCGGGTTCTGCTGGATGTGCTGGAAGAAACCACGCTGACGATTTCTACGATTGACGCCTGAGCAGGCAACGCCAAAAATTCCCGGAAGGAGCGACCATGAAACAGAGCATTTTCACAATTCTATCCAATACCCCCCTGACGGACTGCGTCTACAAAATGGTGCTTTCCGGAGACACCTCCGCCATCACCGCCCCGGGGCAGTTTGTCAACATTCAAATCACAGGGAAGTTCCTCCGCCGTCCCATTTCCGTGTGCGACTATGACGGCTGCACCCTCACCATCGTCTACAAGGTGGTGGGCAAGGGTACGGAAATTCTCTCCCGGATGGCTTCCGGGGAGAAGCTGGACATTCTGACCGGCCTTGGCAACGGCTACGATCTCACCCCCGCCGGGAACAGCCCCGTCTTACTGGGCGGCGGCGTGGGTGTCCCGCCGCTGTACCACCTTGCAAAACGGCTGCTTGCCATGGGCAAGCAGGTAACGGTGATTCTGGGCTTCAACACCCAATCGGAAGTGTTCTATGAAGCCGAATTCCGGGCGCTGGGCTGCCGGGTGATCGTCGCCACCGCCGACGGAAGCTATGGCGTCAAGGGCTTCGCCACCACGCCCCTGAACGATCTTAATTATTCCTATTTCTACACCTGCGGCCCGGAGCCGATGCTCAAGGCCGTGTATAAAGCCACCCGCACCTCCGGCCAGATGAGCTTTGAGGAACGGATGGGCTGCGGCTTCGGCGCCTGCATGGGCTGCTCCTGCAAGACCCTCACGGGATACAAGCGCATCTGCAAGGACGGCCCCGTCATGCGGAAGGAGGAAATTCTATGGGAAGCCTGAGCGTCAATCTCTGTGGCATCGGGCTGGACAACCCGGTCATCCCCGCTTCCGGCACCTTTGGCTACGGCTACGAGTTCGCCGAACTGTACGACATTAACTGCCTTGGCACCTTCTCCTTCAAGGGAACCACGAAAGAACCCCGTTTTGGAAATCCCACGCCCCGCATCGCCGAGTGTACCGGCGGCATGATCAACGCCGTGGGGCTGCAAAATCCCGGCGTGGACAAAGTCATATCCGAAGAACTTCCGAAGCTGAAAGCCTGCTTCCACAAGCCCGTCATGGCCAACGTCTCCGGCTTTTCCGTGGCGGATTACGCCTACACCTGCGAGCGGCTGGACAAAGAGGAACAGGTGGGCTGGCTGGAGGTCAACGTCAGCTGCCCCAACGTTCACGGCGGCGGCATGAGCTTCGGCACCTGCCCGGAAGCCGCCGCAGAGGTAACGGCAGCGGTGAAAAAGGTCACGAAAAAGCCTGTTATCGTCAAGCTCTCCCCCAACGTCACCGATATCGTCTCCATCGCCAGAGCCTGTGAGGACGCGGGGGCGGACGGCATCAGCCTGATTAACACTCTGCTTGGTATGCGCATTGATCTGCGCACCCGCAAGCCCATCATCGCCAACAAAATGGGCGGTTTTTCCGGCCCCGCCATCTTCCCGGTAGCGCTGCGCATGGTCTATCAGGTCGCGGGCGCAGTGAAAATCCCCGTGGTGGGCATGGGCGGCGTCAGCAGCGCCGAAGATGTGGTGGAAATGATGCTGGCAGGCGCCACCGCCGTGGAGGTGGGCGCTGCCAATCTCGTAAACCCCTACGCCTGCCGGGACATCATCCGGGAGCTTCCCGCCGTCATGGAAAAATACAAAATTGAGAATCTGAAAGACATTATAGGAGGCGCGAAATAATGGGTAAGGACGTCATTGTTGCCTGCGATTTTTCATCCGCCGAGGCGACCTTCGCTTTTCTTGACAAATTCACCGGCCGCAAGCCCTTCGTAAAGATCGGCATGGAGCTGTACTATGCGGAAGGCCCCGCCATCGTCCGGGAGATCAAAGCCCGGGGGCACAAGATTTTTCTGGACTTAAAGCTCCACGACATTCCCAACACCGTGAAAAAAGCCATGTCCGTCCTGCGGAATCTGGACGTGGACATCACCAACCTCCACGCCGCCGGCACCACTGCCATGATGAAGGCCGCGCTGGAAGGTCTGACCCGGGAGGACGGCACCCGTCCCCTGCTGATCGCCGTGACCCAGCTGACCTCCACCGATCAGGCGGCCATGGAGTCCGACCTGCTCATTCATGAACCCATTGACGAAGTGGTCATGCACTACGCCGAAACCGCGAAAAACGCGGGTCTGGACGGCGTGGTCTGCTCTCCTCTGGAAGCGGGGAAGGTGCATGAGCGCTGCGGTCAGCGCTTTCTCACCGTGACCCCCGGCGTCCGCTTCGCCGACGGAGACGTAGGCGACCAGAAGCGGGTGATGACCCCAGCCGCCGCCAAGGCCATCGGTTCGGACTACATCGTGGTCGGCCGTCCCATCACGGCCGCCGCCGACCCCGTTGCCGCCTACGAGCGCTGCGTGGCGGAATTCTGCGACTAAATCAAGGAGGAACCATTTTGGAAAGCTACAAAAGAGAATTCATTCAGTTTCTGGAGATGGCCGGTGTGCTGAAATTCGGCGATTTCACCGCCAAATCCGGCCGGAAAATCCCCTATTTCATCAACGCCGGGGAGATCAAAACCGGTAAGGAAATTGCGACTCTGGGCGAATTCTACGCCCGCGCCTACCGGGAAAAGCTGGGGCAGCGCAAGGCCGTCCTCTACGGCCCCGCCTACAAGGGCATTTCCATCGCCGTGTCCGCCGCCGTCGCCCTGAGCCGGGACGGGCTGGACGTTCCCTTCTTCTTCAACCGCAAGGAAGCCAAGGATCACGGCGAGGGCGGCGTGTTTGTGGGCTACGTCCCCAAGGCCGGTGAGGACGTGGTCATCGTAGAGGACGTCATCACCGCCGGGACTGCCATCCGGGAAAGCATGGCTATCTTAAGCCGTCTGGAGGGCGTCAAGGTCGCCGCCACATTTATTATGGTTGACCGCAAGGAGCGGGGCAAGGGCGAAAAGCTGGCCATGGAGGAAGTGGAAGAGGAATTTGGCTTCCCCGTCTACTCCGTGGTGGATGTGTATGACATCATCGCCTATCTGGAAGAAAATCCCGCCAACGCCGAAAACGTGGCGCGGATCAAAAACTACCTTGCCGTGAATGGAGCGAAAGCATGAGGAGTCTGAACAGCATTCTGGATTTAGGCGTGGACGAGCTGGATGGGCTGATCGCCACCGCCAAGGACATCATTGCCCACCCGGAAAACTACTGGGACAGATGCGCCCACAAGAAGCTGGCGACGCTGTTCTTTGAGCCCTCCACCCGCACCCGCCTGAGCTTTGAGGCCGCGATGCTGGAGCTGGGCGGCAGCGTTATCGGCTTCAGCGAGGCCAGCTCTTCCTCCGCCTCCAAGGGTGAAAGCGTGGCGGACACCGCCAAAATTGTCAGCTGCTACGCAGACATCATCGCCATGCGCCACCCCAAAGAGGGCGCACCCTATGTGGCAAGTCAGGCGGCCTCTATCCCCGTCATCAACGCCGGAGACGGCGGCCACAACCACCCCACCCAGACCCTTGCCGACCTGCTGACCATTTCCCGGGAAATGGGGCGGCTGGATAACCTCACCATCGGTCTGTGCGGCGACCTGAAATACGGCCGGACTGTCCACTCCCTGATTGAGGCCATGAGCCGCTACAAAGGCATTCAATTTGTTCTGATTTCCCCGGAGGAATTGAAAATCCCCGGTTTTATTCGGTATAATGTTTTTGAAAATCAGGGAATCCCCTACACGGAAGTGTCCTCTCTGGAGGAAGCCATGCCCAAGCTCGACGTGCTGTACATGACCCGCATCCAGCGGGAGCGCTTCGACGACCCATGGGAATACGAGCGGCTCAAGGACAGCTACGTCCTCGATACCGAGAAAATGAAACTTGCGAAAGGAAAAATGTGCGTCCTGCACCCCCTGCCCCGGGTCAATGAGATCAGCGTCAAGGTGGACGACGACCCGAGAGCCGCCTATTTCCGTCAGGCGCTGAACGGCAAGTACATGCGCATGGCGCTCATCCTGAAGCTTCTGGACGAAGCCGCCCGGAATCCCGCAAAAGAAGCCATCGACACGACCGGTCTGGAATACGACCGTGTCTGCCGCAACCCCAAGTGCATCACCCAGACCGAACAGGAGCTGCCCCAGCTGTTCCGCTGCACCGACAAGGCCGCGGACATCCACAGGTGCGTCTACTGCGAGCAGAGAGCCTAATCTTTATTCCACAAAAAATGCAGAATGCCGTTGTTTCGGCATTCTGCATTTTTATTTATCCCTTATATCTCGGCTCGCAGGTCAGGTTGACGCCCAGACGCTTGAAGGTCTTTTCATCCACCGGGGACAAGATCACCGAGGAATGTACCTCGCAGCCTCGCAGCTTGTCCAGCTGCTCCATGGCCAGTTCCGCCAGGGGATTGGTGGCGGCGCAGATGGACAGGGCGATCAGCGTCTCGTCGGTGTGGAGACGGGGATTGCGGTTGCCTAAGTGGTCAACCTTCAGGTGCTGGATGGGGTCAAGCACCACCGGGGAAATCAGGTGCAGGCTGTCCCGCATACCCGCCAGCTTTTTCAGCGCGTTCAGCAGCAGCGCCGAGGACGCACCCAGAAGGTCGGAGGTCTTGCCGGTGACGATGGTACCGTCGGGCAGTTCCATGGCGGCGGCAGGCGCGCCGGTCTGCTCCGCCCGCTGCAGGGCAGGGGCGACCACCTTCCGTTCCGCCGGGGTCACACCGGCCTTTTTCATCAGCAGCTCCAGCTTGCGCACCGTTTCGTCGCTGCCCTTGCCCTGCTTCTGCTCGCACATGGCCACGTAGTATCTGCGGATGATCTCCTGTCGGGAGGCGAACCGGACGGCTTCATCGTCCACGATGCAGTTGCCCACCATATTCACGCCCATATCCGTGGGGGATTTGTAGGGGCAATGCCCCAGAATCTTCTCAAAAATCGCCACCAGCACAGGGAACGCTTCCACGTCCCGGTTGTAGTTGACGGTGGTGACCCCGTAGGCTTCCAGATGGAAGGGGTCGATCATGTTCACGTCGTTCAAGTCCGCCGTGGCGGCCTCGTAGGCAAGGTTCACCGGGTGGTTCAGCGGCACGTTCCAGATGGGGAAAGTCTCGAATTTGGCGTAGCCCGCCGTGTTGCCCCGGATATGCTCGTGATACAGCTGGCTCAGGCAGGTCGCCAGCTTTCCGCTGCCGGGGCCGGGGGCCGTGACCACCACCAGCGACCGGGTCGTCTCAATGTAGTCATTTTTCCCGAAGCCGTCGGGGCTGACGATGTAGCCGGTGTCGGAGGGGTAGCCCGGAATCTCAAAATGGTGATAGACCCGGATGCCCAGCCCTTCCAAGCGGGACTGGAACGCCTTCGCCAGCGCCTGTTCATGGAAGCGGGTCAGCACCACGCTGGAAACGTACAGGCCGAAGCCCCGGAAAATGTCGATCAGGCGAATGACGTCCCGGTCATAGGTGATGCCAAGATCGCCCCGAACCTTATTCTTTTCGATATCGTCGGCGTTGATGGCAATGACCATCTCCACCTGCTCCTTCAGCTGCAGCAGCATCCGCAGCTTGCTGTCCGGCTGGAAGCCCGGCAGGACGCGGGAAGCATGGTTGTCGTCATAGAGCTTGCCGCCGAATTCCAGATACAGCTTGCCGCCGAACTGGGCAATGCGCTCCCGGATGTGGGCGGACTGCATTTGCAGGTATTTATCGTTATCAAACGCCGCTTTTGTCATTTCCGTTGCCTCTTTCCCAAAAACTTTCCACCATTTTACCCTATCCGACGGGAAATAGCAAGGCCATTTCGCGGGAAAATCTTCTCTTTCGCGGGATTGCTTCTTGTTTCGGGAACGGCGCCGTGCTATAATGAATCCATCTATTTTTTCGGAGGTGTTTCCATGGAATTCAGCGTCAACCATCCGGTGCTTTACCTGCTTGCCGGAATTCTGATTGCCGTGGTTCTGGCTCAGTCGATTTTCTTCCTTATTAAGGCTCTGCGCCGCAGTAAGGAAATCGGCATGGATCAGGCCAAAATCAGAAAAACCATCAAAACCGCCGCGCTGTTCACCATCGCCCCGGCCGTGTCCATCGTCATCAGCGTCATCACCCTAAGCAAAAGTCTGGGTATTCCCCTGCCCTGGCTGCGGCTTAGCGTAGTCGGCTCATTGAGCTATGAGGCCATCGCAGCATCCAACGCCGTCAGCGCCATGGGCTTAGAGCTTGGCAAAATCAGCGCCCTGACCGCCCAGCAATACGTCAACATCGCGCTGGTGATGACCCTGTCCATCATGGTGGGCATCTGGCTGGTGCCTGTCATCGGCAAGAAGCTGCTGCGGGGCATGACCGTTCTGGAAAACCGGGACGCCAAATGGGCGGATATTTTCCAGAATGCCATGTTTATCGGCATGATCTCCGCGTTTCTGGGCTATGTGTTCTGCGATTTCTCCCGCCTGTGGACGCCGGGGGATTACGCCGCCACCTCCGGGCTTGTACCGGTATGCGTCATGGCGGTATCCGCTGCGATCATGGTGGTCTGCGGGCTGCTCATGAAGAAATTCAAGTGGAGCTGGGTCAACGATTACGCGCTGCCCATTTCTCTGGTGCTGGGCATGGCTTCCGCCATTCCCCTCACCGCGTGGCTGGGTTAAGGAGGTGCCGATATGAAAAAGCAGCTTAGCTACATCGACTCCGTTCACCGCAGCGGCACCATCTGGAACATTTCCGTGATGATTTTGCTGCTGGCCTTCCCCCTGACGGTGGCCGCCCTTTTTGGCGCCGCCCCGGACTGGGGCGCGCTGGTGGTGGGTCTGATCGCCACCGCGCCCATGTATTGGGCGGTGGGTGTCATTGAGACAATTACCTTCGTTCCCATGCTGGGCGCGGGCGGCTCCTACCTCAGCTTTGTCACCGGCAACATCTCCAACCTGAAGCTTCCCTGCGCCATCAACGCTCTGGAGCAGAACAACGTCAGCGCCAACTCTGAGGAGGGCGAGATCATCTCCACCATCGCCATCGCCACCTCCTCCATCGTCACCACCGTCATTATCATCATCGGCGTCATTCTCATCGTCCCTCTGACCCCCGTTCTGGAAGCGCCGGTGCTGGAACCGGCCTTTGCCCAGATGCTGCCCGCCCTGTTCGGCGGACTGGGCGTAGCCTTCGTCAGCCGGAACTGGAAGATCGCCGTCGCGCCGGTGGTGCTGATGCTGGTTCTGTTCATCTTCGTTCCCGCCCTGAACGCCGGTACCGTGGGCATTATGGTGCCTGTGAGTGTGCTGTTCACCATTGCCGTTTCCCGGCTGCTTTATAAGAGAGGAGTTCTGTAAACATGATCGGATATCTGATTCTCGCCGTTCTGGTTGCATTCATCGCCGTGGTCGCCATCCGCACCATCCGCTTCCGTCCCAAGCCCCAGCCCGCGGTCACCAAGGAAGAAATCGCCTTTGACAAGGACGCCGCCGTGGATTCCCTCGCCCAGCTGGTTTGCTGCAAGACCGTGTCCTACAACGACCATTCTCTGGAGGACGAGGGGGAGTTCCAGAAGCTGATCTCTCTGCTGCCGACCCTGTACCCCAACGTGTTCGCCGCCTGCACCTTCCGGCAGCTTCCCGACCGGGCGCTGCTGCTGCGGTGGCCGGGCAAGCAGGAAGGCGACCCTGCCGTTATGATGGCGCACTATGACGTGGTGCCTGTCAACGAGGAAAAGTGGGACAAGCCTCCCTTCGCCGGGGTCATCGAGGACGGCATTCTCTGGGGCCGCGGCACGCTGGACACCAAGGTCACCTTCAACGGCGTTCTTTCCGCCGCCAATTACCTCATCGGTCAGGGCTTCCAGCCGGAAAAGGATATTTACTTTGCCTTCTCCGGCGGTGAGGAGATCAACGGTCAGGGTGCGCCCAACATCGTGGCGTATTTCACCGAGCACGGCATCCACCCCGCCATTGTGGTGGACGAGGGCGGCGCCGTGGTGGAGAATGTGTTCCCCGGCGTGAAGCAGCCCTGCGGTCTCATCGGCATTGCGGAAAAAGGTATGCTGAACGCCCAGTACCGCACCGTCTCCGCCGGCGGCCACGCCTCCGCCCCCAAGCCTCATACCCCGGTGGGCGTTCTGGCGGCGGCCTGCAAGCGGGTGGAGGATCATCCCTTCAAAGCCCACATCGACGGCCCCGCTGCCCAGATGTTCGACACGCTGGGTCGGTATTCAACGCCATTGTACCGGGTGATTTTCGCCAACATGTGGTGCTTCGGCTGGATCATTGACACTCTCGGCAAAAAGAGCGGCGGCGAAATGAATGCGCTGGTGCGCACCACCGTGGCCTTTACCCAGATGGAGGGCAGCTCCGCCCGGAACGTGATCCCTCCCGAAGCGAAAATGGTATCCAACATCCGTCTGAACCCCGCCGACAGCGTCGCTTCCGCCCTGGCCTATCTGGAAAAGACCGTCAACGACCCCGCCGTGGAGATCACGTCTCTGGAATCCTTCGAGCCAAGTCCCGTCTCCGAAACCGGCTGCGACGCATGGGAGAAGGTTGCCTCTGCCGTGGCGAATACATGGCCGGGCTGCATCGTCTCGCCGTACCTGATGGTGCAGTGTTCCGATTCCCGGCACTACCGTGACCTGAGCAACCACGTCTACCGCTTCTCCGCCATGGACTTGACCGCCGAAGAGCGTTCCACCATCCATGGCAACAACGAGCGCATTCGTCTGGAAACCGTCGCCAAGGCCGTAGAATTCTACATCCGCCTGATGCGTCAGTGCTGAAACAAAAAAGATGTCCCCCAACCCGGGAAAATCCGGGTTGGGGGATTTGTCTTAATTCAGCAGATACGCCAGAAACGCGCCGCCGGTGATGGCGTACACCAGAATGGTGAAAGCCACAACGATCAGCGTCAGGATAAACTGGGCGATCGCCCAATTCTTCCGGGAGCGCTTCTCCGGGGAGCTGCTCACCGCCCAGACGATCAGGCAGATGAAACCAACGATGGGAATTGCCGAGAGGATCAGCGTGCCGATCCAGGAACCGACAGACATGTCCGTGTCCTGCCGTGCGTAGGTATTGCCGTTATAGTTGTCCATATTGCATTCCTCCTGCTTTCCAAATTTAGGGGATATTATGATTATAACACATGACGGTGAAAATGGGAATCCTTTTTCTGCAAAAACTTCACAGCAAATCCCCCGCCCTGGCTGTCATGTGCCGCAAAAAATCCCGACAGCCGAAGCTGTCGGGATTTTTTAGCTTAGCGTATTCTCGATTACCGGGCGCTGCGCTTCTTGTTGTAGAAGTACACACCGGCAATGGCGGCGCCGGAGACGACCATGAAGATCACGGGAATGAAGATCATATCACCGGTCTTGGGGTTGGTCTTATCGGCCTTCTCGTTGGTGGTGCTCTTGGCGTTGGCGTTGGTGATCATCACGTTGATGTGGACTTCGCTCTCCTTGCGGAGCTCGTTGGTGTTGGAGATGGTGTCATACTTCTGGGTGTCGTTGACAAAGTTGCCGACCCAGTTGCCCTTGGCCATGTACATGCCGTCATACTTGATGCCGTCGCTGGTCTTGGCAGTGTAGTAGTTCTTGACAACGGTCTTGACCTCGTCCAGAGTGACCACGCCGTCCAGAGCGATGCCCTCGGTGATATTGATGGTCTTGGCGGGATCGTCGACCTTGTTGTCCTTGAAGATGTGCAGGTAAACCTTGTAGGGGAACTTGTTGTTGGTAGTGGTGGTGTCCTTCTCGAGGTAAGCGTAGAAGTCTACGTTGCCCTTGATGACGAGCTTGGCAACCTGAGCGCTGGTGTAGAGGTCACCCTTGTTGTCAATCTTCCAGCCCTTGAAGCTGTAGCCGGTCTTGTTATCGGCCTTGCTCTGAGCGTCGGAAACCTTCTTGCTGTCAATGCTGCTGCCGCTGGTCACGTTGTAGGTGGAAACGGCCTTGCCGTCGGTGCCGTAGAAGGTCACTCTGACAGTGTCGCCCTCGGGAGTGCTGCCGCTCTTGGCCTTCAGGGTGACGGTCAGGGAGTCGCCGGCATTGATTGTGGTGGACAGGGACAGGTTGTTGCCCTTTTCATCGCTCTTGGCGGTGACGAACTCATAGGAATCCTTCCAGTTGCCCATCCAGCGGTAGCTCAGGATGTCGTCGATAACGGAGGACTTACCGTTCACAGGCTCGACCTGGAACTCTCTGGCAATCGTGTTGCCCTTGTCGTCAATAATCTTAAGAGTGATATACTTGACAGGCTCTTCCGCCTTCTTGGTGTTGACAAACAGCTTCAGGGAGTAGCCGTCGTCGATACCGGCATACTTGATGGTGACATCGGTGGCCTCATTGCCGGAAGCGCCGGTCCACTTGACGAACTCCTTGTCGGAGTTGACCAGGCTCAGACCCAGCTCCTTGGTCAGCTTCACGCTGCCGTCAACAGGAACGGTGATCTCGCCCTTTCTTGCATAAGAACCGTCAACATAAATCTCAACAGGAACCTTCGCGTCAACGCGGGTATCCTCGACCTTCTTGTTGAGGTACAGGTTTACGTAGTAGCCATTCGCATTTGCCTTCTTCAGGTTGTCATAGCTGATGGGGCCGGTGGTCTCTTCGTCCTTCATGTTCGTCCACTTGACGAATTCCTTGTCGCCGTAAATCAGAGTCTCGGCCAGTTCCTTCGTCAGTTCCAGTTTCTGACCGGGCTTCACGGTAACATACTTGTCAGTGACATACTTTCCGTCAACGTAGGTCTTGACGGTCAGGGTTTCATCAGCTTCCGTAGCAGCGGCCTGGAAAGGAACCGCGCAGACCAGCAGCATAGCCACCAATACGAGGCTAAGCAGCTTCTTCATTGTGTTTTTCATAGTTTCTAACCTCCTAGAAAATTGGTTGTTTTAGAAATGCTGCCGGCTCTGGAACCTTTGGTGTCGCCAATCGGGGAGGCTTTCCGCCGCTTCCGCACCCGGCATCTCTTTCATGTCTGCATGATATCACATCCGTTCCCGGATGTCAATAGGAAAATTACAAAATGTAACAGAATTCTTTACACTTTATAACATTCTTAAACATTTGCCCTTATCTTAAGAAATTTACTCCAAATTTTACCATAAAATTCGTTTTTTACCAGCTACGAAAAATGACAATCTCTGATTTCGATATCTTTTTTCTTTCAAAGGTTACAATTTTGTTGCAGCCGCCTGTGGTCCCCCGAAGCGGCCTCCGCCGCCAAGGGGGGTGGAAAACCCCGGTGCCATGCTGGCACCGGGGTTTCCGCGAAAGGGTTTGGAAAGAAGAGAGGTAGAAAAGAGGATCTACGGAGTTGAAAGGGAGCGGCTCACGGCTTCCGCAACCTTTCTGGTATTACCATACCTTTGGGTTTTGAACAGGTAATAACGGAAATGAAAATAAAAAGCGACGAAATTGTGAACAGTTTTTCTTCATGCCGGAATATCTCCCTGTTTTTTGCGCCTATTCCTTCGGCAAACGGGGCGGCGCGGAATTTTCCGCGCCGCCCTTGGCCTATTTCATTCCGTTGCTCCGGGGAAGATCAGCGTTACCTTGAACAGGTCGCCATCCACCAGCAATTGCAGCTGTCCCTTCTGCAGCTCCATCAGGGTCTTGGCAATGTTCAGGCCCAGACCGCTGCCCTCGGTGTTCCGGGAGTCGTCGCCCCGGACAAAGCGCTCCATCAGCTCGTCGGCGTCCACGTTCAGCTCGTCACGGGAGATGTTCTTCAGGGAAATGATGACCTTCCCCTCCAGCGCCATCACGTCGATATACACCCGCGTGCCGGGCAGGGCATATTTTACGGTGTTGCTCAGGAGATTGCTCAGCACCCGCCAGGCAAGTCTTCCGTCCGCCATCATGGCGACAGACTCCTCCGGATGGCGGAATACGGGGGTCAGCTGGGCTTTTTCCAGCTTGTCGGCGAATTCGCCCAATGCCTGATTCACGGATTCCACCGCGTCCAGCTTCGTAATGTCCGCCGTCAGGTTCCCCGTGCTGGCCTTGCTCATTTCCATCAGATCCTCGATCAGCTTTTTTAAGCGCTGGGACTGCCGGTTGAGGACTTCCAGATAGGTCTTCTCCTCCTCCGGCGTGTGGGGCTTTTGCAGCAGATCCACATAATTGATGATGGAGGTCAGAGGCGTTTTGATATCGTGGGAAACATTGGTAATCAGTTCTGTTTTCATACGCTCCGATTTTAGTTGCTTCTGCGCCGCCACTACGGCAACGCCTGCCAGGTCGTTCAGGTCACCGGCAAAGCTCTTGAACGCGCCGATGAGATATTTGTCGTCCACCTTGGTGTCCAGGTCGCCCTTGCCCATGCGCTTGGCGCTTTCCAGCAGGATGCCGAAGCAGTACGCCCCATACAGCACCACGGCCACGCAGGCGCACAGGCTCAGCACCACCATCAGATTCGATCTGCCCGCAAGGGCGGCGAACAGGAGCATCACCATGATGAAGCCCGTCAGCAGCCACTGCCATGTCAGCGGCATCATGGAATACACCCGGTTGACGGATTTTCCGATTTTTGCGCAGGTCTTCTTTATCTGCGTCCACAGCCATCTCAGGGGTGTAAGAAGCATCAGCAGGAAGTCCCAGAATACAGCCGCCGCCTTGGGCAGCTTCCGCAGCAGCCAGCCGCAGCCGGAGAAGCAGCCCTTGACGCACTTCACCAGCAGGTTCAGGCACCGCCAGCAGACGCTGTTGCGCCACCAGTAGCCCCCGGGGGTCTTGAACTGGGCGGCACAGGCAAAGCAGAAGCTTACGAAAATCAGGCTCATGGCGTAGCCCGCCATCAGCATTCCGGCGCAGACCGTTTGAATGCTCTGGCTGAACAGGTCGGCGGCTTCGGCGAACCGCACAATCGCCATGAAAAGGCCGAAGATGATCAGCCCGCCTCCGGCGAGGTAAATGTCCAGGGGGATGCAGTTGAAGCCCGTGGCTTGGACTTCCTCCCTGCCGGGCTTTCTGCCCGCCGCGCAGCAGAGGTACACGGCCAGAACGGCGAACAGCAGCAGGCACACACCCATGATGAAGAGCAGGCTGTCACGGTAGCCCCACACCTGTTCCAGCAGGGCGTACCCGCCGTCATAGCGGTACGCGCCGGGGGCTAACGTCAGCTCCATGGTGTAGGCCGGGAGCTTCGCGTAGCGGTACGCCACCACCATGGTCTTCTGGGCGTCATCGTCCCAGTATTCCATGGTATGGGTCTCGCTCTCCGTGAAGGTCACGTCTTCGGGCGCCGTGTCGGTCACCACCGGCTTGGTGGGAATCGCAGACAGCGTCTCGAAGGGGACGGTTTCCTCCGTCGTGTCCGGGACGGTCTCGGCGGTGGTTTCGGGAATCGTTACGGTAACGGCGGTTTCGTCGGTGGTTTCCGGTGCCGTCTCTGCGGTGGTCTCCGGGACAGTCTCGGCTTCCGTCGCCGCCTTCTGCGTCAGGCCGGGCGTGACCAGGAACACGAGCGCCGTGCCGTCGGCGTCCCAATCGAATTCGCCGACACCTGCGGGGTTTGCCGCTTTATATATCAGGGAATCGTCCTCACCCCAGAATTCCACAGCGGTGATGATGGCGTCCTCCCCCAGATTCTTCCGGTAGAAGGGACTGTTCGCCTGGAAGAAAAGGACGCCCGCGTCATTGCGTTTCAGCACGCCCGCCGGCTTGCCGCTCCGACCCCATCCGCCCTTGTCTCCCGACGCCGATTCCGTGGTAAATTCCACACGATATATATCCGCGCCCCGGTTGGGGATGTCGCCCGTCAGAACTTCGCTCCGGCTCGGTTCACCGGTCGTGTCGCGCAGCAGGAAGCCGCCGGTTTTAAGCTTCGTCAGACTCACATCATTGTAGGTCTGATACAGAATATCGCCATTCCCGTCCCGGAAAGTCACGCAGGTAGTGGGAGAATCAGGCAAGTCTATCGCGCCCTGTTCATTGGCTTCAAAGCGGATTATGCCATAGCCAATGTCGGTGATATAGCCAATCGGTTCGACGCTGTCCACGCTTTCACTGGAGTCTTCCGCGTCAATGCTCACGCTGAATACCGTCGCGCCCCCCTCCGGGATGGCGTTATAGGTGCTCGCGTCCGCCTGAGGCGTTGCCTCCGACTTTTCCGTGATGGACAGGACGTATTTATAAGAGCCGCTGACGGGGAAGGAATAAAATTCGGCGTCCGTCAGATTTTCCGCGCCGCCGGATTCCAGCACGTTTCCTTCCGCGTCCTTCAGCACATAGCCAGCCAGCGCCGGGTTGAACACGCCGTAAAGCCAGCCGGTCTTCCCCGACGGCCCCAGATCGTACACGGTCGGCCCCGCGATTGCCTCCGGCACGCCGCCTAAGTTCGCTTCGGCGTAGTCCACGGCGATACGGCCAGCCATGGATTCGCCGTCCGAGCGGATGTATCTGTCCCGCAGCTCCTCCACGGAGACGTCGTACAGTCCCGCTTCCGTCATGCCGATGATGGCGGCGGCGCTTCCGGCGGCTCCCAGAAGCATCAGGGCACACAGGGCGATGGCAAGGAATTTGAATACAATATTGTATTTCAAATTATTTTCCTCCTTCCATTTTATAGCCCTGTCCCCACACGACTTTCAGATAGCGCGGCTCAGAGGGGTTGATCTCGATTTTCTCCCGCAGATGGCGGATATGCACCGCCACGGCGCCCTCGCTGCCCAGCGCCGCCTCCTGCCAGACAGATTCATACAGCACCTT
>ERZ1673702.1189-NODE-1189-length-29587-cov-63.717290_pt1 | contig 29587 bp, 15 predicted proteins | sample MGYA00580232_ERZ1673702 | MGnify/ENA primary metagenome ERZ1673702 (study PRJEB41218, sample SAMN15661792) | gut metagenome | host: Homo sapiens | place: Canada: London | collected 2015-08-20/2019-03-30 | study: EMG produced TPA metagenomics assembly of... | reverse complement strand
AATAAAATCTCTTTCTGCGCCCCGATGTTCTGATATCGCCGGGGCTTATTTTAGCTGAATCTCTTGCTGTGCCCCGCTGTTTCGGTAGCGTCGGGGCTTATCTTAATAAAATCTCTTTCTGCGCCCCGATGTTCTGATATCGCCGGGGCTTATTTTAGCAGAATCTCTTGCTGTGCCCCAGCGTTTCGATTTTCGCGGGGTCTAACAATCACAAATTAAGAATTTCGCCCCATAAAAAACTGCCCAGTACAATCCAGTGTGTCCGGGCAGTTTCAGAATTATGAAAAATTGAATTTTTACAGCCGGTTCGCCTTCACATCCTCGAACTCCTGCAGCATTTCTTCGGAAGGAGCCTTGGTAGCGAGGCTGACTGCGATGATAGCGATAAGTCCCAGCCCGAAGCCTACTACCAGGGAATACAATCCGGTAGCTTTGCCCAGGGTCTGTCCGCCCACGAGAGGAATGTAATCCCAGATGATCACGGCAAGTGCTCCGGTGACAATTCCGGCTACCGCTCCGGGGAAGTTGGTTCTCTTCCAATATAAGGACATCACTACCAACGGTCCGAAGGCGGCACCTAAACCTGCCCACGCGTTGGACACCAGTCCCATGACGGTGTTGTTCGGATTCCATGCGATGATGTAAGCCAGCACAGCTACTAACAGTACTGTGACACGGCTGACATTCATAACGGTCTTGTCATCCGCATCCTTCTTGAGCAGTCCCTTGAAGATATCTTCCGCTACGCTGGAGGCGCTGACTAACAGCTGGGAATCCGCCGTGGACATGATTGCTGCCAGGATACCGCAAAGGAACAATCCTGCAATGAACGGAGCACGCATCTCCATCGTAAATACCTTCTTGATCATTTCGATGAATACCTTCTCATTATTGCCATTCACCAGCTCCGGCAGATAGGCTCTGCCCAGGATGCCGATAAATACTGCAAATCCCAGGGATAATGCCACCCAGCTGATGGCAGTAGCCTTGGACTTGGTCATTTCCTTCTCATCCCGGACTGCCATAAATCTCACCAGGATATGGGGCATTCCGAAATATCCCAGTCCCCAGCCGAGACCGGAGATCACGCTGACGATATTATTACTGCCGTCACCGTTCTTCATCAGATTCAGGAAGTTGGCACTGTCGGCACCGCTGGCTTCCAGACCGGCTGACAATGTAGTGCCGCCGGTTGTCAGAAAATGATAAGCGAACAGCGGTACTGCCAGAATACCGACCAGCATCAGCATACCCTGGATAAAGTCTGTCACACATACCGCGGTAAATCCGCCGAGGAAGGTATAGACCAAAACTACCAGCGCACCGATGGTCAGTGCCACATGATAATCAATGCCAAACACAGACTCAAACAGCTGACCGCCGGCAGAAAGCGCGGAAGCGCAATATACCAGGAAAAATACTACAATAGTAATAGAAGAAACCGTCATCAATACCTTCTTCTCATCATGGAAGCGGTTCTCAAAATAAGTCGGCAGTGTAACGGAATTGTTGGCGCGGATCGTATATCTGCGCAGCTTCGTGGCGATGAGCAGCCAGTTTAACGTCGTGCCGATGAAAAGTCCGATGGCGATCCAGCCGTCACCTCCGACACCGGTTAAGTAAATAGCTCCCGGCAGTCCCATCAGCAGCCATCCACTCATGTCCGATGCCTGCGCGGACAGCGCAGCGACGAAGCCGTTCAGCTTTCTGCCTCCTAAAAAGTAGTCTTCGGAATTGTTATTGCCCTTTGCATAAAACGCTCCGATAGCGATCATCATGAGTAAGTACAGCACGAATGCCACAATTACCCAGCCTAACGTATTTCCTGTCATAATAGCCTCCTCAAATTTTTCTTCTTGTACATTTTCTTAATTGTATACAGTGATACGATTTATTATATACAAGAAATGGCTTATCGTCAACAGATTAGTTTGCTATCGCTGTAATGTGTGAAAGTTTCAAAAACCCTTGCCGTTACGGACAGCCTATGATTCTTCACCTGCCGTATTCAGATGCAAAACGCTGCATAGAGCGGCACTATCTTTTTGTTGTCTTCAAATGCGAAGTTTTTTGCAGAAAGTTTGATGGCATATGCAGGCTGATAGGTATCCATGTAGACCTTTAAACTCTTTGCCCTGGTATTGTCGGCAGATTTCACTTCAATCGGGATCAGCTGCCCGTCACGCTGAATAACAAAATCTATCTCCGCACCACGCTCGGACTCCCAATAATAAGTATTGTAACCATTGATGGAGAGCTGTACATTGACATAATTCTCCGTCATACCGCCCTTAAAATCGTTCAATTCCTCCACCATATACAGAATATCATTGGCAGCCAGATCCTTCTTGGCACAAAGCAGCCCCAAATCCGAAACATATATCTTGAAAGCGTCGATATCACGATAATTTTCCAAAGGCTTTTTAATCTGCTCTACCTTATAGACCCGTGATACGATTCCGGACAGACAGAGCCATTCTATGGCATTCTCAAATTCAGACGCCCGCCCTCCTTTTTTCATCAGCTTATACTGAAAACGCGTATTTTTCTTCGAAAGCTGAACGGTAATATTGTCATAGGCAAGCCTGGTCTTCTTGATTTCATTCAGATTATTGTACTTACTCATGTCATTGAGATAACTTGCAAGAATGGTATCCTGTATATGGCGGATCAGGATATAGTCCCTTGTCTGGGCAAACTGCATCACACACTCCGGCATCCCACCTGCCACAAGATACTGCCGGTAAAGCTGCATAGCCGCATCGTGGAGTGCCGCCGGCATCGGTTGATCTGTTGCAAAGCACCTTTTGATCTGCTTCACAAGATCTCCCTCACCCATAGCGATCATAAATTCCTCCATATCCATGGGATACAGGGTTTTCATATCCACCTTGCCCACAGGGAACGAGAACTTTTCCCTGTTGACAGCCACACCTAACAGGCTGCCCGCAACGATGATATGATAGTCCGGAGCGCTCTCGTTAAAATATTTCAGAGAAGTCAGAGCCCTTTCGCAAAGCTGCACCTCATCAAATACAATCAGCGTTTTTTCTTTTACGATGGTCTGACCCGCAATATGAGACAAAATGGGGATCAGATAATCAGGACTGATGTTTTCTTCAAAAGTTTCATTCAATTTAGGATCTGTTTCAAAATTGAAATATGCCACATTCTCATAGTGGGTTCGCCCGAACTCTAAAATGGAATAGGTTTTTCCCACCTGTCTTGCCCCTTGCAAAATAAGGGGTTTACGATGTTCACTTTCTTTCCACGTTTCTAAGAAGTCCATAATCTTTCTATACATCCTTCGTCCTCCATAAAGCTTCTGATTATAGCATAATCCAAATTCGTGTAAAAATCAAATGTTTTTTATGTGAATTTTACATTATATTGCATGAATATTTTTATGTTTTTAACATTTTTCTACATGTTTATTGTTCTTTCTACCTTTTCTACCTTTTCTACCTTTACCTCTACCTTTACCACTATAAGCTATATTCCCATAGAGAAACGTGTGCCGCAAAATGCACAAAAGCCCCGCCGCAGAGTTTTGTCCCTGCGGTGGGGCTGCCGCCGTTATTGCTGTGGTTACATGAAAACCGTCCGGCGATCAGAGTCGGACGGTTTTCTCTATAGAAAAGCTTTTACACAATCTCTTTACTTAGGGTCACCCTTTTGACCGGGCTTTCTCTTTAATACCATCATCACTGCCCATCCGGAAAGTGATACTGCAAACAGTGCCAGCCAGATACCAGACGCATCTCCGGTCGCCGGAACCTTGTCCAGCTCCTGTGCAGAAGCAGCGGCGGTATTGGCTGCCGTACCTGCCGTATTACCACTGTCATTGTTGCCGCTGTTATCGCTGCCATGATTGCTGTCATTATTGTTGTTATTACCACTGTGATTGCCGGAGGTATTCGCAGCAACGGTAAAGCTGGTACCGGCGATACCATTGTCCCAGACGATAGCAAAGGTATGGCTGCCTGTAGCTAATGTCTTAAGGTATTCTGCCTTCAGGGTGATAATGGTAGAGCCTTTTTCTGCTATGTAGTTATCAGAATCGATGACTTTTCCGTCTACCTTTACGTTTCGGAATCTGTCATATTCACCGTTTCCGCGAATCACAACAGTGCCTGTAGTATTCTGTGTCCAGGAACTGCCTGCTCCGTCAATAATCCGGTATTCCGGAGAAATGTAGATGGTCACATTGACGGTGACATCTTTATAGTTGTCCGAGGTAATGGTCACAGGCACGGTCACCTTATTGTCAATATTGGCTATCGTCAGTGCTGACAATGTAAACTTCATAAGACCGGTCGCATCTATCGTAAGATCTCCGGTGAGAATTCCGTTGACATCGGTATATGTGCCGGGTGCATAGTTGGTTGCTCTCGGTACAAGCTCCGCTAAGCTGATGGTCTGTGCGCCTGTCTTCGTGTACTCGAAGAATTCTGTAACATCCCCTACTGTAAGATCCGCCTTCTTAATGGTCAGTGTACCGGCTTCGATCTCTACCGCGGTGTAGTTCTTGCCTTCCACTACGGACAGGATCACGTTATAGGTTCCGGCGTTGGTAGGTGCTGTTTCACTTCTGGCATAGGTCGTACCGTTGTTTCCCTCGTAGCACACCGTTACCGCGCCCATACCGATGACGCCGTTCCTCGGCTGAGCAGTCACCGTCTTCGGCGTACCATCATAGGTCAGCGGCGTGGATAGATTCGGAGACACATCAAAATTCCCCAGTTCAGGCCTTGCCTTGGTAATCTGCCATGTCGTGGCAGCGGTTCCGGTATAATTGCCCATGCCAGCGATGGTCAGAGTGATGGCATCATTTGCACTAATGAATTTGTTGCTATCATTTGCAATAGCATAATCGTTTGTCGTCAAAAGCACCCCGTCAAGCTTTACGGATGTAATCTGCACCGTCTGTGTGCTACCGGTATAGACCAGGCTGTCTGTCTGTAATGTGATGCTTGCATTCTGAAGATTCTTCGGTGCGATCGCGAAGGTCTTATTCGCTGTTCCCGTGTAGTTCCCCTGTCCGGTAATGGTCAGAGTCGCTGTGTTCACGCCGGCATTGGTATTCTTGTCATACCCAAATGTAAAGTCCTTGCCGGAGGTCAGTTCCTTCCTAAGGTCTTTCACGACAGGTTGTGGCATAATGGCACTGCCGGTGTAAGTTTGCGTATCGATGGTACCGATCATGTCCGCAGTAACCATCTTCGGGCGAATGGTAAAGTTATACTCCATTTTACCGGTATAATTTTCATTGCTGTCCGGTACTTTATAGGTCACCTTATAAGTACCTGCATCTGTAGGTGCAACTTTGCTATTATTGTAAGACGTGCTGCCTGTACCTGCATACGTCACTTCCAGTTCACTCACAGGAACTTTGTCGCCAGATACCTGCAAGGTACCGGCAGGCTCCATAGCTTTGCCGTCATAGGTCTTGCCCGTATAGGTCAGACCGGAGATTGTAACCGTCTCCTTGTCCGTAGGATGGAAGGTCAGGGTTGCCTTAATATCCTGGTAGTTTGCAGAAGAAATGGTTACTGTGCAGGTCTGGTCGATCGCGGAGGTAATGTTCTCCGCACTGGTATAGGAAATTTTTCTAGCATCTTGATAGAATGCCAAGTGCTTCACCACATCTTCGTCGAAAGAATCTTCAACATTGGAAATCACAGCGCCTTCGGGTACCGCTTCCTCCGTGAAAAAGTCTGCCGCCATCAGAGTGCCTTCCTGCGCAGTGCTACGTCCTTTGATAAGATTGACCGTCTTTGTGACTGTATTGGTGTAATCAGCTTTCTCAATGGTGAATGTCGTGCTTCCGCTGACATTATAGTTGCCACCAGCTACATCCGTAACGGTTACGGTAGCAGCGCCTGCATTGGTGTTATTCTCATAAGAAACACTGTACTCACTGGCAAGAATCACATTTGCTCCGTCCTTTACAACCACAGTCGGTTTCTGCGCCGTACCATTGTAGGTTACGGGAGTCGTGACTTCAATGGTCGGAGTGGTAACCGTCTTCTCTTTAATGGCATAGATGACCCATGCGGATTGATTCCCCATCGTAATTTCAGCCCGATAAGTGCCGGCATCCTTAGGTACGCCTTCCATCTCCTCGAATGAACCTCCGGTCTGTTTCTGATAGACAATCTTAGGCACATCAGGGAATTCCTCACCAGTAGCGTTATCACTGACTTTTACAGTAGCCACCTTATCGCTACCACTGTAGGTCAAAACCGTCGGTGCAGTAACCATATAGGTGGCAGCAAAATCACTTTCCAAATTACAGCCATCAGCGCTGCACGTTACTTTGATCGTATCGTCGCCGCCTGTGGTGTATGTCCAGCTGTGCTGATGAAGTCCCATGTACAGATTGCCCTTCTCATCCTTGGTGACTACGTATTTCTGCTCGCTTGTATCTGGAGTGAATATCTGTGCATAATCCAGCTCGGACTTCGTCGCACCGGTGGCAATCTTGATGTTTGCATTCGCTGAAGGTTTAGTGACTGTTGAGATGCCTATCCAGGCATTCGATGTCAGGCTTTTATCAATACTGATGACTGATTTGCCGAGCAGTACGAGATTCTTCGTTGTATTGTTAATGACCTTTGCATCACCACCAATTGTTAGCGAATCGTAAGATGAACCATCTACTCCGATTGTATTACCGGTAATGCTGCCTCCGAAAAGCTCCACACTAGAATCACTGCAAGTATATACTCCATAATCGCCTCCCTGAATCGTACCTTCATACAGACAAAACTGTGCAGCATTCAACCCTACAACGAACGACTTTGTTTCGCTATGATTATCTATTATTTCTATTTTCCCCGAATGACCTGTGCTGCAATCACAAACCGCAAGCTTGTGCGATTGTATATCAAAGACACTATTATATAATTTTGTAGAAATTGTATATCCGTTCAGACAGATATTTACATCGCCGCTAATCTCAATAGATCCGTCGAGTGTAATATCAGCAAACAGATAATAATTGCCCGCTGGAAGAGTATATTTATTATTATACGTGGACTTCTTTACTCTGTTTCTACCATATTGCAGTATCTGGTTCTCGCTGTCATAAGTCAAAGGTATCCACAGGGTATTGTCATGATCTTCCTCTGTACAGCCCGTCTTACCGCAAACGGCATGCTCGTGCAACGTACCATTCATAAAAACAATGCTGTTTCCTATTAATTTCGATGCATAGCCATTATCACTATGAAAGCGTTCCGCATCCGTATCCTTCATTTGGTAGGAACTTTTGCCTTGCGCCACAACCTTATAGTCTCCCTCGCTAATTTCACTTGTTCTTACACCAATATGTGCCTCACTATCCAGTCCGGGAGAGGCAACGTTGATAATCGTTCCGTTACAAGCGACATTGTTGGCTTTTGTAGAGCTACCTTTCGTAAGGTTGTCTTTGATCACTGCTTTGCCACTAACGGTGAATGTGCTATCGTCGCCGGAATTTCCTCCATATAATTCCACACCGCCGCCACTCATTTGGGCACTATTACCAGTAATACTACCTCCGTTCATTGTGAAATTGCTTTTACGGCTTAAATACACACCGCCACCATAAAACCCTGCTGTGTTACTGGTAATCTTTCCACCATTCATTGTGAAAGAACACCCATCATACACATATACACCACCGCCGTATCCTTTATTAGAAGTAGAAGGTGCATCAGCTGTGTTTCCGCTGATCTCCCCTCCGTACATGGTGAAGATGCTATTGACATATATACCACGCCCTACACTTCCCTCTTTATGGGTAATCTTGCCGTACTCCATCTTCCCACCCATGCAGTCGGTCAAAATAAACTGTGCAGTATTTGATATCTTGATTACATCTACATTCGCATTTGCAGTGATGTTATGACCATTCAGGCAGAGTACCACTTTAGCATTTGGAAGATTCCATGTCTGCGTCCGGTCGATATCCTTCGTCAAATAGTAATATCCGCCTGTTGTAATTTCACTAAGTGAAGAGACACCCTTCCATGCCACGTTGGCGTGTTCGCTGTCATGGTCACAGGTATTACCGCAGATAGGATGTTGATGCAGCATACCATTGACAAGCAGAATCTGATCGCCCACCTGTTGAAATTCACAGTCACCAGTATTTTGGTTTTGGTCATTGATAAATGTGCCGTCCCTATAGCCACCATTCGCAGCACCTGTAGCTATGGCAACATAGCTGCCCACTGTCGGTAAATTCTCTGGGGTCACGCCGATACTGGCAGTGTTGTCAAATCCTCCTTGGCCAATGGCCATCGTCGCACCATCAGGCAGGTAGACATTACTCGTTGTGTTATCAGAGACTTTAGCGGAACCGGATACTGTAAAATGACCCATACCATATGCGGATTTTACGTACACACCGCCTCCGAATTTATTAGCTTCATTACCGGTAATCTCGCCACCGGTCATATTAAAATTCGAACCCACATACACACCACCACCATATGCGTTCGTATTATTGTCCCTAATTGTACCACCACTCATATTGAAAGTGTTGCCAACAATGTTCACTCCGCCGCCACCGCCAAAAGCCGTATTCTTGCCAGTAGCTTGGTTATTTTCAATAGTGCCACCGCTCATATTGAAAACGCTCCCATCATAGCTATACACTCCACCGCCATATTCACCTGTGTTATTACTTATTGTTCCAGCGTACATATTGAAAGTGCTGTTTTTCTCCATGCACACACCGCCGCCTATACCTACATTTTCACTATTTGAAGTAAAGTTTTTGGCTTCGTTCCCGGTAATATTGCCACCATACATATTAAAGGTACCGTTGTTATACATCCTTACACCTGCACCCGTACGTGCTGTATTTCCAGTAATGCTACCACCGTACATGTTGAAAGTACTTCCACCCGCCACAAACGCACCAGAACCTCTATACCCATTGCTGTGAGTGATCTTTCCTCCGTTTTGGCAGTCACAAAGGGTGAATGTACTCCCAGTTTTTGGTATAATGCAATCATTACTATATGCCAAGGTGATATTATACCCATTTAAACAAAGTACTACACCGTCGACAGGTGTCCAAGCCTCGCTCAATGTAACATTGTTCATCAGATAGTAGTTACCTACCACCTCGGGCAACTCAGATGTCCCATTCCATGCTTGAAAGGTGACTTTGGTAGTCTCCGTATGTCCGCCTACCCTATTACAGGTATCCTTACCACAGAGAAAGTGTGTATGCTCACCTGCCGCCACCGTCATCGGTGCATTCATCGCCTCAGAAACGGCATGAAGTCGTGTCATATCCAGTTCTGCGATCTGTTCCTCGGTCAGTGACTCCATAGCCTCGTCAATGGCTTCCAGCTGCGCACTGACACTTTCTGCATTTTCCATCGTCACTGTCTCCGGCAGAGCGTCGATGAGTGCCTGTACCTTCTGCACTGCTGCCTTCTTCTCATCGTCTGCCGCGGTGTCCTGCGTGCCGGCATCATTATCGCTAATGCTTTCACCAGTGGATTTCACAGTATCGGGGGCTTCGCCCGCAGTGGGATCTTCCGTACCGGGAGTTGCCGCAGTGGTGCTCTTATCGGACGAAGTCTCTTCCCCCGGTGCCGCCACTGCTTCTGCTTCCTTCTGCTCTTCCGCAGAGTCTGCTTCCTGCTGTTCTTCCGGCTCTGCCGCAGGGGCTGCTTCCTGCTGTTCCTCCTGCTCTGTCACCGCATCAGCCTCCTGTGCGAATGCTGTCATGGGCAGTGTTGAGAAGCAGAGAATAAATGCCAGTAACATGCTCAATACTCGTTTTTTCATACCGTTTTACCTCTTTCCGCTGGGCATAGTGATACCCATTATCTTAAAGATAACGTACCACACTTTCTCTCAGCGGAACCAGGGGCTGCATGAATCGACCCAAATATGTCATGAACCGACCGAAGAGGACTTTAAATGGCTCAATGCGGTTCAATAGCAAGTATTCCTTGAAAAAGTCTTTCTGGTATTATATTCTATTATTATGTCCTGTAAAAATCAGTTACAAAATATACACACAGAAAGGTTTCTATATGTGGATTGCAGATCATTGGAAAGATTATGAAGTGCTGGATACTTCCAGCGGAGAAAAGTTAGAGCGTTGGGGAGATTATATTCTGGTGCGTCCGGATCCCCAGGTCATCTGGAAGACGCCCCACGATCATAAGGGCTGGAAGCAGAAGAACGGTCATTACCACAGAAGTGCCAAGGGCGGCGGAGAATGGGAGTTCTTCCATCTGCCGGATGAATGGGCGATCCATTACACCCTGCCTTTTCAGAAGGAAGCCTCCGGTAAGGCTGATCCTCTGACCTTCCATCTGAAGCCCTTCAGCTTCAAGCATACCGGTCTGTTCCCGGAGCAGGCGGTGAACTGGGACTGGTTCTCCGGTCTGATCCATGAGGCAGGCCGCCCCGTGAAGGTGCTGAACCTCTTCGCTTACACCGGCGGTGCCACTGTATCCGCCGCAGCTGCGGGAGCTGCTGTGACCCATGTGGATGCGTCCAAGGGTATGGTCGGCTGGGCAAAGGAGAATGCTGCTGCCAGCGGGCTTGCCGATGCTCCTATCCGCTGGCTGGTGGACGACTGTATGAAGTTCGTAGAGCGTGAGATCCGCCGGGGCAACAAATACGACGGCATCATCATGGATCCTCCTTCCTACGGCAGAGGACCCAAGGGCGAGATCTGGAAAATAGAAGATAATATCTGGGATTTCGTAGGACTGACCGCACAGCTTTTATCCGATGATGCGCTGTTCTTCCTGATCAATTCGTACACTACAGGATTGCAGCCCGCCGTGCTGTCCTATATGATGAATTCCACCCTGACGAAAAAGTTCGGCGGTCATGTGGAAGCCGAAGAGATCGGCCTCCCCGTCACCGAGAGCGGTCTGGTACTGCCCTGCGGCGCTTCCGGGCGCTGGCAGCGAAAGTGATCTGACTAGCATCATAAGCCTAATCAAAAAGGAGCCTCTGGTCGAGGCTCCTTCTTGATCACAGCCAAAGTCAGCAACTATCGCCTGATGATTGAATTCCAAATATGGTGCGTTTTTACTCCTCTGTTTCAATCTCCAATCTCTGAAGAATGTCTCTCACAATACCAGCATCCTAAATCAGAGAAATTCCAAAACACTTTTTTCCTGCATCTTTTAAGGAGGCTCCTATATGATAAACATTTTTCTTATCCAAGATTAAAAAGCGATCATGATATACTTTCGTGTACCGCACTTCCAGTAAAGGATACTGGCTGTTGAAATTATTAACATCTTCTTGAGATAACTTGGTTCTTTTCAATGTATACATCACAACAGTCACATTTTCATTCTTTTTTGTGAGAAGATTCAGCGTTCCTATATCCACATAGCCATCAATTAAAACGATTTCCTTTTCCGCTTTTTGAATCAGGCTAACAATTAGGCTAAAAGCATCAAATATCTGATCCAATTTTTCATCCGTTTGCTTTTGATATTCCAGTTGTTTTAACTCCACATTACTGATACGCTCAAAAAGCAAGGCGTTATTAGCAATAAATCGCCTCATTTCCACGAATGCGCGCATAATACCAATACTTACCTTAATTGCCACTTCGCTATGTAGAACACTAGCCAACATAGAGATTCCCTGCTCTGTAAATACATAAGGAAGAGTCCTACGACCACCATAATTATTTTCGCCCTGCGCAGAACTTGAAATGCCAGTTTGGCATCTCAAGTTCTGATACTCCTCTTTCGTGAGCTGAAAACGAAAACCTGGTCTCAAATTTTTTTGAAAATTTTTTGATTTTGGGTGAGAGTTTTTCCGATTTTTTGTACCTATATAAGTGAAGGGGTTTTTAAGCCGCATTTCAAAAAATCCAGAGGGGAAATTCAAACGATATGTACGATACCGCAAGACGGGTCGCATTCGTCAAGCAGCGGATGCGGGAAAACACCCGCCGGGGGCAGCGGCGCGAGGCAATAAGCCTCTCCGCTTTCTGCCTGATGTTATTCACAGCACTTGCCGGGGCGGCGGACGCACTTATAGTGCAGGGGCAGACCGCCGCGTAGGGCATCCGGCTCAGAAACAGAGAAAACCAGAAAAAAGGCGGGGCGGACAAACCGAACCGACACGAACAGGAGAAGAAAAGCCAATGAAAAAACGAATACTTAGCATACTGCTCGTCTGCTGCATGGTGCTGACCATGCATCCGACAGCGGCGTTTGCAGCGGTGAGCGATTCGCTGGGCAACACACCCGAGGAAAATCAGGCGATTTTGGAGCAGCTCTCCGCCTCGACCGGCGATAGCAGCGACCAGGTGCTTTCCATGCTGAACGCTTTGGGGCTGCTGGATGAAGACGGCAATTTCAAGGTGGATCAAACCATCACGCTGGACGGCCAGGTGTTGACACTGGCGGCTGTCATGGAGCTGCTGGAAAATCCCGCCACGGATCTCACCCGCATAGCCGACGTGGATGGGACTCCGGTGGCGCTGGGCGATTTGAAGACCATGATCCAAATCGAACAGGAGTTGCAGCGGATCAAGGACACCTATTTCTCCGGCAGGGAGTTTACCGGGGAAGCTCTGGAGAATCTCAATAACCTGATGGAGCAGCTGGAGCTGCAGGGCATCAGTTTGCAGTATTCCGCCTCTGCCACAAAGCCTGAGGGCGTTGAGACGGTGGATATGAGCGGCATGATGAGCCAAACGCTGGGGGAACTCGCAACCAACAGCTGGAGCTCCGGGACTTTTACTGTATACGGCGGAAAACCGGTCGGCTTTTCCTACCGCATTCAAAAAGGCCAGCTCAGCGAGTATATCACCGGTGTGGAGGTCTCGATAGGCGAGACGAGAGGGGTCGCCCAAGGCGACGGGTCCTACAAGCTGACCTATGACGTAGGCTCGACTTTCAGTTTAGATGGTTGTAAAATCACTGTCAAGGTTACAACCAAAGGAGGGAACCCAGACTGGCTCGAGGGTTCTTATTCCTATGGCGACCTGCTGGGGATGATTGAATTTTACGATGCGGAAAATCTGGTGTTCTATGACGGTGCCGCTTATGCCGACCACTGTCAGCTCAAGCTAAAAAAGACGGTTGGCGTCCCCACAATACAAACATCAGTGAGCGCGCCGAACTATGAGGAAAGATACGAAAGTACAGAAACAATACAGGGGGATATGTATATTCCTTTGCTGGCAAATGGATACAATATCGGCGAAGGTGCCAACAATCAGGACTTCGTTGCGCTAAGCGATACCATCAGAATTTTGGAGGGTGCCCGCAACTCGGTGCTTCCCAGCGGCTCCTCCCTATTTTATCAGCCATACCAAATCGATGCCAGCATCGAGTTTAACTGGAGTACCGATGTAGAGGCCTATAATGGCCCTGCGCCGTATGGCTATAATAGTGACACACAACCCCATGCCCCGTTCTATCTGACGGAGTACAAGCTCAATGGAACATCTCTGAATCTCAGCGACGACAGAACGAGAGCGCTGGGCTGTACGATTAAAAGGGGCGAAACGGTCAACATCTCCCTGCAGTCTACCACGCAAAACAGAGGGAATCAGCAGTACTGGCTGCCCTTCCGACTGTATCTGAAGAATGTATATGGCGAAATCCAAAATTCCTACGCCACCACCAAGAACAGCAACGTCACCGCCAAGCTGTTGGATGCGGACGCCCCCACCATTCAAAGCGTCACGGCCCCGGCGGGAACCTATGCCAGCGGACAGCATGTGCCTATCACAGTTACCTTTAACGAGTTCGTGGATCTTAGCAACGCCAGCGTGACCATCAATGCCAAAGTGTATAGCGCCGCTGAGCTTTCCATGAACAAATACGGTGTCACGGCAATGCTCTGGTACCCAGTGCAGGATGCGGATGACACCACGGTCATCGTCACTGATATGACCGGTGTGGAAGATGTTTTCGGTCATACGCTGGATACCACACTCTATCCAAGCGACTCGATTGCCGATGTTGATCTGAAGAGCGTCTTGATGCGCAACGCTCCCACCGCACTGACCGCCGACTACGACAACGGCAAGGCATCGTTCACGATGAACGCCAACATGGAGCAGGTCTACAAGACCGTATACAGCAATTATCACACCCCGGCAGGCACAGACCCGAAGGAAGCCCCGTTCCGCCTCGAGCTGAGGTACGACTCTGCGGGTGAACCAATCCATCTGCAGGTCTATCTGGACACAGAGAAGGAAGCCTTCACCATTAGCGACTACGCAATCGCACCCGCTGCTAACACCCGCACCTATACGGTGACGCTGCAGGCCAACGAGGGCACGAAAGACGATCCTGACTGGGTGAATGTTCTTCCCCTGACCCGGCAGTTTACGGTGGCAAAGAAAGTTTCCGCGCACACGGTGAAGGTCGTCCAGGAAGCGGATGACGCCGACTATACGATTTCCCTCGGCAAAACCACCCGCCCCACGCTTAAGGCAGAGGTTTTTGGGGAAAACGATGAGCAGGCCAGCTACACCACCGGTAAATGGAGCAGCAGTGACACGCTCATTGCCACCATCAACGAGGATACCGGCGTTGTTGCCACCACAGGAACCAAGGTGGGAACCGTCACCTTTACCTTTACGGCGGACAACGGGACTGAGGACACTGCCGATGATGTGACGGGCAAGTCAAAGCCCTATACCGTGACGGCAGGCGATTCCCTGGCACTGGTGATTCCCGGCGGCGCGTCCATCGTGACGCGGGTAAATCAGCCCGCCACCGTGCTGTGGAGCTCCAACGCCACGCTGATGGCGCCGAACAAAGAGTTCAATTACAGGATTGATCTGTATGAGGGCAACTACGCGAATGAGGCGGCGCTGAGCGGCCGCAAGCCCGTTGCGACTTATACCGCCGGCAAGGATAAAAACAGCGTGCGGATCGAGGAGAATGTGCTCTCCAAGCTCTCCAACGGCAATACCCCTGCCTACACGGTATTGGTTTCCATGCCGCACCCCAACGCCGGCGGTGAGGACGTCCGCCTGTCGGCACTTGCCTGGATCATCGTGCAGGCACCACCTGCCACAGCCAAGCTGACACCGCCCCAGAGCATTTACCTCAAGGATACCGACGGTGCCGTCAATATCGACTGGTCGGTGGAAAACACCACTGACGGCGCCCCTTTGCAGCCCACGCTGACCATCACCCGGGTCACAGAGGACAACACCACCAAAGTGGTGGACAGTGAGCGCCTATCCGGCACCTCCGGGAGCTTCCCCCTGTCATTACAGAGTGTGCAAGCCGGCAATCTGAAGGACACCTATCAAGTGGTTTTGAGCGTGGAGAATCCTGGTGAGGAATCTCCCAGCACCGACTCCTTCCCCCTGTATGTCTACGATGCCGACGCACTGAAGGTGCAGAACGACAAAGGAGACACGATTTCTAAGCTGACCATGGACAATACCTCCAAGGTCAGCGGCAGCCTGCCCACCGTTACAGCTGAAATTTTGCAGCTGCGCCAGGAGTTGGGGCTGATCGAGTACATAGGCATCAACTATGACGAGTACGGATGGAACTCCTTTAAAGACGGCATCCGGTGGCTCTCCAGCAACAACAATGCCATTTCCGTCAACTACAAGCAGGGCGGACTGTATGAGGACATCAGAAACTTCTCCTTTGATTCCTACCTTCCCGAAACCAAAATGGCGCTGTCCGGCTTGGCCAACGGCACCGCAACCGTCACGGCTACCCATGCCGCCACGGGCATGAGTGCCGCCGTACGGGTGACAGCGAAAACACTGCAAAATAAGTTCTATCTCTTCCAGCTGACGCCTGCAGCGGAAACTACGCTGCAATACACCGACGGCAAAGGTGTGCCCAAAACGGTCACGACCAACAGTGAAGGCGTGCTGGCGCTTTACGAACCCAACGGAATCGCCAGTGAGGTGTCTCTGCGGTCCGGCTCCGGCGCGGATATTTATCTGGGCACCATCTATAAAGAAAATCTGCGTTCCGGCGAGCGGGATGCCACAAAACTGCAGCTTTATCCCTTGAATACCTTCAGCCTTCGGCGAGTCGCCCGGGCATCTGTGACGCTCATCACGCCGGGCGGCGATCCGCTGGCGAACAAGACGGTGACCGTTCGTGGCGGCGTTTATAAAAACGGAGGCTACTGCGAGACAGCTCTGCTGGGCTCCAGGGCAGGAGCACTTGTCAGCGGCATCACCGGCGACACCTATACCACGGATGCGGCGGGAAATATAACCGTCTATCTGGATTCCACCCAGTTTTGGTCGGCCGAAAAGGGCGAGAGCAACACCACGGCGCTTTCCGCTCTGGATCAGCTGGAGTACATTCTGGAGATCAGCGCAATTGACGGCGACAAGTACTATCCGCTGCTGCTGACCGTCAACGGCAAGCTGGGCGTGGACGATGTAATGCGCACCGCAGAGGGCGTTGTCTCTCTGGAGCGTGTGCCGGCGGGGGAGGAAAACAAACCCTTCATTGTGGCGCAAAGCGTTGATTACGGTCTAGCCAACGGTCAGAAGGTGGATGTCCGCAGCTCGACTGGGAAGATTGGCCCTAACAGCAGCTTTAAAACAGCAAGCCTGCACACCACCATGTTCCTCTGGGGCGAGGATATTGCCAACGCGCGGAATTACAGTCTCAAGCTGGCGGACGAATACGGCATTCTTCCTGCCGCCCAGAGCAGCAGTACCAAGCAGTATCCCTTCTCATCCATCCCCGTAGCGGAAAACGATCTGACCCTCACCGAGGCCACCATGACCACCTCTGGATGGATCGCCGACGGCAAGGATGTGGGTATGAAAACGCAGCTGAGCCTGAACGGCAGCCTGCTACAGGAGAAAATAATGCCCTTCCGGGTCGTTGATCTGACCCGAGTGCCCAAGGTGACAGAGGATGACCGCGTCACCGGTATTCTGGCGACGATGGGATCCTCCAGTGGAGTGAATCAAGTCGACTTTGGCGGAGTGGGCGATAGTAACATTCTCAAGGTGCTGACCGGACGGCTGGATGATCTGAGCGGTCCGGTGGACACTTCCGTGTTCAAAATGATTATCACCCCCAGCGAAGATCCCTCCGTGTTCCGTGCCATGATTTGGGCCGGGTACAATACGCTGGAGATGGAGGACATGGACTATTCCGAGGACGGCGTGGCGTTGGGTGCGAATGTGCTGACGCAGAACCTGGAAGTGGGTGTGCCCGGGACCGGGGATCTGAGCCAGATGGCCCAGGGCACCTATGATCCCAAGGGGGACTACAAAACCAACTCCATAGCCGACAATGTCACCAGCACGGATCTCAACTTGCAGTTGGAGGGCTTTTACGAAGCGGAAATCCGCTATAACACCGAAAAAAAGGAGTGGGAGGTTTTCACCGTAGGCGGAGGATTTACCACCGGCGTTGGTGTGGGCTTCTCCTTCAGCGTGAACGCCATGGCTGGTCCTGTGCCGTTGACAGCAACCTTTGAGCTGGGTGGTGCCATTCAGCTGAATTTCCGTACCGCAGTGCGCTACGGCCGGCAGGGCGAGGGTACAGAGCTTGCCTGGAGCGATCCCACGGCCACGGCAGTGAATGACTTTTTGACCACGCTGCGTATCAACGCCTATGTCCACGCGTTTGGCGGTATTGGCTTTGACTATTCGGTCGTGGCGCTGAAGATCGGCCTATTCGGCAATTTGGATGTGGACAGTCAGAATAAGTTCCTTTCCCGCACCTATCTTGCCGACGAGACAAAGCGCCAGATCAACGGTCAGGCCCTGGGGATCCAAAGCGAAGTGGGGATCAAATTTGTGGCAACCTTCCTGTTTATCTCCTACGAGGCGGTGATCGCCTCCGGAACCCTTGGAGCCACCAGGACTTTTAATGACTGGAAAACAATCGACGACTACTGGAATAGCGCCACCAGTGGGCTGAGCCTTGCCTCGCTGCGGATGGCGGCGGCCCAGAGCGGAATGCAGGTGGCTTCTGGCAGTGCAACGCTCCAAAGCCGGGACTATCTGGAGCAATATGCCCGTACCTGGGGCCAGCCCCAGCAGCGGATGATGCTGTTCTCTCTGAACTCCACCAGTGGGCTGAAAAACATCCAGACCAATGCCAACCCCACATCCTATCCACAGCTCAGCGATGACGGGAAGGTATTGGCCTACATCAACGACGGCAACAGCAGCAGTATTTACGATAGCCGGGCGCATTTCTCCACCCTCAATGGCGGCGTCTATACTCCCTCCAGTGAAATTGACGCTCCCACAGGGTTCCCCGGCTACGGCGACACGAGCGTTTCTTTGTCCGGCACTGGCAGCTTCGCGGCGGCGGCTTGGGTTCGCATGGGCACCGACCTGCCGGGTAAAAATGCCGGTGATCCCGTGACATTGGAAGAGCAAAACCTGCTGATGAACAGCACGGAGATCGTAGTGTCCGTCTATAACGGCACAACCTGGACTTCCACCCGCCTAACCAACGACGGCACGCCGGATCTGGCCCCAGCCACCGCAGTGGGCGGCGACGGCAATGCCATCGTGTTCTGGCGCAGCGTCTACACCCCTGATCCCGGTACGCAGGGCAGCAACAACCTGCTGAACTTCACGACCAGAGATTGTATCATGTACAGCTGCTATGACAGCACTAACGGCACCTGGAGCAAGGCAAAAATGCTTTATAATGGTGCTACTGGCAGCGTGAAGGCGTTGCAGGCGGCCATGCTGCCCGACGGAACCGCTATGGCGGTTTACTCGCTGGACCGCAGCGGAACCGGAGATACCTCTGCCTACGAGATCGCCTATTGTACCGTGGCTGCTGACGGAACTCCCGGTACAGCCATGCTGGCGACCTGTGACAGCAATCTTGACGAAAACCCCCAGGTCGTTGCAGCCAACTTCGGCAGCGGGGATGACCGATTTGTTATCGGTTGGCATAGTGTCCGAGACGGCAGCAGCGATATTCAGCTGTTGGCTGTGGACGGTAGCGGCACCATGTCCAACAGTTTCCCCGGCTCTTTGTCTGCCCTGACCAGCAGCGGCAACGCCGTCATGGGCGGAGACTTCCGCTTCGCTTCCCTCAGCGGGGATCATCGCAGCCGCAATGATCTTACCATCGTCTGGAATGAGACTGTCAATAACGCCAACGGCGCGGTAGATCACGGCATTTTGAAGGCGGCCAAGCTGCGCTATGCCACAAATCCCTACACTCTGTCCGCACCATTGGAACTGGCAGAGCTGCCGGATCGCACGCTGGCTGACCACTTTGATGCCTATGTCAGCGGCACCAATCAGGTGCAGGCCGCCATTCAGGCCACCCGGTATGACGATGAAAACCAGGAGGTAATCGGCGGCGTGACCGTTCCGGGTGAGGAAACGATCCTCTATACCGCTACATCTGATTTTATCACCGATGCGGTGGCAGTGGAACAGATCGGTGTGGATTATGCAACGCTGGCGTTGAACAGCCTGACACCCATTCGCTTTACCATCCGCAACACCGGGCTGAACGATGTGACAAACCTAACGGTCAGCCTTGGCAGCGGGGAAACCGCCACCCTTACGGAAACACTGCTACCCAATGAAAGCACCACCCTTACCGTCTGGCACCATGTGGGGAACCTCGTGACCGACCCGGGCTATACCATCACCGCCGCCGGCGGCATCCACGAAAACGGCACAGTGTATCTGGATTATCCCGACATTGGCATCTCGCAAATGGAAGTGATTGCGGAGAGCGCCGGCAAGCGCACGGTGCGCATGACCCTCTATAATTCCTCTGCCGCCACGCTGGCTGGCGGAAAGAACCGCGAGGTGAAGCTTGCGTTCTATGCGGATGATCTGCATACCGAACCTGCAGAGGTAGCCTGCACCACAAACGGCGTATCGGTTAGCGGTAATGAAATCACCATTTCCGAAGACAGCGCCCTCGCCCGCATTGATCAGGGAACCTTTACACTGGACCTGACCTATGATCTGGGCGAGTATATGACATCCATTGGCAAAACCGAGATCCCCAATGTGGGTACCTATCTGTACGCCGAGGCGTGGGCGGAAGGCCTGATCGGTAGAACGGGAAGCAATCAGCGACTGCCGGAGTATAACGGCAGTGACAGCGAGGCCAGCGTCCATATGACCGGCGCACTGGCTCGCACCGGAGAGCAGCTGACGATGGATGTGACACAGGGGAACGACGGCAACGATCACAGCACCGCCGCCATTACTCTGCGCAACAACTGCCTGCAGTCTCAGACTAGCGCAGAGCTGGTGGCCACGCTGCTGGATGCTGCCGGGACCGTTCTGGAAACGAAAAAGACCAGTATTGGCGGTGCCATCTCCGGGGAAACCTTCCAGACGGAAACCGTCACCTTCTCCCGGCTTGGCACCCGCGTAGTGGTGCGAGCCGCAGTGCCCGGTAATGACCTTCTGACCTTTGAAGGTCTGGCAGTGGAGCTCGGCGATTTTACCGCCAACGGAACGAACTATACCTATACGCTGCAAAATGATAGCGGAGCAACATCTACGCTAGTCACAGCGGTGTCTGGAAACGGCGAGCCCGTGAGCATCAACGGACAGGCTCTGTCCACCGGCGGCAGCGCAACCGTTGCCATCCCCAACAGCGGCACAACCGACATTGTCGTGAGAATCGGTGCTAAAACCTACACGCTGACGATTCTGCGCAATAGCGGCACAGGCGGCAATGAAGGCAATAGCGGCACAGGCGGCAATGAAGGCAATAGCGGCACAGGCGGCAATGAAGGCGGTAGCGGCAGTGGCGGCGGCAGCGGCTACAGCTACTACACCATCAAGGCAACTGCCGGGGCTGGCGGCTCCATTTCTCCCTCCGGCAATGCTAGCGTCCGTGAGGGCAGAGATCAGACCTTCACCATCACTCCGGATAAGGGCTATGCTGTCGCCAACGTCAAGATTGACGGCAAGAGCATTGGCGCGACGAAGTCCTACACCTTTGAGAATGTCAGCAGAACCCATACCATCGAGGTCATCTTTATGAAAGCCAACGGTAACCCCCGAACCGGCGTGTTTGTGGATGTAGCCACCGGCAGCTATTATGAGGATGCTGTGGATTGCGCTGTTCTCTTTTCACTACAAGAAACAAATTAATGACATTTTGAGCTGCGCCGCTATCCAAGCGCGGCAAGGAGACAGCATTATGAAAAGAATCACAAGAATCATTCGTCCAATAATCTGCATAGTTGTCCTTCTCGTTGCTATGACCACGGCAGTCAGGGGCTGCTATCAGAAAGAGACAGAGCCTATCGACATTCCCGGCAGAACGCCTTCCGGCACATCTGCGCCTCAGCCATCAGCGACTCTCGTGGGCGAAGTTATCCCCTCGGTGGACAGGCAGACAGAGTTGGCGGAAGCCAGAGCGAAGAATCCCGACACCGTGGCGTGGCTGTATATCCCCGGTGCGGAGGTGGACGACCCTGTGATGCAGGCGGAGGACAACGGCTATTACCTAAAGCTGGATGAAAACGGTGAGTACGCCATGTGGGGCTGCTATTATGCCCATTGTGAAAACAAAATCGGCGGCAGGGATAAGCTGGACAAAAACACCACCATTTTCGGTCACTCCGCCAGCAACTGCGACCCGGACGGTGTGCGGTTCACCAAGCTCTACCGTTATATGGACGCAGACTTTGTAAAGGAGCATCCGTATATCTATCTCTCTGTGGATGGTGAGGACATGATCTTTCAGATCACCGCACTGTTCGTCACGGATATTGGGTTTGACTATATTGCGCCTGATCCCACGGGAGATGATCTGACCAGCTTCTTTGAGACGATTGCGCGGAAAAACTGGCTTGACTTTGATGGCGTGACCTTCTCCGAGGAAGATACTGTTCTGACCCTCTCCACCTGCTGCCGGAAGTATGACAAGGCTAACAGCGGCAATCAGCGGCTGGTGGTCATGGCAAAGCTGCTGCCGGAGGGCGCAACCGCACAGGAGTTCAGCGTATCCCTTGTGGATAGTCCTGAAATGCCCTAAAAGAAATCAGAATACGACGATAATAGGATACCCATCCTTGCGGTACTGAAAAGCAGCGTATGGTATAGGGAAAACGGTGGCTGCTCTGTACGGGGCGGCCGTTGTTTTTGCTGTCCCAACATTTTTCAGATGAAAGGGACCTATGCGTATGACAGGAGCGCACAGACCTCCCCAGGTACCACACGTTTCTTCCTCTCCATCCATCTGCCTCATTTATCATGCATGATTCCGTGTAGTTATTGGGCTTCAACATGGCTTGCTGTCTTACCCACATGCATGACCTCATATGAGATTTCTGTTCGTCAGACCAGAGATTTGCCCGTGAGTTAGTATGTTCCTCACATCCAGCTTCCTTCAGATTCCACCTCACGATGGACACCCTTGCTGTTCAGCTATACATTTCCCACTACCTGGGCATGTTCAGGACTTTCACCTGCGAGAGCGCGCCCATGGCGCGCAAACGAAACGTGCGCCGCCAGGCGCACACAACGCAAAAAGGAGCCCCCTCGTGAGGCTCCTTTCTTCTACAACACATATTTTCTTAACACCGGGATCTTGCGCAGCACCCACGCGGTAGCCGTTGCCAGTGCCAGCACTACCAGGCAGAATGCAGCCAGCAGCAAAATCAATACCGCTTGTCCCGCGGCTATAGACTGCACACCGCATTGTTCCAACACCGTAAAGGGTGTGATCTTCACGAATTTATACAACAGGTTCACATACACCGGATGTACCAGGTATACGGCGAAGCTCAAGGCTCCCGCCTCCTGCCAGGGGATCCGGTGTTTTTTAATACTCCCATTCCATCCTGCAGCGAACAGAAGCACTGCAAGCAGTACTGTAAACGGATAATTGTATGCCATCTGGATGGAGAATCCCGCAAGTGTTCTGCTCAGGATCATTCCCAGGGCCAGAACCGCTACTGCAGCTGTCAGCCATACATTCCTTCCCTTGTCCACACCTACTTCTCTCACCGCGAAGAAATATCCACACAGATAATACAGGAAATACACACCGCCATCCGGCAATACCGGAATACTGTTGACGTCCAGTACCTTATTCAGAAACGGTGCCACACTGCTTCCCAAGAAGATCACTGCCATCATTGCTACAACACCCCACACCGGCAGCACACGCAGCACTTTTTTCAGAAGCGGCGTGATCAGATATAAAAACAAGATCAGATACAGATACCACATATGGGACCAGGTATGTCCCATCAGAGTCATCTTCAGTGCCTCCGGGATCATCCTGATCCGGAAGGTCCGCTCCGTCACTACCAGCTCGGAAGCTGCATACGGAACGCCGAATAGGAGGATCGCCAGTGCAATCCTCCTGCAATATTTTTTAATCATGACCGGATAAGTCAATGTACGTTCCGGATTCAGGAACAAATATCCCGAGATCAATAAAAATATAGGAACACACCAGGTCACCAGATCCATAACTGACAGCAATAATGACCGGTATTCCGGCACTATCGACGCATCTGTCACATCTGTCGCACCTGTCAGTACATGCATCAGCACCACTGCACAGGTTGCCAGTACCCGAAGCACGTCCAGGAACTGCTTCCTGGGTCCGGATAAGCCGTTTGTCATGTCTCTCCCATCTCCTCCATCAGGCGCATGCCTGCAGTATCTGTCACAGGAAGGGAGAATACTATGCTTTGTGCTTTACTCTCCAGTCCTGCTTTTTCCATTATAGCACGCATGATGGAATTTTTCTGCTCACTTTTTACCACAATGAACAACATTTCTTTTTCCGGCACCAGTGTCACGCCCAGAAACTGCTGTGCATTCTCTGTTCCGGTGCCCTTGGCATGGATGACTGTGCCGCCTGCCGCATGTACTTCTCTCGCTGCATCCATGACCAGTTCCGTATATCCATGATTGGCTATCACTACCAGAAGCTCATTCTTCGTCTCTTTCAATGTGGACTCCTCTCCTTTTACGAATTCCTGCCCGCAGGTCAGGTAATTCAATGCTTTCTTGCCACCGACACTGCTCACGGGAATGATAAATGCGATTCCCATTCCCGGGAGATCGATCTGCATTTTCTTACGCAGAGCAGCCTTGATCTGCCGCCAGGCAGCATCTGTGACGAGATGGAACAATACGCTCTTCTCCATGCCGTCCAGTCCAAAATAATCTAAGATCTCATTCGCCGCGGTTCCCATGCCGACGGTAACACTGCCGACCTGTGCGCCTTTTTCTTTATAGCATTCCACGAATTTCCTCGTCAGCTGACGATTGGTGATGGTGACCATCATATATAATTCACTCATGGGCACACCTCCTACAGTTCAATGATGGCATTCTCATCCAAAGCACCAAATGCATCCGCCGCACCGGCAAATATGCCTGCACCGCTCTTCTGTTGCTTTAACTGATATACCATTCCCAATATCTGGATTGTGATCAGCGGTGTCATGGCTACCATTGCTACCACACCGAAAGCGTCAGCGACTAAATTGCCGCCCACCGCCACACAGGCGCCCTGCGCTAACGGCAGTAAAAAGGTAGCTGTCATGGGACCGCTCGCCACACCGCCGGAGTCGAAGGCGATCGCTGTGAATATCTTCGGTACAAAAAAGGATAGTCCGATCGCCACACCATAGCCCGGGATCAAAAACCATAGAATCGGGATCCCCGTCAGCACGCGGATCATCGCCAGTGCTACGGATAAGGATACGCCCACGGACAGAGAAACCCCCATGGATCTGGCAGAGATGGCACCGTCCGTCAGCTCCTCTACCTGATGATTCAGTACATAGACCGCGGGCTCCGCTTTTACGATAAAGTAACCGATCAGTGCTCCCACCGGCACCAGTACCCACCTGTAGGATCTGGCTGCCATGACCTGACCGAGGTAATTACCGGCAGGCATAAAGCCCACATTTGCGCCGGTCAGGAACAGTACCAGACCAATATAAGTATAGATCAGACCGATCAGAATCTTCGCCAGTGTCTTCCCCGACAGCCGCAGGGCAAATATCTGGAACAGACCGAAAAACAATACAATGGGAAGTAATGAGAGTGCGATCTCTTTCATATAATCCGGAATCCCATGAGCAAAAAGCTGCGCCAGTTCTACGGAATCAGAGATCTCTGGGATCGCCACCGGCTGGTAATCCGCATTGGTCGGCTTATAGATCAGTCCCAGCACCATGACCGCCAGGATCGGGCCGATGGAGCACAGTGCTACCAGACCGAAGCTGTCGTCCGCCGCATGGTGGTCATTACGGATGGACGCAATACCGACACCAAGTGCCATGATAAAAGGAACGGTCATGGGTCCCGTGGTCACACCTCCGGAATCAAACGCCACTGCCCGGAAGTTCTCCGGTACGAAAAATGCAAGAACGAACACTACTATGTAGAAAAAGGTCAACAACGGCGGCAGAGCCACACCGATCAACATACGCAGAAGGGCAATGACCAGGAAGATTCCAACCCCCACTGCCACTGCCAGGATCAGAGTCATGTTCGGAACCGAAGGCACCTGTGTCGCCAGCACCTGCAAGTCAGGCTCGGAAATGGTGATCACCACTCCCAACAGAAAAGATAACACTACGATCAGCAGAATGTTTTTACTCTGGGTCATTCTGGCACCCACTTTTTCTCCCATGGGGGTCATGGACATCTCCGCACCCAGGGTGAAAAACATCATACCGACCATGACCATCACCGCCCCCACCAGAAAGCACAGCAGGATACTGGAGGTAATGGGAGCCATGGTAAAGCTTAATATGATCACGATCCCTACTACCGGCAGGACCGCCTTCAAGGATTCTGCAAATTTTTGCCGGATCTTTGGATTTAATAACTTCAATATTGGTCTTTCCTTTCTTTATGTTTTCTTTATCTTAACATGAAGCAAAGACCCGATCCTACCGTTTTTCGTGAATTTATAAAATTTTCACGGGGTCTTAACGCAATCTTTATGCAGACAGCTCCCGGTCCTGCCCAGACTGCTTTTTCACAAATTTATAGGCCCAGACATCCACCACGATCACAAACAGGAAAAAGAAAACGAAGATCCAGTCCGCATCCAGAGACAATGCGGAATCATAGATACCGTGTTCGATCATCGGCATGAACACGCTGAGCTTCAGGTAGCATTTCCTGCGTTTTTTATTGCCTGCAAGTTCTGCCTCCTTCGCCACACCGAAGAAATATCCCATGATCACGCCATCGATGGCATGGGAAGGCACGGACAACAGGGCTCTGGTCACTGCCGTCCCAATGTCACCGCCCAGACAATACAGAACATTTTCAATGGCTGCAAATCCTAATGCCGAAGTCACACAGTACACGATGGCATCAAATTTATAATTAAATGCCGGATGCTTCCATGCCGCCCATTTGGCCGCCTGCATCTTGCAAAGTTCCTCGATCAGTGCCACCCCGATAAAATTATCCAGGATCACGTAACACAGCGTATCTGCATCCATAAATACCAGAAATACTTCATCCAGAATGATTTCCAGTATCATGGCGGGGATCACAGACAATACACCAAACAGGAATATTTTCCACAATAATCCCCTCGGCTCCTTCTCCACCTTATCCTGTCTATAGATCCATACCACCAGTGCGATGGCCGGCAATAGTGCCCATCCTGTCAGAAACATAACCTATTCCTCTCCTGTCCACATAGACGGTCCGCCCTTTCAGGACCGCCGCCATACTACATTTTAATCTAATGTTTTTCCTGATGTCAACCTAACGAAAGTATATGTTCCTATTTTTTGTGTCTTGGATTTTCCTGAGGATACCTGCCTTTTGCCGTAGCTTTAGGGGAAAATATACCGGTTTTCATATATCCTTAACTACTTCTTTACACCTTGCATTGCAAAGTAATGGTACTATAGTTATAATAAATTTACAAAACGACTAACAATATTTCATGGAGGATCACACCGTGTTCCGATCACTTTCCGATAAAAAATCACCGCGGAAAAGCTTCCGCTTAAAACCACCCTTTACCAGACACGCCATCAGTATCCTGATCTGTGCCGCCTGTATGCTGTGCGCCACTCTTGCCTCTTTTTTATATCAGCATATAGTACCGGACAACCATGCCAATGTAGCACTGTTCTACATTCTGGCACTGGTGATCATCGCCAGATGGACGGTGGGCTACGGCTACGGCATTGCCTGCACCCTTTTTTCCGTAATAGCGATCAATTATCTGTTCACCTATCCGTATTATAAGCTTAATTTCTCACTGACCGGCTACCCTATCACCTTCCTGCTGATGAGTGGGATCACTCTGATCCTGTGTACCATGACCTCCCATATGACCATCCAGTCCGAGATGATCGCAGAGCGGGAAAAGCGGCTGGCAGAGGCCGAAATGGAAAAGATGCGTGCAAATCTACTGCGCGCCATCTCCCACGATCTGCGCACGCCGCTCACCGGCATCATCGGCAACAGCTCCCTGTTTCTGGAAAGTCAGAACGATCTAAGCTCCACCGAACAGCGTACGATCATGACCAATATCTATGAGGATTCCAACTGGCTGTTGAATATGGTGGAAAATCTGCTGTCCGTCACTCGTATCCAGGGAGACAGCTTAAGCATCAATACCACAGAGGAACCGGTGGAGGAAGTGGTGGGAGAAGCTTTGGAGAAACTGAAAAAACGCTATCCCGATGCCGCCATCCGGGTCAAGATCCCCGAGGAATTTCTGATGATCCCCATGGATGCGGTGCTGATCGAGCAGGTCACCATCAATCTGCTAGAAAACGCCATCGTTCATTCCGGAAGTATCCTGCCCATTGATTTCATCGTGGAGGATCATCCGGAGCATGTATCTTTTATTGTGAGAGACTACGGAAAAGGATTGTCGGAAGAAAAATTACAGAATCTGTTCGAGACGGGTACCTACAACAATTCCCAGAGCTCGGATTCCCGCAAGGGCATGGGTATCGGTCTATCCATCTGCAAGACCATCATCACCGCCCATCACGGAACGCTGAGTGGCAGGAATCATGCGGATGGCGCGGAATTCTGTTTCACACTGCCCAAGGTGGGAGTTGTCGCTTCAGAAAAATAAGTGTACTCTCAGCCACATAAGACAGAACTCTTGAAAATACCGGAAAGGATATGGATCACAGATATGAATAAGATCAAAGTTCTCTTAATCGAAGACGATAGAAGTATCAGTAATTTCATCACCGCTACCATGGACCGGGAAGGCTACAAGATCATGCATGCCTTAAACGGCAGAGAGGGACTGAGTCTCAGCACTTCTTTCTGCCCCAATGTGATCCTGTTAGATTTAGGGCTGCCGGACATGGACGGGCTGGAGGTATTACAGAAACTCCGTTCCTGGAGCGATGTTCCGGTGATCATCATATCTGCCCGCACCAAGGAGCAGGAGAAGGTCTCCGCTCTGGATCTGGGGGCGGACGATTATATCACGAAGCCCTTCGGCACCGGCGAGCTCATGGCAAGGATCCGCACTTCTCTGCGGCACAGCCACGCCCAGACTCCCGGTCATGTATATAAGGCACTGGATCTGGAGATTGATTTCGAGAAACGACTGATCCGCCTGCGGGGCGAAGAGGTACATCTGACCCAGATCGAATACCAGCTGCTTACACTTTTAGCGGAAAATTCCGGCAGAGTTCTGACCTACAGCTATATCATGAATGCCATCTGGGGTCCCTATATGGACAATAATAATCAGATCCTCCGGGTCAACATGGCGAACATCCGCAGAAAGCTGGAGCAGAATCCCGCACAGCCCCAGTATGTATTCACAGAGATCGGCGTAGGCTATCGGATGCGTGAGAACGAGAACGGTGGGACTGTATAAACAAAAATACAATTCCCGACACTGCCTCCAGCAAAATGAGTACCGTCCCTCTGTCCAGTGCCTTCCAGACGCTGTCCAGGGTATCCATCCGGCCCAGAATGTCTATGTAAAAGAAATCCAGATAGATGACCGCCGGTGAGATCACACATCCCGGATGCAGTACCGTCCGCTCCATGAGCAGACGGTACATTTCCACTGCCAGAAATATTACATTCAGGGCATAGCCCGCACAAAGCTGATTGTTCAAAAACGGTCCCAGGGAGCTGAGTTCCATACCAAGGGGAACACTTCCTGCCCGGACCATTCCGAAGCTTAAATACATGATTCCAACACTCCACAATAGCATCGCAAGGGATGCTATTCCAAGTCCTCTGCTTAATTGACTGGAGGGAATCATTTTCACATCCTCTTCCTTTCCGAAATACCGGTATACAAGCCACAGCATCGTCAGCGTCCCCGCCATGGAGATTCCGGCCACCTGGCAGGCAATATCTCTTCCCCCAAACAACCCTCTTCCGGAAAATAAACAGATCCCGATGACACAGTGATAGATCAAAAGCCCCAGCACGATCAGATACAGGAGCCTCTTTTCACGTTTCCGCTGCTCCTGGAGCTTTGCCAGTCTCACGACTTCCGTCACAGCCTCCTCCCGGTCTCCCGCCCGCTCTCCGGTCACAATGTCCTGAATCGGCAGTTCCAACAGATGGGACAGGGACTCCAATACGCCGATATCCGGAAAACTTTCTCCCGTCTCCCTTAATTAAAGATATTGTTGGGTAAAAAAGAAAGGTCAGTCGATT
>ERZ1673702.1179-NODE-1179-length-29807-cov-7.115051_pt1 | contig 29807 bp, 26 predicted proteins | sample MGYA00580232_ERZ1673702 | MGnify/ENA primary metagenome ERZ1673702 (study PRJEB41218, sample SAMN15661792) | gut metagenome | host: Homo sapiens | place: Canada: London | collected 2015-08-20/2019-03-30 | study: EMG produced TPA metagenomics assembly of... | reverse complement strand
ATCGAATACGACTGCATCGATACGCTGGACGTCCTTCCCACGCTCGAATTCAAAAAGGTACAGGGAATTTATACGGCGGGGCAAATCAACGGCACTTCGGGCTATGAAGAAGCCGCCGCGCAGGGGCTCATGGCGGGACTGAACGCCTCTTTGAAGCTCCGCGGGCTTCCGCCGTTCGTATTGAGGCGGGACGAAGCCTATATCGGCGTCCTTATCGACGACCTCGTCACTAAGGGCACGGACGAGCCCTACCGCATGATGACGTCCCGCGCGGAGCATCGGATTTGTCTGAGGCAGGACAACGCCGATTTCCGACTGACGGAAAAGGGCTATGCCTGCGGCTTGGCGGATAAAAAACGCCTGAACGTCTTTCTCCGCCGCAAGAAGAAATACGAACGCCTCCTCAAAGCGTTTGAGGAACGCGTACCGCAAAAGGAAGCGGCTGTATTCGTGCAAAAATACGGCTACGACGCGCCGCACGGCAGTCTGTCGTATGCGGATATGCTCCGCAGGGCAATCCCCTTAAAAGAGATCCGCGCATATTTTGGAGTATTTCAGGACTATCCGAAGGATATTCTCGAAACGGCGGAAATCTCCGTCCGCTACGAGGGTTACTTAAAGCAGGGACTCGAACAGATAGAGCGCGCCAAGCGCTTGGAGGACAGGCTTCTTCCGTCCGACATCGATTATTCGGAAATCGGCGGGCTCCGATTGGAAGCGCGTGAGAAGCTCAACCGCGTCCGCCCGCTCAATTTAGGGCAGGCCGGAAGAATTTCGGGCGTCAATCCCGCCGACGTGTCCGTGCTTATGGTGTATCTCGCGACGAGAAATAAATGACAAACCGTCACATCTTAATTGAAATACCGTATATCGATTAAACTGCCTGCCGTTCTTCCGCGTTTTTCCGACGATAAACGCCGACAGTACGGCGCTCGGCGGAATATATACGGTAATAATACAATAAACTGAAATGAAAAAAATAATTATCATCGGTTGTCCGGGAAGCGGGAAAAGTACGTTTGCCCGCAAATTGTCGGAGATTACAAACATACCGCTTTATCACCTCGACATGATATGGCACAAGCCCGACAAAACGACTTTGACGAAAGAAGAATTTGATGAACGGCTGAGGGAGCTACTGCAAAAAAGCGAGTGGATTATCGACGGAGACTACCAAAGGACGCTTGAACTCCGCATCAAAGAATGTGATACGATTTTTTTGCTGGATATTCCGCTGCAAACGTGTCTGGAAGGCGTAAGAGCCCGCATCGGCAAAAAGAGGAGCGATTTGCCTTGGCTGGAAACGGAATTGGACGAAGACTTTGAAAAATGGATTTACGGCTATCCCGATAAATTTCTTCCGAAAATCTATGAATTATTAAAAAAGTATGCGGACGATAAGCGGATTTATATTTTTAAGTCGCGGAGTGAAATCGACAGTTACTTAAAATCCTTAGCAAATTGAATCGGCATTTATGAAAACGGCGCGGAGATAAAATCTCCGCGCCATTTTTCTCTTTTGATTTTCAAGTAAATTTCTCGTCAAACGTAAGAAACGAGACCTTTCCATGAAGAAACTCTTATATTTTCTCGTATAATACATACACTACTTCATTTTCCCGAAATTTAGCCGATTCCCGTGCCACTTCCCTGTATTTATCGCTTTGGAGTTCGCTTTCATTCAAATACCACACTTTCATGACAACAAAATCGGGGATTCCCTCGTCTATATATCGTTCCGTCTCTTCGTACATTTCATCGAGCGGAATATTCAGCTGACAAAAATACTTGAATTCGGGAAGAATATCTGCCGCGAGATAAAAGCCTCCGTCAAGGAAACCGTAATTGAGCAGAGTGGCATTTTCCTTCTCGTTGATAATTTCCGCAAACTTATACTGAACGGTATCTTCTTTTTTCTTGAAAATATAGTTGACGTTTCCGTTAATGCAAAAGAACACGAGACAAAAGCCCAACGAAACGACGGGGACGAGAATTTTGCACAGTTTCTTTTTCAAAAACTTATAATCCCCGCAAAGCAGTCCCACATATCCGAACACGGCGAAAATATAGAGCGGGAGTCCGTAATAGCGATAGCCTCGACCGCCGATAAAAAATAATATCGTGGCCAGTATGGGCACGATAAGAAGAAAAGCCTTTTCTTCTTTGCCCGCGAACGAATTTTTCCTCGCAAACAACACGATTCCGAGAAGGACGAACGCATTATATTGGATATTCGAGCCCAATGTTCCGAGGATATTCAATAAAGGCATAAAGAGCCGATAAAAAATATTACCTTTATCTTGATATAAAAAGATATTATCGTACAGATAAACTTTCAACCAGTCTTTCACGGCTCCGTTTACGGAGAAATAAATCAAGCAGGGCAGGGTTGTAATGACAACCCCGATCAGAATAAATACGACGCTTTTCCAAATATCGGAAAATTGTTTTCTTTGCGCGGTACGGAAAAGGAAAAACACATACCAAGCTATAAAAAAACCTATGATAGTGAATTTGCTCCAAAATATAATTCCCGCGACAATCCCGATGTAGAGATAATCTCCAATGGAATATCCTTTCCCGTTTTCTTCTCTCATATGCTTAACGGAAATATATACGACGCCGAGAAGCAAGGGCGAACAGAACTCCTCCACGCTGTCGCCCGTGGACATGGCGAAAGAAAAATATACGGAAAGCGCGATGAGCACACAGACGGGAGCCACCCGCTTAAAATCAGTAATGCCGTATAATTTCAAAATTTTGGAGATAAACAGCAGAGACGTAAAGCAGGCCGCCACCTCCATGAGCCATACTCCGAAAAATCCGTCGGAATCGATGAGATAGCAAAGGGCATGCAAAAAATAGACATACGGTCCTTTCTGCTCGTAAATATCCCGATAAGGAATAATTCCGTTCGCCAAGGCTTTTCCGACCGTATAAAAGCAGTTCGGATCCGTCCATTCGTTTAACGGATATAAAGGCGAGCTCTCTACGCCAAATAGGAGTATGACGAAAGAAATCAACAGTAAAAAGCCTGTCAATAAACTATTTTTCAACAATTTCTTCTGTAAATCGGTCATGAAAACCTCTCTGAAAGAAAAATATTCCCGCAAAAAGGCCGTCCGCGCACCCGCAGACGGCGGTTAGACAGGTTTTTGAGAAATTACAGATTGATTTTTTCGGCGACGATATATTTCGGCCTGTTCTGCACTTCCCTGTAAATCATGGCAAGATAGAGATTGGAGAGTCCCTGACAGGTCAATACCGCTCCGCAGATCAGTCCCAAGGCGGGAAACAGCCACGCCGTCAGTCCGCCGAAATAGATTCCGCAGCAAGAGAGTACGATAAAGACGATAAAGCAGGCAAGACTCAAAACGCCGCTCAAAATCCCGAGTTTCAAAGGCAGAGTGAGCGGATAATCGGAATTAGGAAAGACGCCGCTTTCCGCGAGCTTCACCATTTTTTTCAAAGTATAGTGCGTTTCGCCGGCAATTCTTTCGGGGCGTTCAAATTCGATAATCGTCTGTTTGAATCCTACCCAGGATACCTGCGCGCGGAGTAGTCTGTCATGCTCTCCCAAAGAAAGAATAGCGTCCACGGCCTTTCTGTCGTATAACTTGAAATCCCCCACGTCTGCCGGCATATCGAGAGCCGTTATTTTTTTCATAAACCGATAAAACACAGCCGCCGTGGCGCGCTTAAAGACAGTTTCCCCCGCGCGGCGGCTTCGCCTCCCGTGTACAATATCGAAGCCCTCTTTCCATTTTTCTATCATTCTCAAAGCGATTTCCGGAGGGTCCTGTAAATCCGCGTCCATAGCGATGACAGCCTCCCCCTTTGCCTCGGCGAATCCGCAAAGGAGCGCCGCTTGCTGTCCGAAATTACGGGAAAAACAGCAGACCTTAACGCGCTTGTCCCGCGCGGCGAGTTCGGTTAAAATCTCTTTCGTTTTATCCCTGCTACCGTCGTTTATGAAAATCATTTCGAAATCTTCGTTCAGCGATTCCATGACGGGCACTACCGCCTCATAAAACAACGGCAATGCTTTTTCTTCGTTATACGCCGGAACCACCAGCGAATATTTGGGCATATTTTCTCCCTCCCGATTTTCTGTCTTTTATTATACTATATTTTATAGGGCTTGTCAATCCTAATTTCGGAAAGGGGATTGATTTTTTCATCGGATTATGATACAATGAGTAATAGATAAGGAGGATTGTATGCAAAGTAAAAAAATGTGGCAGGCGCTTTTTATTATTCTTCTCTTTCTTCTCATCTCAGCCGTCCTCGCTTGGGGTTGCCTCTATTTATTCTCCAAAGCGAAATGGCAGATATTCTTCGGTATCGGAGCAGGGCTCATGTTGCTTTCTGTCATTCCCCTCTTCCTTTATGAAAAAATCCCAAAATCGCCCGCCATTTCCCTTTGCGTCAATTCGATTTCCTGCGGACTTTTCATCGCTTCTCTTTTTATCGACAAACGCTTCTCTCTTTCTCTCAAAATCACATTCTGTTCAGTACTCGCTTCGGGAGGCAGCTTTTTTATATTCATGCTCCTTTTAAGTGTTCCTCGCCTTCGCAGCAACCGCGTTTACATAGTTCTCGTCTGGATTCTTTGGGCTGCGGCTCTCCTGACCGCGGGCGGAATACTTTGGAGCAACAAGGGCGCCTCCTCCTATGCCCTTTTCACACTCTTATCCGTGGCGGTGGTCTTATTCGCCCTCGGCTCGGTTTTTCATTCGGACGGTCTCGACGAGCTCCTCATCTCTCTTGCCATTCCCTCCGCGCTCGCCGTGGGAATTATCGCCGTTATCGTGCTGCTCGTCCTTTTGCAGGCGGACGACTGCGGCTGTGATTGCGATTGCTGCGACGGCGGATGTTGCGACTGTACGCCGGATTACGGAGGTGGAAAACGCAAGAAAATAAAAATGAGCGACCTTTCCGCTCCGCCTTCCGCATAGCAAATATAGCAGATTTTCCCGCGGCAGGGAAATCCCCGTAACAAGTAATGTTTCCGCTGTAAAGTTTTCTCCGTTATATAAAACTTTTCCCGCTATAAAGAGGTTTGTTTCTCCGTCATAAAAAATTGTCTCTGTTTTCAAAAACGAAAACGCCCGCCCGATACGCTATATCGGGCGGGCGCCTTTTTAATCTAATTTTTCAAGGAGCTTCAAATCGATACCCTTTTCGCCGATTTTGATAATTTCGACCTTGACTTTATCGCCGATATTGAGAACGTCCTCTACTTGGTTGACGCGCTCGGTAGAAAGTTTGGAAATATGCACCATGCCGTCCTTGCCGGGAGCAAACTCTACAAAGGCTCCCACGCGGGAAAGGATTCTCACGACGACGCCGACAAACATATCACCGACTTCGGGATCGTGCGCAATCGACTGAACGATAGCCTTTGCGCGCTCCGCGGCGGAAATATCGCCATAGCAGGCGATACATACCGTACCGTCGTCCTCGATATCGATTTTCGTACCCGTCTGCTCGATAATCTTATTGATGACCTTACCCTGTTTTCCGACGACGTCCCCGATTTTTTCGGGATTGATTTGGAAGGAAATAATTTTAGGCGCATAGGGAGAAAGCTGGTCATTGACCTGAGGAATACACTCCAACATTTTTCCCAGAATAAATCTTCTTCCCTCCTGAGCCTGCGCGATTGCATCGAGCATAATCTGCTCAGAAATCCCCTTGATTTTAATATCCATCTGAATGGCGGTAATGCCCTTTTCGGTACCAGCCACCTTGAAGTCCATGTCTCCGAGGAAGTCTTCGAGTCCCTGAATATCCGTCATAATGACATATTTTCCGGTATCGGGGTCTTTAATGAGCCCCATGGCGCAGCCCGCCACGGGAGCCTTAATAGGCACGCCGGCGTCCATGAGCGCCATGGTCGAACCGCATACGGAAGCCATGGAGGAAGATCCGTTAGAGGAAAGGATATCGGACACCACGCGGATCGCATAGGGGAAATCCGCTTCCGAGGGAATGACGGGAATGAGCGCGCGTTCCGCAAGAGCGCCGTGGCCGATTTCGCGGCGGCCGGGGCTTCTGAGGGGTTTCGCTTCGCCTGTACAGTATCCGGGGAAGTTATATTGGTGCATATATCTTTTTTCTTCTTCCTCGTCGAGTCCCTCCATTCTCTGAGCCTCGTCCAGCATGCCGAGCGTACAGGTCGTAAGCGCCTGTGTCTGACCTCTCGTGAATACGGCGGAGCCGTGAACTCTGGGCAGAACGCCGTGTTCGCACCAAATGGGGCGAACTTCTTTGAGTCCTCTGCCGTCGGGGCGGATTCCCTTATCGAAAATCTTGGCGCGGACGATATTTTTCACGATATAATAAATGGAATCCTTGACTTCTCTCGTCTGTTCGGGATAAATGTCCGCAAAGTGCGCAAGGATATCCGCTTCGGCTTCCGCCTGTCTCTTTTCGCGTTCCTGTCTGTCGAAGGTATCGAGAGCGGCGACCAGTTTATCGTAGCCGTATTCCTTGACGGCGGCATCGAGATCCTCGGGAATATGGTAGAGCTCCATTTCTCTCTTGGGTTTGCCGACTTCTTTTTGAATCTCCTCGATGAAGGCGCAGACCTTTTTGATTTCCTCGTGCCCGTACATGATCGCCCCGACCATTTCCGCATCGGTGACTTCATTTGCGCCCGCTTCGATCATCAAAATCGCGTCCTTGGTGCCCGCGAGGGAAAGGTGAATAGAGCTCTTTTCCTTTTCCGCGACGGTCGGATTGATAATATATTTTCCGTCGATGCAGCCCACGATGACCGAACCCGTGGGTCCCGCCCAAGGAATATCGGAAACGGACAGCGCCACAGACGAACCGATCATGGCGAGGGGTTCGGGAGCGATGTCGGGATCGACGGAAAGCGCGGTAGCGACTACTACGACGTCGTTGAAAATTCCCTTCGGGAAAAGAGGACGGATAGGACGGTCGATGAGGCGCGCGACGAGAATAGCTTTATCGGAAGCGCGACCTTCTCTCTTTTTGAAGCCGCCGGGGATTTTGCCGACCGCGAACATTTTCTCCTCATAATCGACGGACAGGGGAAAGAAATCCATTCCCTCTCTGGGTTGTTCCGCCATACAGACGGTGACGTTCACCACTGTTTCGCCGCAGCGAATAAGGCAGGCGCCGTTGGCCTGTTCGGCATATTTTCCGATTTCGACGGTCAGTTCTCTGCCCGCATAGTCCGTTTTGAAAACCCTGTAATTATCTAAAGATGGCATTGTAAAATTCTCCTTAACTCGATTCTTTTTTTGTTCTTGTCCTTACCGCCGCCCGACGGCAAGGGATGAAGCCGATGCGCGCGTTCCGAATTTTCCCGTTTCGGAAATCCGTTTCCCCCTGTTCGGAAAGAGCCGATACGCACACATCGACAAAAAAGAGCGGATTAAAATAACCCGCCCTTTCGTGCCGCTTATTTTCTTAAATTGAGCGCTTCGATAATCGCTCTGTAACGCGCGATGTCTTTTTCTTTAAGGTAATCCAAAAGACCGCGGCGTTTACCGACCATCTTCAAAAGACCGCGGCGGGAATGGTTGTCCTGCTTGTGGGATTGAAGGTGCTCGTTGAGGTGATTGATTCTCTCGGTGAGAAGCGCGATCTGAACCTCGGGGGAACCCGTATCGCCCTCGTGCGTTGCGAATTTTGCGATAATTTCTTTCTTTTCCATTTGCGTTTATCCTCCTATGGAATTTATCCCGAACCTCTAAGCCGAACGTGGAGAATCGTCCCGCTTGGCGGCCGTTATTATTATTTTAGCATATTCTTGTCCGAATGTAAATCAAATTTGCCCGAAAAATTTGTTTTTTCTTTCGATTATTTCGTCGATTTTTCCGATATACGTTTTCAGATCCTTTTGAGAAGCGAATCTCTCGATTCGGTTTTCGGCGTTGAACACTCTTTTGGAAACGGCGTTCGCGCCCGCGGCGAGATTGTCCGCCGTCTCCTCCATGATGTCTATGTTATATACGCAGGCTTTCCCGGGCTTGGTCCAGCCCACGTTCTCGTTATTGCCCGCCTGATATTTCTGTCGGTACATATAATACGGAACATATCCCGCCTCCCGCAGAATTTTTCTCGACGCGGCGATCATATCCGAAACGACGGGATTTTCGAGATAGGAGCACTCCTCTTTGAGTTTGGCTCCCGATTTGAGACAAAGGCAGTGCACGGTGATGTTGTCCGCGCCCGTTTTCACCGCTTCCCGAACACTGAACGAAAATTCCTCGAAGCTCTCGTCCGTCAATCCCGCGATGAGATCGGCGTTGATTTCAAAACCGAATTTCGCCGCCATATCGAAGGCGCGATAGAGGTCGGCGGCCGTATGCCTGCGCCCGATGCGTTCGAGCGTCTTATCCGAAAAGCTCTGCGGATTGACGCAGATTCTCGTAACCCCGTAATTTTTCAACAGTGCCAATTTTTCCTCGGTGAATACGTCGGGTCGTCCCGCCTCCACCGTGTATTCGCAAGTCGAATCGCGCACCTTTTCCACGGCCTTCAAGACTCTTTCGAGGTCATCCGCTTCCAAAACCAAAGGAGTTCCGCCGCCGATATACACGCTGCGGAGCTTTCCGACGAGCGGTCTGCAAGCGGCGATTTCCCTTTCGAGACAATCGAGATAGGAGGGCAGAAACTGCCGCGTTTTATCGATGGGCGCCGTGATAAAGGAACAGTAGGAACACTTCGTGGGACAAAAGGGAATCGAAACGAAAAAATCGGTGTTTCCGTCCTTCTTTTCGTATATTCCCTCCTGCGCTCTCAATACTTCCTCCACGAGAGAAATATTTTCCTCGCTCACCCGCATTTTTTCAAAGAGCGCTCGAAAATCCCTGCCCGACTCTCTTTCCATATACGCGAGCTTCGTGGGCCTGATCCCCGTCAAAGCTCCCCAAGGCATCTTTTCTTGATATAAGTCGCTTAAAATCGCATACAGTCCCAGCTTTCCGAAGCGCCGTTCCATGCGTTTATATTCTATCTCGCCGCTTACCCGTTCCTCGTCCTCAAAGGAATACTCTTTTCCGTCCACGGAGAAACGGTTATAAAATACGCCGTCTCGATAGACAAAGGAATGTGCGACGTTCTCGGGCCGTGCTTCAAACAGCCGCACGACGTCCATGAGCTCGTTTTCCAAAAACTTGCAATCGGTTTTGAGTATCGTTTCCATACCTTTCCCGCGCGCTCCCTTATGCGTCTTTCAAAAAAGGATTTTTCCGCCGTTCTTCGTCCAATGTGGTATCTTCCTCGTGACCGGGAAACACGGGATAATCCCCGTCGAGGGCGGAAAGCTTTTTCAGACTTTCCCGAAGCTCCCCGACATTCCCCGTCGGGAAATCCGTCCGACCGACGCTGCCCGCAAAGAGCGTATCTCCCGTAAACAGAGCGGCTTTTTCCTTCGTCTCTCGTGCCATTCCCTCATCCCGTATAAGATAGCACATTCCCCCCGCCGTATGTCCGGGCGTGGAAATCGCCCGAACGGAAAGGCCGCAGACGTTCAGAATTTCCCCGTCCCGCAGCGTTCCGTCCACCGTAAACGGAACACGGGAAATACCGGCCATGTCGAATAAATCCGCTCCCGTCCCGACGAGCGCTTTTTCCTTTTCCGAACAAAAAATTTTCGCGCCCATCGCTTGGAGGGCGGCGGCGCCGCCCACATGGTCGAAATGTGCGTGCGTCAAAAGCACGCAGACGGGGATAAGAGAACGTTTCTTCAATTCTTCGGCAATTCTCGGCTGTGCGGGATCTACGACGACGGCAAGCCCTGCACAGGCGTCGCAGGTCACGATATAGGAATTAGCGGCAAATCCTTTCGGATAAATTTTTTCTACTTTCATAAAATTCTCTATGACAAAGAAGTGATGCGGTGTACGTCGTAAATGCGTTTATCCGCGCGCAATTTTTTAAGCAGCATATCCACGTCGGCGACGTCGGTCAGACTGACAGAAGCCTCCAAAACGGCGTCCTTGTTCTTGTCTATGCGCCCGTTGACGGCGGTAATCGACAATTTCATATCCGAGACGACGCCGGATAAAACGGACAGAGCGGCGCCCTGATCGGTGGCGCGAATCATAATATTCGCGTTATAGCGATGCTTGTCGTGTACTTCTTTATTCCACGCGGCGGGGAGAAGTCTCCCTTCGTCCACGCCGTGAATGTTAGGACAGTCGGCGCGGTGAATGACGACGCCGCGGCCGCGGGAAGTATAGCCGACGATTTTATCGCCGGGAACGGGAGAACAGCAGCCCGCGAACCGAACGAGAAGTCCGGACTGTCCGTTTACGAGCACGCCACCCGGCGTGCGGCCTCCGCCGTCCCCCGCATGTACCTCGAACGGCTTGGGCATTTCCCGCTTATAGAAGTCTATCAGCTTGAACAGCACCTGATTGACGGATACGGAGCCGTACCCCACGGCCGCGAACATTTCGTCGCGGGAACCGAAGGAATAGCGTTCGGAAATGCGCTTGAAGCTCTCGTCCGTAAGGAGAGCGGAGAGGGTATATCCTCTTTTTTTGGCTTCTTCTTCCAATCTTGCCTGCCCGATGCGGATATTGTCCTCTTTGAGCTCGTTTTTATAGAACTGTTTGATTTTGGCCTTTGCGCTGGACGATTTAATGAATTTCAGCCAGTCGCGGGAAGGGCCTTTTGAATTGGGAGAGGTAATAATCTCGACCACGTCTCCCACTTCCAGAGCAGTGGACAGGGGAACGATTTTAGAATTGACGCGCGCGCCCGTGCAACGGTTTCCGACCTCCGAGTGAATGGCATAGGCAAAATCGACGGGAGTCGCACTGGGAGGCAGGGAAATGACCTTTCCGCGCGGCGTAAAGACGAGCAGCTCGTCGCTGTAAAGTTCGGTTTTGAGGGCGTCGAGGAACTCGCGGGAATCTTTGACGGCGCCCTGCCATTCCATGACTTCCCTGAGCCATGTGAGTTTGTTTTCGAAATTGGTATTTTCGTCCTCCGAGCGCCCCTCTTTATACTTCCAGTGCGCTGCGATACCGAATTCGGCGATACGGTGCATTTCCTCGGTCCGAATCTGAATTTCAAAAGGCTGACCGAATCTCGTCATGACCGTGGTATGCAGAGACTGATATTTGTTAGGTTTCGGGTTTGCGATATAGTCTTTGATTCGGCCGGGGAAAGGCTTCCAGCGCTCGTGAATTTCCCCGAGTACGGTATAACATTCCCTGACGTCCTTGACGATGACGCGGACGGCGGTAAGGTCGTAAATCTGGTCGAGGGATTTTCCCTTATTCTTCATCTTTTTATAGATGGAATAGAAGTGCTTGGGACGCCCGAACACCTCGCCTGTAATCCCGTCGGCGGCCATCAGTTCCTTGATTTCCTTGACGATATTATTGACGAACTCCCGACGTTCGGAAAGTTTCTCGTTGATGTGAACGACGAGATATTCATAGGCTTCGGGATCGAGATATTTGAGGCATAAATCCTCTAACTCGCACTTGATCTGCGAAATACCCAAACGCCCTGCGAGCGGCGTGTAAATATCCAGTGTTTCCTTCGCCATTTTCTGCTGTCTTTCGGGCGAGAGGAAATTGAGGGAACGCATATTGTGAAGCCTGTCGGCCAATTTGATGATGATGACGCGAATATCTTTCGCCATGGCGACGAAAATTTTCCGAAAATTTTCCGCTTCTTCCTGTTCCTGGGACTCGAACACGATTTTATCGAGCTTGGTGACTCCGCTGACAAGCTCCAAAATCTCGTCTCCGAATTCGCGTTTGATGTCATCTTCGGTGACGGGCGTATCCTCTATGGCGTCGTGCAAAAGAGCGGCCGCGACCGTGGGTGCGTCGAGCCCCAGTTCCATGAGAATGAGCGCGACGGCGCAAGGGTGGATAAAGTACGGCTCGCCCGAAGCCCGCTTTTGATTGGCGTGAGCCTCTTTGGCGTAGTCGTAGGCTTTCAGGAGCATTTCTTTATCCTTTCCGCCATATAACTCGTTTATTTTATTCCAGGTCGTGATCATATCTTACCCCTTTGTATTTCCTCCGCCGTTTCGACTTTTACATAACGGCCGTTATTCCTCTTGCAGAATACAGATTTTTCTATAAATCGCGGAATCGTTCAAATCTGCTTTGACGCCGCGATACACGATGAGCTTTCCTTCTCCGAATGCTACGAGGCCCAATTCCTCGAATACGTTCAGGGCGAAAATGAACTCTCTCTTGTCGAATCCCAGCGCTCCGCAGGCGAATGCGAGTTCTTCCGCGGTTTCCCCGCTCAAAGAATTGACCTGCCGCCGAAGCGCCGAGAAAATTTCCAAAAGGCTTTCCCGCCGCGTATCCAAGCCCGAAAACATTTTATAGCCGCAGATTTCCCGATTGACGTATACTTTCCTGCCCTCCAAAGCGGCGATATTGAAATCGGAGGGAGTGTCGAGGAAGATAAAATCCCGAAATCCGCCTATATCCGCATCGGCGGAAGGAGAAACGATAAGATTATTCGCGAGATTTTTCGAAGAAGGATAAAACAGGTCGCACCCGAATCCTTCGAGATTTTTATAAAATTTCAGCGTCCGCCTGTCCGAAGCGACGAGACAGAGCCCGTAAGCGCATTCGGCCCTTTTTTCATCTATCAGCTTTTCCGTCTCCGCCGTCGTAAGGAATACGGGGTTCACCGCGACGGACGGTGCATAGGACCGCGCCACCGAATTGGCAAAAATGCTCTCCGCCGCGCCCCGTCCCGTTCTCCCGTCGTAAACGAGCTCGCGGATAAAGCCCTTGATGTATTCCCGTCCCTTGAATTTGGAGATATTGATTTCAAAGACGAATTTCTTCTCGACGTCGCTCTCCACCAATTTCAGATTTTTCGCCCCCGAAAAATACATGAGCTCTATATAATCGCTCTTGACGGAAAGGTGCGGAGACATATATTTCAGCGGTCGAGCAGAACACGCCCCCGCGCAAATGGAAAAGAGCGGTCTGCGGTGCCCTACGCCGTAAGGCTCCATGGCGTTCAATTCCCGCGCGAATTTCTCGGGGAAGGGCTCGGAAATTTCTTCGCTGACGTAAATACGCTGTTCGAAATCCTCCTCGGTGTACGAACGCCTGATTTCTTCGTTCAAAGCCGCTTCCAGCTTATCGAAATTCTCTTCCGCGAGATTGATGCCCGCCGCTTGCGCGTGTCCGCCGAACTCGGAAATATATTCCGAGCAATTTTTGAGCGCATTGAAAATATTGACGTTTTCGATGCTGCGGGCACTTCCCTTCAACATATTGCCGTGATGCACGAACAGGAGCGTGGGGCGGTTGTATTCTTCGGCGATTCTCGCCGCGACGATCCCGACGAATCCGGAATTCCAGCTCTCGTCGGAAAGCATGATGACGTAACCGTAAGCGCCCTTTTTTGCAAGCTTTGCCTTTGCGGAGGCGTACAGCTCGTCGCAGCATTTCTGACGTTCGGTGTTATAGGCGCACAGCTTCGCCGCAAGGTGCAGAATTTCGCTCTCATCCTCGGAAACGAATAACTGAAAGGCGGCGCGAGCGTCTCCCATTCGCCCCGCGGCATTGATGCGCGGAGCGATCGTAAATGCTAGATTTTGCGCGGTCACGGCGTCATAAGTTTTTCCCATTAAAGCGGAAAAACAGCTTCGCGGGCGCGGCGTATTGAACAATTTGAGCCCCTCGGTCACTATATCCCGATTTTCTCCGAGGAGAGGAACGCTGTCCGCGACGGTCGCCAAAGCGGCAAAATCCAATAATTTGTACGCATTCTCGCCGATCAGGGCGCAGGCCAGCTTAAACGCAACACCCGCTCCGCAGAGATTGTCGTAGGGATAATCGTCCTGCAATTTGGGATTGATGACGACGCAATCGGGCAAAATTTCCGGCAATTCATGATGATCCGTGACGATTACATCCGCTCCCAGCTCGTAAATATATTGCGTTTCTTTCGCGCAGGAAATACCGCAGTCCACGGTAATAAACAATTCCGGCTGACAATCGTCGAAAATTCTGTCCACCGCTTCTATGCTCAACCCGTATCCGTCCGCACGTTCGGGAACGTAAATATGCGCTTCTATGCCGAATTCTTTCAAGGCATGATACATAATGGCGGAGGCACAAATTCCGTCCGCGTCGTAGTCGCCGAACACCGCGACCATCTTTCCCTCTTCTCTCGCGGAAACGAGCATATCCACCGCCTCTTTCATTCCCTTCATGAGCATGGGGGAAAGAAAGTTGAGGCGGGAAGGGTGCATGAATTTATAAATTTTCTCCGCGTCGTCCACACCCCGCGCGTAGAGAATACGCACGATATGTTCCGTCAATCCCGTCTCCTCGGAAAGTTTGGCGATTTTATTGAGTTGTTCCTCCGAAAATACATATTCGGGAACGATTTTTTTCATCTTTATTCCTTATTCTTTGACTCCGTATACGTTCGCGCTTTCGGTTTCTCGTTTTACCTGTTTGCTTCCCGTTTTCGGCTTCTATCGCTCCATTTTACTCGTTTGCTTCTGCCCTTGGGTTCTATCGGGCCGTTTTATCCACCTGCTTCTACTCCTTGGGGTTCTATCGGGCCGTTTTACTCGCTTGCTTCTGTCCTTGGGTTCTATCGATCCGTTTTACCTGTTTGCTTCTGCTCCTTGGGGCTTTTGTTTTCTTGTTCGCCGCCACTCCGAAGTTATCGATTTCGCCCTTTTGCAAGGACAGATTTTCTCTGCCTTTATCAAAGAAAAGAGCGGGCGGGAATAAAGCCCTCCCGCCCATCACTTTGCACAATAGCCGCAAAAGGACCGTCTCCGGTCCTTCGCCGCCGCCAAAATCCGGCCTTATTTGTCCTTATTTTTCCATGAAGCGCATGTCATTATTCTGCATTTTTGTCCGCAGTTTTTTCTTCCGAGTTCGCCGCAGATTGCGTTTCCGCTTTCGCGTTCGTCTTAACGTCCGCCTTCGCTCCTGCCTTTACAGACCTTGCGCCCTTTTTATAGTCGTATCTCGCACGCTCCGCCGCCCGTTTGTCGGAAATCTTCTTCATGGGAAGATACATAGCAGGCATAAAGATCAAAGACGAGAAAGTTCCCATAACGACCGCAACCAACGCGGCGACCGCGAACCACCTGACCGAAGTCACGGCAATCGCCCCTACCAAAACGAGCGCTATAATGCTCAAAAGAGCGAAGAACAAAACCGATTTTGTCTGAACGGAGGAAGAAACGGCTTCCTCGGCAGACATCGCTTTATATTCGTCCGTCTTGAAATTTTCGCGCATTTTGTTGAAAGTCAGCATGGAGGTGAGCGCCGTAAAGAGAAGCGCAAACGCACCGACATAAGCGACGGACGTAGTCACGGGAATACGCACCAGCGCCACGACAGCCAACGTCAGAAGCGTCCCTACGAGGGAGGAAACCGCGCCTGCGATGCCCATGTTCAGCTTATAGCGAACAGAGACATACGCAAAAATCACGAGGAGAATCACAGCTCCCGCCAGCGCCCCGCGCCAGATATATCCCGAAGGGATGACCGCTATCGCGTTCTCGCTCCCCGTCGTGACATATAAGAATGCCCCGTTGAGGTTGCCCTCTGCCTCGGAAGCCGCTTTCAGAGCGGCGCCGATTGCGTCTTTTACTTCATTTAATTTAGCGTCGTCGGTATTCTTGTCGAACACATAGAGAAGTTCCCCTCCGTTCGACATGTCCGCCTTGACCGTATAAGCGTCTTTCAATCCTGCCTTATCGAATTCCGATTCGCAGATTTCTTTGACGCTCTCCACCCTCGCGTCGGAAATTTCGACATAGGATTCCAGCTCGACGCTCAGCGTCTTTACATCGGAAACCGTGGTATCGGGATTAAAGCCGAAGACGGCCAAAATCACGATTCCCGCGGCGATGACGAGCGCGCTGAGAATGGCCCAAAGCTTGAACTTTCCGACCGTTTTATTCATCTTACTCATCGTCGTCATCCTCCCTTACAAAGCCGAAATATTTATATTTATCTTTCGACGAAGACACCAGCATGCAGTTGATAAAGCGCGTCCACAGGAGATTGCAGAAAGCGCCCGTAACGAAACAGATAAGCGCTTGCAGAGCCAGCGTGTGCAATCCTGCGGCACCGATCAGGAGGGCGACGGAAGCGAGGACGAGCACTACATAGACGTCGATCATGCCCGCCAAAGTTTTTTTATACCCCGCTTTGACGGAGGAATCCACCGTTTTGCCCGTATCGAATTCCGATTTTATAGCGCCGTAGACGCGCGCATTGAAGAGATTGGTGAGGAGCAGACCGAAGAGGAAAATCGCAACGGTTCCCAAGGTCACCTCGAACACGCCGCTCGAAATGAAAGCGAAGCAGATAGCGGTAACGATGAGATAGGACAGCGTGGAATAGGCGCAGGCGCCGCCGAAGCCCTTGTATTTAATGAAGGGCCAGACAATGGAGGCAACGAGCACGATCGCCAACGCGATATAGAGCAGCGTGAGTGCATTGGAGCCGTAAACGGGCCCGAACGTCCTCGCTTCTTCCACTTCGAAGCCGAGGCCGAGATCCCCCGCATTGAGCGCGGAATTGAGAAGGATCGCAACGACCTCTGCCGTTTCGTCGGTATAGGTATCCGTACCTCCGATATAGAGCGTCTTTTGGTCGATTGCCGTGGTTACCGAAAGCTGAATAATCGACTCGTCGCCCACTTTGAAGGAAAGCGTACCGCCCGACGAAGTGGATCCGTCGTCGGAGGAGGACGAGGAAGCCAAAGACGTCGTCACGTCTTTAATAAGTTCTTGGCCCTCATCGGTGAGTTTGACCTCGATATAGGTACTGTCGCCGTTCTTTTTGGGCGAAAAGCCCTTGATATAATCCTTGGGAACTTCGTCCTTCGACGCTTCGAGAACGGTTTTTGTGCCGTCGTGCAGCGTAAATTCCCCCGTGTAGGAGAAATAGCTGAACGCGGTACCCGCCGCCGTATCGGAGACGGGAAGTTCTATTCTAAGAGCGTAATCGTCCACGACGGATACGCGGAAAGAGGAATCCCCTCTCTTTTCATAGCGAGAGGAAATTTCTTTTTTTGCCGCTTCAAAGGACTCCTTGAAGGAATCGGTGACGACGTATCCGTTCTCCGTTTCCTCTACGACGCCGTCGTCGGAATCGGTGCTCAGATACAGTCCTTTATACGGAGTATAAGAATTTGCATATTCCTCCTGCTTGTCCTCCGAGCGGGATTCATATTCTTTCTGATATTCGACCTCGGAAATAACTCCTTCGGGGTAGTAATAGGTATAATATCCCCCGCCGAGGTTTGCGTCGAGGTCGTACGTCTTGACGACGGGGTTCCAGTTGCTGACGGCGCCGTTCCACAGGAACGGGAGCTCGAAAGAAGGAACCACGATCATCGCGCACAACGCGACGATTACGATGGTAAGCAAAGTCAACAATACCACCGATTTCTTCTTGCCCATTGAATAGCCTCCTGATGATTTTCGGGCACGCGCCCGAATTTTACACTGATACCGTTTTATTATATCTTATCTTCCGCCGCCCGTCAAGTCATAAAGGCGGCTTAACGCGAATTTTTTGCCGTTTTTCACAAAAATGCGCTTTGCGGGCAAATCCGAGGAGCTCGAAAGCGCGTTTTCGTCCTCTGTGCAGGCTTTATCTCCTTTTGCACAGCGTGCCTTTGAGGAACCTCGCCCTTTCGCGCACCTGCGTTTTGGGAAAACATCTTCCGCGCGTTCAAATTTTTGACGGCCGCCCCGCCGAGCCCTTTTCACACGGTTTACTTCCCGCTTTGCCCTGCCTCTTTTCCTGCGGCCGCGAGAACTTTTTTCTCGGCGAGAATGTGCATGGCGCATTCGATGCGCTTTTTCATCATCGCACAGGTCATTTCATACGGCTCGTTTATATCGCCGTTGAAGTGATAATTGTTGGCATTGCAGCCGCCCGAACAGATGAATTTTGCGAAACAGTCCCCGCACTTTTTGCGGGTGAACAGACAGGAATTTTTGAATTTTTCCCGAATCTCCGGCCGAGTGATCCCGTCGCGCACGTTTCCCATATAGAAATCCTTGTCCCCCGCGAATTGGTGACAGGGATAGAGATCGCCGTTCGGAACGACGGAAAAGTATTCGTTTCCGGCCCCGCAGGCGGAGACCCGTTTGGAAAGGCAAGGCCCGCCTTCGAGATCGATATTGAAATGGAAGAAGTTGAAACCCTTCCCCTCCGCGTAGCGCTTCAAATATTCGTCGCAGAGATTTTCATACTCCCGTTCTATTGCGGGAAGGTGTTCTTCCTTTATCTCTAAATCGGGCAAATCGGTAACGACGGGCTCCATGGAAATGGAATCGAGTCCCTGATCCGCGATGAAGATCACGTCCTTCGAAAAATCGAGATTCTTTGCCGTAAAGGTTCCGCGGACATAATAGCTCTTGTTCCCGCGCAGGGAGACGAACTTTTTGATGTTGCCGATGACGTAATCGAAACTTCCCTTCCCGTTCACCGTCTTTCTGATAGCGTCGTGTACCTCTTTTCTTCCGTCGAGGGAGAGGACGACGTTTTCCATTTCCTCGTTGAAAAATGCAATCGTCTCGTCGTTCAGAAGGAGCGCGTTAGTCGTAGTCGTGAACAGGAATTTCTTTCCGACCTTGGCGGCCTGCTCCTTGGCGTAATAGACGGTCTTTTTGAGCACGGAAAGGTTCATGAGCGGTTCGCCGCCGAAAAAGTCCATCTCGAGGACCTTGCGCTTTCCGCTGTTTGCGATGAGGAAATCCACCGCCGCCTTAGCGGTCTCCTCGCTCATGAACTCGCGGGCGGAGTGATACGCCCCCTCGTCCGCGAAGCAGTAGCGGCAACGGAAATTGCAGTCGTGGCAGATATGGATACAGAGCGCCTTTATCTCGTCGCTCTTCATGGGATAGGTCGTTACTTCTTCCTTGAACAAAAGCCCCTGTTCTTTGAGTCCCTCCACGTCCGCGAGGATATTTTTGATTTCCTCGTCGGTGATATAAGTAATATCGACGGGCTGTCCCTCCTCTTTGGCGCGGAGATAATCTGCGGTGGTCTTGTCGCATTCGTGCAGGGAGCCGCTGCCCACGTCGTAGATATAGTTTTTATCTCGATAGTTGAAAACGTGTATCATAAAATCCTTTTTGACGGCAAAAAGGGCGCGTAAGTATACGCGCCTTTTACGCCGGATATTTTTTTACCGAAATTACTTGCGTTCGATTTTTTCTTCGCGGGTAATCCTTTCGCAGGACTGATTTCCCACCGTGCAGCTCGTTTTGCAGGCGGACTGACAGGTGCTTCTGCACTCGCCGCAGCCGGTTACTTTTCTTTCCGCGGGTTTCGCAATCGTTTTAATCATAGCCGTTCTCCTCCAAATTGAATCCCGAATCCGACTCTATCCCTTCCAAAAGGCCCGAATTCGGTTTTTATGCTATTATTATAATACACACGGGCGCAAATTGCAAGCAGTTTCTGCCATGTTTTTTTATTTTTCGCGCGCCGGGCTATCTTCTTCCCGATATTCGAGAATATCCCCCGGCTGGCAGTCAAGCACCTTGCAGATAGCGTCCAGCGTCGAAAATCGGATAGCGCTGATTTTTCCCGTCTTGATTTTCGACAAATTGACGTTCGCCACGCCGACCTTTTCCGAAAGCTCGTTCAAAGACATTTTCCTGTCCGCCATAACCCTGTCCAATCGTAAAATAATCATCTCTTTTGCCCGTTTCCTTAAATAATTACAATCTTGCCGCCACCTTAAATCCTCGCAACGTTTCGTCCTGTTTTCTGAAACGATTACAGCGTTTCGTCCGCGTCCTTCTGTAATTTTGCGCCGTATTCAAAAATATACGCGACCAAAAGGAGCACGAGAGAGACGAATATACCGCCCGCATTCCACGAAACCCCGAGCATAAAATTCCCGAACAGTATTCCGAGCGCCGCCTTTCCCGTGAGAACGGACAAAACCGACCAAGCGAGGAGCAGGAACGCCGTGACCTTCAAATAGCGGATACAGGGCTTGCAGAACGGCGAGCTGTTCTTTTCGAGCACTTTCCCGAATTTGGAAATGAGGAGGAACACGACCCCGTAAACCGCCGCGGTCAGAGCCCCGACAAAGACGGCGAGCGCGAGCAATTTCGTCAGCGGAATATTTTTCATCTCGCCCGACCCGAATTCGACGAGAAGAGAATTTCCCTCCCCCGTCACCACGCCGCCGGGCAGATCCTCCGCAATACTTTGCACGAGCCTTTCAAATACAGATAAAGAGCTGGATATTCCCACGCTTCCGTTCAGTTCGACGGAAATTTGCAGCCAATCCCCCGGCACGAAGGCGAGAATCAACGCGCCGAAAAATCCGACTCCGCAGCCGACGATCGTCAAAATCCCCAAAACCAAGGTGACGATTTTCACGACCTTGCCTATCTTTTGAATCTTTTTTACTTCTTCCATAAACTTAAACTGTCTCCCAATTTTGTTTTGTGGGTACAGTATAGCATAGAATTTTATGTATGTCAACTATTTTTTAATGTTTTTCATTAAAAATTTTATGTTTTAATCGTAATGTACATTCACGGCGACGATGCCGCTCAAAACGCCGGCGACGGCGCCGAAGGCGAGCTCTGCCAAAATCAGCCAGGAAAGAGAGAAGTCCCCGCCGACCATAGCGAACACGAGATAAGTGAGCATGACGGTGAGAATCCCCGCCGCCAAACCTTTGAGCCAGCCTTTTTCGCCGCGGAGTGCAAAGAAACAGCCGAAGAGGATGGCGAGCGCTTTGATGCACTGATTGACGGGTTTAATGACGGACTCGGAGAGGGACGCGAATTTGAGAACGAGAGAGAAGATGAGCACGGCCGCAAGGCAGAAAAGGACAGAGAGCAGGACGGCCTTGGCGATTTGCACCAAATGAGCGGCAAAAGAATTTTCCGATTGCATGATAAAAAAGACACCTCCGCATAGGATATTTCGGTATTATCCTATGCGGAGGCATATTCGTTTTAGAAGCAATTTCAAAAAACGCAAATCCGTGTTTATTGACGCGATCCGATTTTTGTTTTCCCGACTCAGTCTTTGTTTTCCGTCTCCTGATTTTCGGGCGCTTCGGTCTTTTCCTCGACGATTTCCGAAGAGCCGTCATCGACCTGTGCGGGCTGTTGAACAGTCTCTTCGGACTGTTCAGACTGTTCGGGAGGGAGCTCGGCCTTTTCGGTCTTTTTCGCCGTCGCGTCCGTCTGATAGACGGCCTGTTTGTCGAATTTGAGGTAAGATTTTCCGGTCGCCTCCGTACCCGTTTCGAGAATGAACGTATTGTCTTCGGGATTGACCTCCACGACGATACCGCAGATGCCGCCGATCGTCTTTACTTTATTGCCGGGTTGAATGGCATCCAGCATTTCCTGCGTTTCTTTCTGTCTCTTTTTGGCCGAACGGCTGTTGAGCACCATGAAAACGACGATAACGAGGACGAGGCCGATAATCAGCACCCAAGACATCCAGCCCCCTCCGCCGCCGCTCGTCGGGCTTGAAGAAGTCGCCGAATCCAATAAATTAAACAGCATAATTTTTCTCCTTATGATTGTTTCAAAGTTTTATATTTTATATGATACCCTTTTTTCGCGTTTTTGGCAAGTATTTCTCTGTCGGATTATGACATTTTTTCATTTTTCACCCATTTTTCATTTGTTAAGCGAAAAATTTATCGACACGTTTGTTCTGTCCTTCCTTTTTCTCGACCACAATTCCCGACGGATTTTTTCTTCTCCCCGCCACGGAAAAATTTCCCGTTACCGTTTCGGATTTTACAGGGACTGCCGCTGCTTATTCCCGTCTTTTCCGGCGGCTCACCACTTCCCTTCGCCGCCGTATTTCCCGTAAAATTCCTTTGCGTAATCGCGGACATAGCCGCCGAGAATGGCTCCGCGAAGCCCCTTCATGAGTTTGTGCAGAAAGGTAATGTTGTGTAAACTCAAAAGCATGGCGCCGTACATCTCCCCCACGTTGACGAGATGGCGAAGGTAGGCCTTGGTATAATGCTTGCAGCAATAGCAATCGCACTCCTCGTCCAAGGGCGTAAAATCCTCCTTATAGCGCCCGTTTCGCACGACCACCCGTCCGCGGGAGGTCAAAGCGGTGCCGTTTCTCGCGATTCTGGTCGCGAGTACGCAGTCGAACATATCCACGCCGCGCAGAGTTCCTTCGATAAGGCAATCGGGCGAACCGACGCCCATCAAATACCTGGGCACGTCCGTGGGGAGCTTTTCTTTGAGTGAATCGAGAATCTCGTACATGAGCGGTTTGGGTTCTCCGACGGAAAGTCCCCCGATAGCGATGCCGTGTTTTACGAAGGGACGGCACCTTTCGAGACTTTCCGCGCGTAAATCCTTATAGAGGTTGCCCTGAACGATAGGGAACAGCGCCTGCCAAGGGCGATTTTGCGCCTCATGGTGCTTAAAGCAGCGTTCCAGCCAGTTTCCCGTGCGAATCATGGCGTCCCTTGCCTGAGCGTGCGTAAAGCCGTATTCGCTGCACTCGTCGAAAGCCATGATAATATCGGCGCCGAGATTTTCCTCCACTTCCATGGCCTTTTCGGGGGTAAAGAAATGTTTGCTTCCGTCGATATTGGAGGAAAATTCCACGCCCGCATCGGTAATTTTGTTGAGCTTTGCGAGCGAAAAGACCTGAAACCCGCCGCTGTCCGTCAGAATGGGCCTGTCCCAGTTCATGAAGGAATGAAGTCCGCCCGCTTTTTTTACGATATCGTCGCCGGGGCGCATGTAGAGGTGATAGGTATTTGCGAGGATGATTTGAGAGCCCGCCTCCTTCAAATCGCGCGGAAATACGCCCTTGACGGTCGCCTGCGTTCCGACGGGCATATAAACGGGCGTTTCGATATCGCCGTGAGGGGTATGCAAAATCCCCGCCCTCGCCCCCGTATCGGGATCGGTTTTAATCAGTTCAAAAGAAAAAAATTCGTTGTTCATGAGTTCCTCTTTTCACTGCGCCGCACATGCGTTTTTCCCTTACATGCGGTCAGCCGTGTATGCGTTTTTCCCGTCTGCGGTTTGTAGTGCGCGGAGGCCTTTTCTTTTCGGCGCACGGCGCCCGCGCGTATATTAAATCGGTTTCGATATTGTATGATATCCGTATCCGATATTTTCCGACATTATCGACATTATACCATATTTGTTTGCGAAAAGCAATTTTTCACCGCGGACGAACAAAAAAATCCTCCGGATTTCTCCGGAGGAAAGAACGCGCAAAATCATTCGAGTTCGAACGCGCCCGTATAGAGCTGATAATAAACGCCCTTCTGCTCGATGAGCTGTTCGTGCGTACCGCGTTCGATAATGCGGCCGTGGTCGAGGACCATGATGGCATTGGAGTTGCGCACGGTGGAGAGTCGGTGCGCGATGACGAATACCGTACGGCCCTCCATGAGTTTATCCATACCGTCCTGTACGAGCGCTTCGGTATGCGTATCGATGGAGGAAGTCGCCTCGTCGAGAATCATGGCAGGCGTATCCGCCACGGCGGCGCGGGCGATGGACAAAAGCTGTCTCTGTCCCTGCGACAGATTCGCGCCGTTGTTGGTAAGCATGGTATTGTATCCTTCGGGCAGACGGCGGATAAAGTCGTCCGCATTCGCGAGCTTCGCGGCCGCGATACATTCTTCGTCCGTCGCGTCGAGACGGCCGTAGCGAATATTGTCCATGACCGTTCCCGTAAACAGGTTGGTGTCCTGCAAGACGATACCTAAGGAGCGGCGCAAATCCTTCTTGTTGATTTTGTTGATATTGATGCCGTCGTAACGGATCTTGCCGTCCGCGATGTCGTAGAAGCGATTGATGAGGTTTGTAATGGTCGTTTTTCCCGCGCCCGTCGCACCTACAAATGCAATTTTCTGACCGGGTTTCGCATAGAGAGAGACGTCGATCAATACCTGTTTTTCAGGCACATAGCCGAAATCGACATGCTCCATGACGATATCCCCTTTGAGCTCGGTATACGTAACCGTGCCGTCTGCCTTGTGGAAATGTCTCCAAGCCCAGAGATTGGTACGTTCGGGAGTTTCGACGAGATTGCCGTTTTCGTCCCTCTTTGCGTTTACGAGCGTAACATATCCCTCGTCGTGTTCGGGCTCCTCGTCCAAAAGCTCGAAGATACGCCCGACGCCCGCGAGTCCCATGGCGATCATGGAGACCTGTTGAGAGGCTTGGTTGACGGTCTGCGTAAACTGTCGGGACATGCCGAGGAAAGCGAGCACGATACCCGAAGAAATGGGGATAAGTCCGGAGGTAATACTGCTGATACCGATATTCGGAGCGTCGATCGTCAGTAACAGTCCGCCGACGATGGCGAGAAGGACATAAGTGAAATTGCCGATATTGCCGAGAATAGGCCCTAAGACGTTACCGAAGATATGCGCCTTTTCGCTGTCATGAAAGAGCTGTCCGTTGAGTTTATCGAAATCGCGTTTTGCGGCTTCCTCGTGCGTAAATACTTTTACGACTTTCTGCCCTTTCATGATTTCTTCGATAAAGCCCTCCTCCGCCGCGAGCGAACGCTGCTGTGCAACCATGTATTTGGAGCTGTTTCCGCCCACTCTCTTGACGACGGAGAACATGACGACGGAACAAAGCCCTACGACCAGAGTGAGCCAAAGGCTGTACCAAAGCATGGTACAAATACAGATAGTCACAGTCAGACCGGCGGAAAAGAGCGTAGGAAGGCTCTGCCCGACGAGCTGACGCATGGCGTCGGTATCGTTAGTATAGGTACTCATAATATCGCCGTGCGCATGCGTATCGAAATATTTAATGGGAAGGGATTCCATTCTGTTGAACATATCCTCGCGGAAATGGCACAGAATGCCCTGCGTGACGACGGCCATGATCTGCGTATACAGGAAGGATGCGACGACGGCGACGACGTACAGAGAGCCCATTAAGGCGATGAGGGTTACCAACAAACTCTTTACGGAATCGAATCCGTCTTTGATACCGGGCGTAATGACGTTATCGATGAGCTGCTGCATAAACACGGTGGAAATGAGTCCGCCGGCCGCGCTCAAAATCAAACAGACGAAAACGGCGATCAACGCGCTCTTGTAATATTTGAAGATATATTTTAACAATCGTTTCAGGGTACCCTTCTTGACGGTTCCCGCGGGAACTGCCATACCCCTGCCGCCGCGCATTTTCATGGGGCGGGAAGCACTGTTCGCTGCTGCCATCAGTCGTTACCTCCTTTGTCGGTCGCTTTGAGAGCGGCCGCCGCTTCGGATTCCGCCCTTTGAGTCTCCTCGTTTTCGGGCGTTTTTCCCTTGGTCTGCTCCTCGTAGATTTCGCGGTAAATTTCGCTCGACTGCATGAGTTCTTCATGCGTGCCGGAAGCGATGATTTTTCCGCCGTCCATGACGAGGATTTTGTCGGCGCTTTCCACGGACGCGACGCGCTGAGCGATGATGATTTTCGTGGTATCGGGAATTTCTTCCGCGAACGCCTTTCGGATCAGAGCGTCCGTCTTGGTATCGACCGCCGAAGTCGAATCGTCGAGAATGAGCACTTTGGGTTTTCTCAAAAGGGCGCGGGCGATACAGAGCCTCTGCTTCTGTCCGCCGGAGACGTTAGTCCCACCCTGTTCGATATACGTATCGTAGCCATCGGGGAAGGAGCGAACGAATTCATCTGCCTGAGCCAATTTGCATACTCTTTCAAGCTCCTCGTCGGAAGCGTTCGGATTTCCCCAGCGGAGATTTTCCTTGATCGTTCCGGAGAAGAGGACGTTTTTTTGCAGGACGACGGCGACTTCGGTGCGAAGGAAGTCGAGGTCGTAATCCTTGACATTGACGCCTCCGACATATACGGCGCCCTCGGTGGTGTCGTAGAGACGGGGAATCAGCTGAATGAGCGATGTTTTCGACGCGCCCGTGCCGCCGAGAATGCCGACCGTCTCGCCGGGGTGAATGTCGAGATTAATGTCGGACAGAGCGTATTTCTCCGCCTTTGCGGAATATTTGAAGCTGACGTTATCGAAACGGATACCGCCGTCCTTCATTTCCTTAATGCCGTTTTCGGGGCTGACGAGGTCAGATTTCTGTTCGAGGACCTCCACGATACGACGAGCGGATTCTCCCGACATCGTGATCATTGCGAAAACCATGGCCAACATCATGAGCGACGAAAGAATCTGAACGCCGTAAGTAATCATGGCGGAAAGATCCTGCGGTTCCATGGACGAACCGCCCGCAGAGATAATGATTTTGGCTCCGAACCAGGAAACGAGCAGGGAAGCGAGATACATGCAGAACATCATGACGGGCGAAACGAGCGCCATCATTTTTTCTGCTTTTGTGAAGTCGGCCTTGACTTCTCCCGAAATCTTGGCGAACTTTTCCTTTTCATAGTCTTCGCGCACAAAGGATTTGACGACGCGGATCCCACCGACGTTTTCCTGAACGGAATTATTCATTGCGTCGTATTTTTTGAAAATACGGCGGAAGAAAGGCATGACGTACACTACGATAAGGACCATCACTACCAAGAGAATGGGCAGAATCGCGAGATAAATGAGCGCCAGAGTATGATTGATCGTAAAGCCCATGATGAAAGAGAAAATGAACATCAAAGGCACGCGCACTGCGATGCGGATACACATCTGAAACGCCATCTGAACGTTAGAAACGTCCGTGGTCAGCCTCGTGACAAGAGAGGAGGAGGAAAACTTATCCACGTCCTTGAAAGAGAACTGTTGAACGGAATAAAATAAATCCTGTCTCAAATTTTTAGCGAAACCACAGCTCGCCGTCGCGGCAAATTTTCCCGCCAAAACGCCGCCCGTCAAAGACAGAGCCGCCATAAGAATAAGTATTCCGCCGTATGCGAGCAGTCGCGGCATATCGCCGACATAATCCATCATGGTCGTCATGAACAACGGAATCAGACATTCGCACACGACTTCGAGTATCATGCATACGGGAGTAAATATCGCGTATTTTTTATATTCCCGCACGCTTTTGACCAATGTCTTTACCATACCGAACTTATATCCTCCAAAAAATGTTTTTCCTTTTTGATGTGCCGCCGTTCGCGGACTTATAAAGCCTCCGGCTTTCTTTGAAAACCGATCCGAGGTTTTCCCGTTCTTGCCCGAATCCGTTCCTCTGCCTTTTTTGAACGAAGTTTACTCCAAATTTGCATAGATCCTTTGAAGGTATCCCTTAAAAACGCGCCTTTCCTCGTCGGAAAATCCTCTCAGGAGAGTTTCCTCCGTCTCGCGCTGCTGAGCCTTCATTTGCCTGAACATTTCCTCTGCGGTTTCCGTAATGGACACATTTTTTGCCCTGCGGTCGTTTTTGTCCGACTCGGCACGCACAAACCCCTTTTCTTCCAGCCGAGAGACGAGTCCCGAAACGGTAGCGTGGGAAACATCGAAATATCTTTCTATATCCCGAAGCGTGACCGGTTCCTTTTTGCCATAAGTGTGAAGATACCAGAGCACCTTTCCTTGGGAAAAGGTCACCCCGCTTTCCTCGCGTTTATCGTTCGCCCTCCGTTCCATCTTTTCACTGATTTTTTTCAGGAGCAATCCTATATGCGTTTCCATAGCGTTCCTCGTTTTATTGCCGCCCCGTTTTGGGACACAATACCTCTCTGCCCGAAAATCATTCTCAGCCGCAATATAATTTTGCCGGACGATTCTTTTCCGCCGCAGTTTCAAAACAGTATACTTATTATATGAAGCATGCTACATAAAGTCAAGCGTTTGGAAGGGGTAATTTATCATTTCACAAAACTTTCATTTTGTGACAAAAACAGACAAAAAAAGCGCTCGGAAATCAAGTAAAATAAAAGAAAAAACTTACCGCACGGCAAGGAGCGCGGTAAGAAAAGGAGAAAGGTTTGACAAACGGAAATTTTCCCCTCAGGCTGAAAGAGGCAATGGAGCGAAAAGGCATAAACGGCCGACAACTGGCGGAGGGAACAGCCGCCACGGAAGCGACCGTCTCCCGATATCTGAGCGGAGCGCGAAATCCCGAAAACTTTGAAATTTTAGCGTCGATAGCGCGATTTTTAGAGGTTTCGACCGATTATCTTTTAGGGCTCACGAACAATCCTTATCGAAAAGGTTCCCTGCCCGAAGAAGTAAAAAAATTGCTCGCCCGATATTTACGAGCGAGCGACAGCGACAAAAAAGTACTGTGGACACTTCTCGACAAATACGCGGACGAACCGTCTTAAAGCGCGCTTTTCCCTCCCCTCTCAAAAATAATCTTCCTTTAAGCCTAAAAGATAATCCGCAGATATACAAAAAGTAACGGCTATTTTTTTTAATGAATAATATCCAGGTACAACTTTTCCCTTTAACCATTCACTGACCTGAGAGGGCTTTACTTCTATTGCTTGGGCAAAATTTTTTTGAGTAAGAGAGTTAATTTTCAAAAACTCCTGTAAAATTTCAGAAAACGAATCCATTATAGCAGCTCCAAAATAATTTTCACTGCCATTTTATCACATTAAGGACCGATTAATCCCGACAACTTCCAAAACGGTAGCAGAAAATCAATCTCTGCCAAGAAGGTGATCGATGGAGCAATCGAACAGATCCGCGAGAGTTTCGAGGGTATAAGCGGTAGGATCGGATTTCCGCCATTTTTCCAAGGACTTGCCGTCATAGCGAGAGAGTTGTTTCATTTTATAAATGGACATTTTGACTTCTTTCATGATATGTCTCACGCAGAGATCGAAACGGCGAGGCGAAGCGGAGGGTTTAGAAAATTGATTGTCGTCGCAGCGACCGAGAAGGAAATCAAAGGTAGCCTCAAAAAAATCGGAGACCGCGGTTAAATTGGAAAGCCGTATGCTGCAAGCGTCATTTTTCCAGCGATAGACGGTAGAAGAGCTCACGCCGAGCCGTTCGGCCAAACCTTTCGCCGTCAATTCTGTTTCGGCCATCAGTTCAGTAAGTCTTTCCCCAAAGGTCCCCAGCTTTCCCATAACAGCTTCTCCTCCTTCGTATATCTATTTTATTAATCTATTATGTTATTTTTGAAAAGAAATTTCAGTTGATTATCATATAATCCATATACTTGTTTTTTATAGCTGTATCGCTTGAAAAATAAGGAAAAAAGGATAATTTGGGAAACTTTTCTTTTTTATAGAGAGGTCATCGCTGCCCTGCCCGTCGGAAATGAAAAAAGATAAAAAAAACGACCGCGCCTAAAAAGATGCGGTCAATTTGATGTCTCCTTTTTTTGTGTAGGGTGGCGAGAAATAAATTAATAATCGCCCCTGCCGAGGACATAATCGACTGAACAGTCGAACAGTCGGGCCAATTTCAACAGACTTTCCAATTCAGGCGAACATTCTCCCTTTTGCCAAGTATAGAGGACAGATTCAGGGATTTTAGCCTTGACGGAGAGTCGATATTTCGTATAATGGAACTTTTTCAAAAGAAAAACAAAGCGTTCGGAAAACGGAGGACAAGCGCGCGGAGGTTCCGCGTAATCGTTTTCCTCCAAGCCGAGCAGGAAATCAATTGTACAATGAAAATAATCGGCGATGCGGATTAAAATTTCCGTTTCAGGGACTCTCTGCCCTTTCAGATACCGATAAATCGTAGATTTAGACACGCCGACCGCTTTGCTCAAAGCCGCCGTCGACGTGTCTTTGTCGAACATAATGTCTCCCAGTCTGTCCGAAAATTTCGCCATATTAAACATTAATTTTAACTCCTTGTAAAAATATTATCTCCGTCATTGGCGAAATTTACTTGTCATTTGCCGACAACGGAGTTATAATATATATGCCATACGATGTATGGGACTATACCAAGGAGGGG
>ERZ1673702.1174-NODE-1174-length-29912-cov-17.289513_pt1 | contig 29912 bp, 27 predicted proteins | sample MGYA00580232_ERZ1673702 | MGnify/ENA primary metagenome ERZ1673702 (study PRJEB41218, sample SAMN15661792) | gut metagenome | host: Homo sapiens | place: Canada: London | collected 2015-08-20/2019-03-30 | study: EMG produced TPA metagenomics assembly of... | reverse complement strand
CTTTGCTTTCCGGAACGGCTCTTATGTTCCCTAGGCTAACCATTGCCTCCGGCTTTCCTACACATACACACACATACACGCCCGAACCGAAGCCCGCCTTTCAGTTTGAACAACCCGACAAAGCCTATAAAACCGCCGGCATCTGCTTTCTCGGCGTCGGCGACTGCGACCCCAATGTCGGTTTTGATAAAGGCGACGATTATTATCTTTACGACCGGAAAAGATGTTGGAAAGAAGGTTATTATTTCCAGAGTTGCAGCGTTTTAGAAGAAATCGATGATGTTTGTCCCTACAAATCCACTTTCGGCCGCGGTTGCAAATGTTCATCGAAACTGGTAAGCTGTCCGGCCGGACAGGTCGGCGTCGGCGACAGTTGCGACGGCAAATATCTGTCCTGTCAATGCGACCCGAAACTGGTAAGCTGCGCATCAAACCAAACCGGACAAGGAGCAAGCTGTGGCGGCAAATACGAAAGCTGCAGCTGTAAGGGCGAATATCTGTATACTTCCGCCAATTGTTCTTATCCTCGTTCGGTATCGGGAGACAGCTGCGGCGGAAAATATACCGGCTGTTCCTGTCCGTCAGGCGTAAGTTCGGGAAATTATGGCTGCGAAGAATACTACGGTTCGCCTTGTTCCGGCATCTGCAAAAAAGCTTACGGGGACAACTGCCATAACCGAACCGACAACAACTCGGCCTTATACGGCTGCATGAAATATTATAACGATTGTTCAACCAAGTGCGAAACGCCCTACAAAGACAACTGCCGAAACCGAACTGAAGTTATTTCAAGCTGTCCGGCCAATGCCGTTTGCTCCTATTTCTCCGACTGTTCCTCAAAAATCAGCTCCTGGTCCTGCAAATCTGGATACACTCTATCGGGAAATACATGTGCAGCAGACGGCTGTAAAATCGGATACATTTACTACACGGACGGCAAATGTTTGCCGGCGGCAAACCATGACAGCGGCAAAACCGTTCTCGGTATCGTCGTTCATATAACCGACGGCGGACAACACGGCCAAATTATGGCGCCCTGGCCGATTGACGAGAATGGCGGCAGATTGTCAGACAACAGTATAAGAATGAAATGGGCTGTTCCCTATGGCGACATTACAACGCTGACAAATTACACTTCTCAGTCAGCGGCAACAACCGACCGAGACAGCTGCGGCAACACGGCAAAAATTACGGCTAAAGATTCTGCCGACAAGTATCCGGCAGCCTGGGCAACGCGAAAATATGCGCCAACCTCGGCAACTTCGGGAAAATGGTGTCTGCCGGCAGCCGGTATTTTGACTAACATTTACAATAACCTGTCATCCGTGCAAGCCGCAATCGGCAAAGTCGGCGGCGTTGCACTTTTAAGCCATGGCGGAATGTGGTCGTCTTCGGAAAAAGACAGTCAGAACGCCTGGATGCTTTATGTTCCGGCAGGAAGTTCTTTCTATGGTTTGGGAAGCAACAACAAAACCGGAATCGACTATGTTCGTCCGGTACTGGAGTTTTAGGGATCATAATTGGATTGCCGGGCCAAGCCCGGCAATGACAGAAAGAAAAATAAGCCCGGCAATGACAAACTGTTGCCAGCTTGACCGCAACTCCGGCTGCGGCGCGAACCTTTGTTGGAGCGCGATGCTTTCTGCGTGCATATCGTGAGCAAGTGCCTTATATCTTTGGATTGCCGGGCCAAGCCCGGCAATGACAGAGAGAAAAATAAGCCCGGCAATGACAGAGAGGAAAGCGTCATCCTCTTCTCTTCTTTGTCATCCTCGGGCAAACGCAGTGCGACCCGGGGATCCATGGATGTTCGGGTCAAGCCCGAACATGACATAGAGAAAAAAGGCCGGGGATGACAATTATTTACTCGTCATTCCCGTGCTTGACACGGGAATCTGTAAAGAAGACCCCCGGGTCAAGCCCGAGGGTGACTGTAGTAATAAACTTTAGAAGTTATAGTTCATTGACGCGGCCAGAATATGAATATCGTTCTCATAATCAGCACGCAGCGAACCGCGGGCCGTATCGCCGTCATGGAAACCGTTCAGCTTAACCTTGCCCTTATCGGCACGAATGTAAGTATAACCGACGTTAAACGTCCATTTGTCATCGTACTTATACTCGACACCGGCCGAATACCACAAGCGGTCGGCATCGGGAATGCGCGGCGTACGGTATTCCTGTCCGACGGCGCTCTGGTCGACGGCAAAACCGGCGCGGAGCTTCCACTGGTCATCAACCTTATAGCTGGCACCGATTGAGTAAAAAGTGGTGTCTTTCCATTTTTCCTGCGTAACGTTGTCCAGCCCCTTGTCGCCCTTAATGCGCAGCTCCTCAAACGAAGACCAGTAAGTGCGTCCGAACTCGGCCATGACCGCCCATTTGTCATTAATGTCATGATAAGCGCCAATCGTCAGGTTGGCCGGCGTGGTCAGACGCGCGGAAATATCCTGGCTGGCCAGATCGCGCATCAGTCCGTCAAATTCAATGTCGCCTTTCAGCTTATGTTTAATCTGGCTGCGGTAACCGATACCGAAACGGGTCTGCGGGGTCAACTCGTACAAAGCGCCCAGCTGATAGCCGATGTCAAAGGTATCGCCTTCCAGCCGCGCCTTGTCTTCGACGCCCGGTAAGACACCGCCGGTATAAGGATTGGGCACGCGGACGCCGTTGCGCAGCGTCGCCTTGATGTACTGCATCTGGAACCCGGCGCCGAGCGAAAGTTCATCGGTGGCCTTGTAAGCGATCATCGGGGTCAGCGTTACCGTCGTTACCTTGGACAAAGTCCCGTGAAAACGGCCGGCCCAGAGATCGTTGTATTTGGTAATCATGCCATAGGGAACATTCAGCGACAGGCCGAGGGTAAAACGGTCGTCCAGCTGTTTGGACATATACATCGCCGGCGCAACGGCAGAATGAACAATATCGCCGGTATAGCCGGAATCCTGAAAGCCCGGAAAGTCGTCGCCGGGGATAACCGTGTCGGCATGCGCCCTTTTGGCACGGGAACGTGGCGCAATCCAAGTACCGCCGACGGAAATTTTGGTGCCTTTGTGGCGGGTCAGCCCGGCAGGGTTAAAGAATGAATAGGAAATGTCTTCCGCTCCGGCAGTGGCGCCCGCAAAGGCATTGCCCTGGGCGGCGGCGGACTGTTCCTTGAGGTTGAAACCGGAAGCAAGGGCATCGGAACAGACAAGAACAGTCCCGACGGCAGTCAAAGTCAAAAGTTTTTTCATAAGTCACACTTTGAGTTGTTGATACATCGCAACATAATGTATGCAGTTCTGCCGTCCGTAACGTAACAATTTGTAACAATCGACAGAAAAGAATGTAATAATTGTTCACAATATGTTACTGATTTCCCTTGTATAACTTCGTATGTTAAAAATCAATCCTTTATTTATCCCCCTCTGGACAAAGCGCAACTTATTATTCTAATTCAATACATTATATATTGTTTTTTAAGCGGCGCGGGAACCTCTCCAAATTATACCTTTACAAAATTTGAGGTTTTTGGTTACATAAGGTATTATTTGTCAATTTCGGAGATTTATATCTTGAAGGACTTCGTACGTTTCTGCCTGAGACTTTTTTTCAGGTGCTTTAAGGTCAGATGCCATATCGACTTTAATGAAAAACATCTGCCCAAAAAAGGCGTTTATGTTTCCAACCATGTTTCTTTTCTCGATCCCGTTCTGTTGTTTGCGTTTCTGCCCGGAAATCCGGTTTTTGCGCTGAACGGCCATCTGTACCGCAAGCGCTGGATACGCTTTTTCATGCGTACGGCAGACATCGTGCCGTTTAACCCGATTGAACCGGGCGACCTGAAAAAACTGATTGCAACAGTTGACAGCGGCCGGCTCTGCGTGGTTTTCGCCGAGGGGCGCGTAACTGAAAACGGCGGCCTGATGAAGATTTACGAAGCGCCCGGCCTGCTTGCGGACAAGGCCAAGGCGCCGATTATTCCGGTTTGGATCAACGGCCCGCAGTACAGTTATTTTTCCAAGACCAAAGGCAGGCTGCCGCACCGGCCGCTGCCGAAAATGAAAATCACAATCGGCAAGCCCCGCAGTTTTAAGCTCAAAGACGAACTGCGCCGCCAGCGCGACCATATCAGCAACGAAGTATACATGATTTTGCGCGAAATGTCTTTCGAATGCAATTACAATCCGAACATTTCGCTTTTTGCGCAGCTGATGAAAACCGCCAAGGTTCACTCCAAAAAAGGCCTCTATAAACGCCCCTACTTCGTCGAAGACGTTCAGCGCGTGCCCAACACCTACAAAGACATTATCATCAAATCGTTCGTACTCGGCAAATATTTCAAGCGCCACACGCCGCAGGGCGAGCCCGTGGCTTTGCTTCTGCCCAACTCGATTGCCGCGGTGTGCGCGTTTTTCGGACTTTCGGCCTATGAGCGCATACCGGTCATGCTGAACTTTTCGGTCGGCGCCAAAAACATGGCCTCCATGTGCCGCACGGCGGAAGTGCGCATGGTTATTACGTCATCGACATTTATCAAAACCGCCAAAATGGAAAGCGTGATTGAAGTTCTGAAAGCCAACGGACTGAAAATCGTTTATCTGGAATCCCTGCGCAAGGAAATCGGCCTGTGGAGCAAAATCAACGCCTATCTGCGTTACAAAATCAAACGCGTTCCGCACAAGGACGGCGGCAACAAAAAAGCGGTCATTCTGTTTACCTCCGGTTCCGAAGGCGCGCCGAAAGCCGTGGTTTTGAGCCATGCAAACATCATTTCCAACATCAAGCAGATGTCGGCGATTGAAACCATCAACACTACAGATACGGTATTTAACGCGCTGCCGATGTTTCACAGTTTCGGCCTGACGGTGGGCACGCTGTTCCCGCTGCTTGAAGGCGCCAAGCTGTTTTTGTATCCGTCGCCCCTGCACTACCGCATCGTGGCGGAAATCGTCTATGAGATCGGCGCGACGATTATGTTCGGCACCGACACGTTTTTCCGCGGTTATGCAAAAATCGCGCATCCGTTCGACTTTCACAACGTCCGTTTCATGTTCGGCGGCGCGGAAGCGGTCAAACCCGACACCCGCAACATGTGGATGGAACGTTTGGGCATCAGGGTTCTGGAAGCTTACGGTTCGACCGAATGTTCGCCGGTGGTTACCGCCAACAACCGCATTTTCAACCGTTTCGGCTCCATCGGCAAGCTGCTGCCGGCCATAAAGTACCGCATTGAACCGGTGGACGGCATTGAAAAAGGCGGCGAGCTGGTCATCAAAGGCCCGAACATCATGATGGGTTACATCATGCCCGAACATCCCGGAAAGCTGGTGCCGCTGGAAGACGGCTGGTATCATACCGGCGACGTGGTTGAGATTGACGAAATCGGCTTCGTCTACATCAAAGACCGGATTAAGCGTTTTGCCAAAATCGGCGGCGAAATGGTTTCGCTGAACGCCGTACACGAAATGGTCTGCAAAGCCTACGAGTGGATGGGCGCCGAATTTCAGTACGGCATTGTCGCCGTGCCGCACGAGAGTAAAGGCGAGCAGATTGTTCTGGTAACCAACAACAATCAGGTTACGCAGGACGTTTTGCACTCCTACATCAAAAACAACGGCATGTCGGAGCTGTTTCTACCGCGGGTTATTCTCTATAAGGACAAGCTGCCTGTATTCGCGACAGGAAAAGCCGACAACGTGACGCTCAAAAAAGAAGTCATGGAAGAGCTGGGGATAATTTCCGCCGCAGCATAAGCAAAAAAAGCCCCTTTAAAGGGGCTTTTGTTTTTCCGGCGGGTCAAATGTAACAATTCGTAATTTTATTTGGTTTGTCAAACCGTGCCGAAGATTCAAAGATAAAAGCAGTTAAACAACTGCGGAGATTTGAATATGAAACACGGAAAGAATTTTACGCTCGGCGAATATGTGATTATCAAAAAGCCGGAACTGGTCAAAGTCGGCAACAATGTGCGCATTGCCGACTTCTGCCGCATTTCGTCCGCCTGCGTCATCGGGTCGGACTGCGAGATTGCGCCCGGCACCTACATTGCCGGCGGCGACGGCAAATATACCTTTGAAATGGGCGACTGCTCCAGTTTGGCTGCCGGCGTCAAGGTCTGGCTCAGCAGCAACGACTACGTCAACGAACTGGTTACGCATTCCATTCCCGAAGTCAAGGAGATTCAAGGCAACGTCCGGCTCGGAAAATACACCGGCGTCGGCACCAATTCGGTAATCATGCCCGGCAACGACATTCCGGAAGGCGTCAGCATCGGAGCGCTCAGTTTCGTACCATCCAATTACAAATTTGAACCGTGGACGGTTTATGCCGGCCGCCCCATCCGCCCCATCAAAAAGCGCAACAAAGAAAACGTTATTAAAACGCTGCGCAAAGCCGGTTATCTGAAGGACTGACAAAATGTGCGGCTTAATCGGATATATCGGAAACAATGCCGTCGCGCCGACGCTGCTGTCCGGACTTAAGAGTCTGGAATACCGCGGATACGATTCCGCCGGCATCGCCTTAAACGACAATAACGAAATTGACGTGTTCAAAGCGGAAGGAAAGCTTGAAAACTTAAGAAAGCTGCTGAAAGCCCCAACCTGCAAAAGGCTTGTGCCGCGGCTCGGCATCGGACACATCCGCTGGGCAACGCACGGCAAAGCCACAACCGCAAACGCGCATCCTCACCTTTCCAACGACGGCAGGCTGGTACTGGTACACAACGGCATTATTGAAAACTATCAGGAACTGCGCCGCATGCTTGAGGCCGAGGGATTTGTCTTTCATTCCGAAACGGATACCGAAACTGCCGTACATCTCATAGACCGCGAATATAAAAAACGCGGTTCGCTGGAAGAAGCCGTCATTGCTGGCGTCAAACAGCTTTGCGGCGCCTTTGCCTTCTGCATTATGCACAAAGACGAACCGGACAAAATTATTGCCGTGCGCCAAAACGCACCTCTGATTATCGGTCTCGGACAAGGCGAAAACTTTATTGCCAGCGACATTCCGGCGATTATAGGCAAGACGCGAAACATAATTCACCTGGCGGACGGCGAGTTGGCCGTGGTGCGCCGGGAAAGCGTCGAAGTCAAAAACCTCAACGGCGAAAACGTCATTAAACCGGTCGAGGAAATTGAGTTCTCGCCCGACGTCATCAGCAAACTCGGCTACAAGCATTTTATGCTGAAAGAAATCAACGAGCAACCGGACATTCTGCGCAAATGTCTGGCCAACCACCTCCCCGCTCCCGATGCGCCGATTTTCGTCGGGGACGCGACCTTGAATCCGGACGTCGAAAAAATTAAGAATATCTGTATCATTGCCTGCGGAACATCTCTGCATGCCGCAATGTACGCACGCTCTCTGTGGGAAGAATGGCTGCAACTGCCGGTATGCGTTGAAGCTGCCAGCGAGTACATTTACCGCCGAAATCTGACGGATGAAAACACGCTGGTCGTCGGCATTTCGCAGTCCGGCGAAACAGCAGACACCATCAGCGCCGTCCGACAAGCGAAAGAAAAAGGCGCGCAGCTGCTTGTGCTGACCAACCGTACCGATTCAAGCATTGTCCGCTTTTGTGACAATGTGGTTCCGCTCAATGCCGGCATTGAGGTCAGCGTGGCGGCGACCAAGTCATATACGGCTCAGTTGGCCGCCCTGTACTGGCTGGGACTGTATCTGGCCGAGCAAAAATCATCTCTCGACGGCAGGGTGTTGTCGGAAATGAAACAGGATTTGCTGCGGCTTCCGGCTCAAACCGAAGAAATTTTGAGTCACAGCGCAGATATTCAAAAACAGGCGCGCAAACTTTGCAAATTTCGCAGCTTTGTGTATATGGCCCGCGGCATCAATCTGACCTGTGCCCTTGAAGGGGCGCTGAAGCTGAAAGAAATCAGCTATATCAACGCCAATGCCTACGCGGCGGGAGAACTCAAACACGGTCCGATTGCCCTGCTGGACGAAAACATGCCGGTAATGGCGGTTCTCGGCCCTGGCGCAACCCTGCCGAAAATGATTTCGAATTGTATGGAGGCCAAAGCCAGAAACGCGCCTCTGGCCGCCGTCATTTCCGAAAAAGAAACCGCGTCGCCGGAACTGTTTGATTATCTGATTAAGGTCCCGCAGACAAACGCTTCGCTGTTTCCGATACTGGCAAACATCCCTTTGCAGCTGTTGGCTTATTATATTGCCGACGCGCTCGGGCGGGAAGTCGATCAACCGCGAAATCTGGCAAAGTCGGTTACGGTTGAATGAAGGCTTTTTTATTTTGTCATTCCCCAGCATAATTCCGGCAAGCCACTTGTCATGTTCGTGCTTATTTTTCTTTTCGTCATTCCCGTGTTCTTTTCTTCTCCTCTGTCATTCCCCGGCTTGACCGGGGAATCTAAGAAGAGATATTCGGCTCAAGGCCGAATATGACAAGAAAGAGGCTGAGGATGACAGAAGAAAAAATAATTGTCATTGTCGGGCTTGACCCGACAATCTCTCGGACATCCTTGTAAAAAAAGCCATTGCAAAATCGATTTTAGCCTTTATAATCATTTCTGCCGACGGAGACGGTTAGACCGGCGGCGGAGTGTGACAACTCCTTACTTAGAACCTTATAACCTCCTGTGAGGGAGGATGGTGCGATATAAGCCGCTTTGCGGACGAATAAGCACACTGACTAAGTACAGTTGTCAACACCTCCCACCTTACCCAAAGTAAGGTGGTTTTGTTTTAACAAAACATTGAAGGAGTTGAACATAATGAGTTTAATAGAATATGTTTCACAATCGCAACAGAAACAACGCGCCCTGCGGCGCACGATGGGTGTACAATTGTTTGCCTGCCGGCAGCAGCTGCGGCAGACGCTGATGCATGTTCAGGAAAAGACCGGCGTTCCGGCCAGAGACATCGACAGGTTGGAACTCGGCAAAGGCGATGTCGGCTGGGGCTATGTTCTTTTGCTGCTGAGTTATTATAAACGGACGATTAATTTTGCCAAACTTCTCAAAGGCGAAAGCGATCTTGACCGCAAAAAAGACGCCTGAAAAAGCCTCGATATTGCAAGTCAAGCATAAGAGAAAATAATATGGTTCATTTCTTCTCTTCTGTCATGTTCATGCTTATTTTTCTTTTCGTCATTGCCGGCCTTTTTTCTTCTCCTCTGTCATTCCCGTGCTTGACACGGGAATCTGTAAAGGCGATATTCGGGTCAAGCCCGAATATGACAGGGAAGAGTTCGAGGATGACAGAAGAAAAATAATACCATCATTGCCGGACTTGACACGGGAATCTAAAAAGAGATGCCCGGGTTAAACCCGAGCATGACGGTAAGGAAAAAAAGCCGAATATGACGGTAAGGAAAAAAGACGAACATAACAAAGAAAAAAAGCCCCTCTTCCGAGGGGCTTTTGCTCATTTTTCCTTATTTCCGAAAGAGGTCAGATAATCGATTATCATCTGATAATAAGCCTTGTCTTCATCATAGATGGCGGCGTCGCGTTTGGCCGTGGCTTTTTCGACGTCCGTGTTTTCATAGGCAACAACCTTTTCGGTCGAAATGGCGCAGCGGTTGCGGGCAATATCGGCAATGCCGCCTTTGATGAAGTAGCGTTCGGTTACCTTATCGGCCTTGTCCAGCACCTGCACCAGCCCGTCGCGCAGTTGAACCAGCGTCGGCGCGCGGTCAACCAAAACCGTCAAATCGCCCTTAACGCCGGGAACGACGATTTTCGGCGCCATGGCCGTACGATATACTTTGTACGGGCGCGATATTCTGAAGATAATGCCTTTTTCCATCTTTTAACCTCTTTTAAGGAAACGGAAGAAACCGCTAAGCGGCTTCCTCCTCCATTTTCTTGGCTTTCTCAAGCACTTCCTCAATGGTACCGACCATATAGAAAGCCTGCTCGGGAATATGGTCGTACTTGCCTTCCAGAATACCCTTGAAGCCTTTAATCGTATCTTCCAGCTTGACGAAGACGCCCGGCGTTCCGGTAAAGACTTCGGCAACGTGGAACGGCTGCGACAGGAACTTCTGAATACGGCGGGCACGGGCAACCGTCAGCTTGTCTTCTTCCGACAGTTCGTCCATACCCAGAATGGCGATGATATCCTGCAGCGACTTGTATTTCTGCAAAACTTCCTGCACCTGGCGCGCAACCTGATAATGCTCTTCGCCGACGACGGTCGGGTCCAGCACGCGGCTGGTCGAATCAAGCGGGTCAACCGCCGGATAAATGCCGAGTTCGGCAATCTGGCGCGACAGAACGGTGGTAGCGTCCAAATGGGCAAAAGTCGTTGCCGGCGCCGGGTCAGTCAGGTCGTCGGCCGGAACGTAAACCGCCTGAACGGAAGTAATGGAACCGTTCTTGGTAGAAGTAATACGTTCCTGCATGGCGCCCATGTCCGTGCCCAAAGTCGGCTGATAGCCCACGGCGGACGGAATACGGCCCAGCAGTGCGGAAACCTCGGAACCGGCCTGTGTGAAACGGAAAATGTTGTCAATGAAGAACAAAACGTCCTGATGTTCTTCGTCGCGGAAATATTCGGCCTGAGTCAGACCGCTCAGAGCCACGCGGGCACGCGCTCCCGGCGGTTCGTTCATCTGACCGTAAACGAGAACGGTTTTGGATTTACCGCCCTTGAGGTCAATAACGCCGGATTCAATCATCTCATGATATAAGTCGTTGCCCTCGCGCGTTCTTTCGCCGACACCGGCAAAGACGGAATAGCCGCCGTGACCTTTGGCGATGTTGTTAATCAGCTCCATAATCAGAACGGTCTTGCCGACACCGGCACCGCCGAACAAACCGATTTTGCCGCCTTTGGCATACGGCTCAAGCAGGTCGATAACCTTAATGCCGGTCGTCAGAATCTCGGTTTCGGTCGACTGGTCGACAAAAGCGGGCGCCGGACGATGTATCGGAAACTCCGTTTTTGATTTTACCGGGCCGAGACCGTCAACAGGTTCGCCGATGACGTTGATGATGCGGCCGAGAAGTTCAGGACCGACCGGAACCTGAATCGGGTGTCCGGTATTAACGACTTCCAAACCTCTGACCAAACCGTCGGTCGTATCCATGGCAATGGTGCGGACAACGCTCTCGCCCAAATGCTGGGCAACTTCGAGCACCAGTTTTTTGCCGTGGTTGTCACATTCCAAAGCGGTCAGAATGTTCGGCAGTTCGTCGACATTCTCAAACTTAACGTCAACAACCGCGCCCATAACCTGCGAAATATGGCCGAGCTGACCGCTGCCCCGCTCTTTTTTCTCAATTTTTTTAACTTTGGCGGCAGCGGCCTTTTCTTCCTTTTTCAGTTCCTTAATCGACTTGGCGTCAAATTCGGCAACACTTGCGGCCTTTTTTCTGCCGGCCGTTTTTTTCGGAGCGGCCGTCTTTTTGGCCGGAGCTTTTGCCGCTGTTTTCTTTTCAGTCATTAATCTCTCCTTTAATCATCACTTAAAGCGCTTCGGCACCGGCGATAATTTCTATCAGCTCGGTGGTAATTGCCGTCTGGCGAATTCGGTTATAGCGCAGGGTTAAACCGGAAATCATGTCTTTGGCGTTGCGGGTGGCGTTGTCCATTGAGGTCATGCGCGCGCCGTGTTCGGATGCCTGACTGTGTACAATCGCCTGGAACAGGCTGCTGCGGAAAAGAAGCGGCAGAAGGCCGTCCAGTATTTCCAGCAAGCCCGGCTCATAATCGTAAAAAGCGCCCTTGTAGACATTGACCGGCGCATGCAGGCGATTATATTCAAAATCTTCAATCTGCACCGGGAACACCTGCCTGACGACGATTTCGCGGTTGATGGCCGAGCGAAAACGGCTGGAAACGGTTTCGCAGACGTCAAATTCGCCTTTGGCATACATATCCAGAACCCGCTGTCCCAAGTCGACGGCCTCATAATATTTAGCGCCTTTTCTGGCAATCCCCTCAATCGTGTCGACAATCATGCCCGCATATTTGCGTTTGAGAATGTCACGCCCCTTTTTGCCGATGCACAGAATTTTGACGTTTTTGCCGCTGCCGAGAAGTTCTTCAATCCGCTTTGAGGCTTCGCGCGCCACATTGGAATTGTAGCTGCCGCAGAGGCCGCGGTCGGAAGTAAAGACCAGCAGCAGATAGTTTTCGGCTTTGCCGCTGCCGCGCATCAGCTCGGGATAGACAAAACGGACGTTTTTCTTCTGCTCTTCCTGCCGGAGTTCAAAAAGGACACGGTTTGCCGAGGCTAAAATATTGTTGTTGTAGAACCGGCACTTTTCGATTAAACCCTGGGAGCGCCGCAGACGGGCTGCGGCGACCATCTTCATTGCCGAAGTGATTTTCTCCGTGGATTTAATCGTTTCGATTCTGGTTCTTAATTCTTTTAAGCCCGCCATCGTTTTTCCTTACGCTGCTTTTTCTTCACCGATAAATTCGTTCAGAAAACCGTCGAAAAATTCGGTAAGTTTCTTATCCAATTCTTCGGAGATAACCTTTTCTTCGCGAATCTGTTCCAAAAATTCCGGACGGGAAGCCTTGACGGCAGCCAGAGCCTTTGCCTCAAAAGACTTGACCTCGCCGACCGGTATCTTGTCCAGATAGCCGCGGACACCGGCGAAAATGGCAATAACCTCTTCGGCAACCGGCATCGGGTGATAAACCGGCTGTTTCAGCAGTTCGGTCAACCTTTCGCCGCGAGCCAGCAGATTTTTGGTCGACTGGTCGAGGTCGGAGGCAAACTGCGCAAAGGCGGCCATTTCGCGGTACTGCGCGAGTTCCAGCTTGATTTTTCCGGCCACCTGTTTCATGGCCTTAATCTGGGCGGCGGAACCGACGCGGCTGACAGAAATGCCAACGTTTACCGCCGGGCGGACGCCCTGATAAAACAGACTGGTTTCCAAGAATATCTGACCGTCGGTAATCGAAATGACGTTGGTCGGAATATAAGCGGAAACGTCGCCGGCCTGCGTTTCGATAACCGGCAGGGCGGTCAGAGAACCGGCACCTTCGGCATCGTTCATTTTGGCGGCGCGCTCAAGTAGACGAGAATGCAGATAGAAGACGTCGCCGGGATAAGCTTCACGCCCGGGCGGACGACGGAGCAGCAGCGACATCTGGCGGTATGCCGTGGCCTGTTTGCTCAGGTCGTCATAGAAGATGACGGCGTGCATGCCGCGGTCGCGGAAATACTCGCCCATGGCACAGCCCGAATAAGGCGCGATAAACTGCATCGGCGCAGGGTCGGAAGCGGTGGCGGCGACAACGATGGTATAATCCATGGCGCCGTGGTCTTTCAGGGTTTTGACAACCTGAGCAACGGTAGAACGTTTCTGTCCGACCGCGACATAAACGCAGTACATTTTCTCCTTTTCGGATTTGGCCTGTTCGTTAATATGCTTCTGATTGATGATGGTGTCCAAAATAATGGCGGTTTTGCCGGTCTGGCGGTCGCCGATTATCAGCTCGCGCTGGCCGCGGCCGATCGGAATCAGAGAATCGACGATTTTAAGGCCGGTCTGCATCGGTTCGTGCACGCTCTTCCGCGGAATGATACCCGGAGCCTTCACTTCGGAATAACTGAACTCTTTCGCCTTTATCGGGCCTTTGCCGTCAATCGGCTCGCCAAGCGCATCAACGACGCGGCCAAGCAGCTCCTTACCGACCGGAACGCTTACGATTTTGTCGGTGCGCTTGACGGTGTCGCCTTCCTTAATCTGCTGGTCGGAACCGAAAATAACGACGCCGACATTGTCTTCCTCAAGGTTAAGAGCCATTCCCTTAACGCCGGATTCAAACTCGACCATTTCGTTAGCCTGAACCTTATCCAACCCGTAAATGCGGGCAATACCATCACCGACGGACAAAACGCGGCCGACTTCCGAAACGTCGACATCGACATCGGATTTGGCAATTTTATCCTTAATAATGGAAGATATTTCGCTTGCGTGTACAGACATTATTGTCCACCTTTCATTACTAATTCCAGACGATTCAGCTTAGATTTGAGCGAATCATCAATCATATTCGAGTTAAACTTTATTACCAGACCGCCGAGAAGTTCAGGCTTAATCTCGTATTTAACCACAACTTTCCGGGAAAGCATCTTTTCCAGATTGGCGCGGAGCTTTTTGTCCTGCGCGGCGGAAAGCTCCCTGACCGTTCCGACTTCGACTTCGGCAATGTCATGCCTGGCATAATAGATATGCCGAAAAGCTTCCAGTATCTGCAGAAGTTCGGCAAAACGGCCGTTTTCGGCTATCAAATCCAGACAGTTCAAGGTTTCGGCATTCAGCTTCATCCTGGCAGCCACCTCGCGCAGCGCCGCTTTCTTGTCATCAAGCCCCCACAGCGGGTTGGCCAGGCATTTGACGATGCCGGCATCGGCCCTGACGGCGTCGAGAAGCTTCATCATATCGTCCGAAACCTGCGGCACCGCCTTCCTTTCCTCGGCTGCTTCATAAAGAGCTAGAGCATAGACGCGGGCGATTTTGGTTTTCGAATCTTTTTTCAATTTCAAGCACTCAGTTTTCTTTTAAGATGGTTGGATAATATATAATAATTAGTTTCAAATTTATTAATATTCGTTTTTTTATCACATAAACGAGTAAGGATCGACGTCCACTTCTATCCGCACGTTTGACGGACAATCCACACGGCGCAGCCACTCGCGGACAACTTCCTGAATTTTTATGTTTTTTGCAGTTTTGACCAGCAGCCGGTAGCGATATCTGCCGCGCAGCATGTAAATCGGCGCCGGCGCCGGCCCCAGCGTTGAAATACAGTCGCTATTCGGCGCCGCCTGCCCCAAACGGACGGCAACATTTTCGGTTTGGTCACGGTTGGTGCCGGAAACAATAATTGCGGCCAGTTTTCCATAAGGCGGCATTTTGAGAATCCGGCGGGTCTTTTTTTCCAAAGTTAAGAACTTATCTCTGTCATTGGCGATAAGCGCCTGTAATACCGCATTTTCCGGATAAAGCGTTTGCAGGTAAACCGTGCCTTTTTTCTCGCCGCGGCCGGCACGGCCGGAAACTTGTGACAGCAGCTGAAACGTCTGTTCGGAAGCCCGCAAATCGCTGCCCATCAGCCCCAAATCGGCATCGACAATCCCGACCAGCGTCAGGCTCGGAAAGTGATGTCCCTTGGCCAGTATCTGCGTGCCGATGAGAATATCCACCTCCCCTTGCTCCATTTTGCGGATAACCGCCGAAACTTCGGCCAGAGATGAGGTAATATCGCTGGAAAGAATTTCAATCCGGGCATCGGGGAAACGCCCTTTAACCTCTTCGGCAATTCGCTCCACGCCGGGGCCGCAGGCCGTCAGCCCGTCTTCGGAACCGCATTCGGGGCAGCGCGGCGGAATGGCCGTCGTGTAGCCGCAATGATGACAGACCAGCGAATTGCTGCTGCGATGTTCGGTCAGCCAGGCGGTGCAGTTCGGACACTGAATGCGGTGTCCGCAATCGCGGCAAATGGTCAGCGGCGCATAGCCGCGGCGATTGAGAAACAAGACCGACTGTTCGCCTTTTCCGAGGTTTTCGGCCAGAGCCTTAACCAGTGTCGGCGCCAGCCACGAAACGCCCCAGGTTCCCTTTTGCGGTTTGTCCTTTTTGAGATCGATGATTTTAATCTCGGGCATTACCGCCGCAGCATAACGGCTTGTTAAACGGACGGAATCGTATTTTCCCTCTTCCACGTTGCAGACGGTTTCCAAATCCGGGGTCGCGGTGGAAAGAATGAGCGGAAAACTTTCAAACTTGGCACGGACAACCGCCATATCGCGCCCCTGATAATTGACAACGTCTTCCTGTTTGAACGAGTGGTCATGACTCTCATCTATAACAATCAGGCCAAGATCCGCAAAGGGCAGAAACAAAGCCGAACGCGCGCCGACCACCACTTTGGCGCGGCCGTCGATGACCGCGCTCCAGTTGTCCATGCGCTCGCGCTGTCCCAATCCCGAATGCCAGCAGGCTGGACGGACGCCGAAACGTTTTTCAAAACGGTTCAGCCACTGCGTCGTCAGGGAAATTTCCGGCACCATAATCAGTACCTGGCGGCCGTTTTCCAGCGCCTTGGCAACGGCCTCGAAATAAACTTCGGTTTTGCCGGAACCGGTAACACCGTCCAGCAGCGTAACCGAAAATCCGCCGCCGATTTTGGCAACCAGCCGAGCAGCGGCTTCAGCCTGCTCGGCGGTCAGGCTGACTTTTTGGTGTTCGGCATCGGGCAGTTGAAAGGATTTTTTCTTTTCAACGGTAAAGGGCTCCAGCACACCGGCATCAATCATGGTTTTGACAACAGACGAACCGCAGCCGGCCCCGGCGCAGATTTCGGCCCGGGTGTAGGGATAATGCCGAAGAAGTTCCATTACCCGCCAGCGGGCATCGGAATTTTTAAGTTTTGCCTCTGCCAGCGTTTTGCCGGAAAGACGGTACAGCGTCATGGTCTGATTGTCGTCGAAAACGGCTTTGACGCCCATAACCATTTTGAGCGTAAGGCCCAGAAAAGCCATATTATACGAAGCGACGAAAGTCACGAATTTGCGCAACGCTTCCGACAACGGCGGAAAATTTAAAACTTCGGATACCGCTTTAATTTTGTTTTCTTCCAGTCTGGACGAACGACCGATTTTCCAAACAACGCCAATCTGCCTTTCGCGGCCGAAAGGCACACGAACAAAAGAACCAAGCGGGACATTCTCCTCGGTTTTGTAATCGAAAACATCGTTGAACGGCAACGGCAGCAAAACGCCGATAATCTGTGACACGGACAATCCTCTGAACTGTTATCTGCCGCTTATCATATCAATCTGCCGATTTTAAAACAAATCCGATTGCAGGTTACGCACAAAAAACTCAGATTTCAAGGCTGTATCTTTAAATCTTCTACATTACGAAACAATATAGTGTTTATACCTACTTTTGCCGCCGAATTTATATTAACGATATCATCATCAATCAAGCACATATTTTGTGGTTTTTCGTTAAGTTCGGTCAGAATCAGACGAAAAAACGTCTCGTCTTCCTTATATACCACATTAAACCCAGCAGAGGTAAAAACTTTATCAAAAACGTATTGCCAGTCTGTAAATCTTCGCCAAAGATAATTCATGCGCAAAATTGTCTGAGCTTTACAATTGATGCTTCGGTACCCATGGCTGAAGAAGCCGCAAGATTTCAAAAATGGATTGCCTCAAAAGGCATCAATATAAAGCACTTTTGCAACGACTCTGAATTTTTAATGGAGAAAGCTCATCATTTTGCCCAAGCTCTCTCACTGCCCTCGCTGAATGCGGAACAGATTTTATGGGTTCGCGATAAGGTTAAAATGAAAGAAAAATTGCGAGAACTCAATCTGCCGGTAATGGACTTTAAGGCGATTGACAATCATAATGATATCATTGATTTTGCAGAGCAACATAATTATCCCGTGATGTTTAAAAGGCGAAAAGGTTTCTCCAGCATTGATGCCTATAAACTATCCTCTCCTGACGACGTTTATAAGATTCCCGTTGAATTAAAGCCCGGAAAATTCATGGTGGAAGCTTTTAATACCGATCCGGAATGGATTATAGACGCCTTAGTTCAAGACAAAAAGGTTTTGGATACATACATATCTTACGTTCCGGTTTCGCCGATATGGGCCGTTGTGGAAAATAAAATCAATACACATATCACAACACCTCAAAAACCTGAACATTTCAAATTTGAACCTAACGCTCTTATGCAAAAACTTGTAAACGGTATGGATTTGCGCAATGGATATATCCATATGGAATTATTCATCAATAAAGACGGCAAACCGACAATCTGTGAATTTGGCTGGAGAATGGCTGGCTGTAAAATTCCAGAAGACCACTCAGCGGCTTATGGTTTTGACATATATGACGTTTATCTTGATATTCTAACAGGAAAACACACTAACCTACAATATGCAAAAAACAAGAAATGTGTCGGCGACTTATATCTGCCCAACAAACCCGGAATTATTCAGAAAATGACGTCTTTAGACACCCTACTAAAGCATGAGGGCGTTACTGGAGGGCAGATGTTTGTCACTCCCGGAACCAAAGTTAGAACAAGACGAGCTGGCAACGAAGCTTCCGGATATGTTTTTGTCGAAGGAGATTCTATTGGCGAAGTTGAAAAGCGAATGCATAAAATTTTAAATAATTTCCATATTGTAACAATATTATCCCAAAATTGTAACAATATTATCCCAAACAAATGATTTTCAGCGTTGAATTTCGATTGACATAGCGAAGAAACACTTTATAAATTATGTAAATAAAAAGGAAAGCCAATGACTGAAAGAATAAAATTCAACGTAAGCGTCAGTTTTATTATTCAAAAAGAAGGAAAATTGCTTCTTTTTTACCGCACGGACGGATATTTTAAAGACGGCTGGTGGGTTCTGCCCGCAGGACATGTCGAAGCAGGAGAAACGGCTACACAGACGGTTGTCAGAGAATGCAGGGAAGAACTTGGTATTGAGGTTTCTCCTGAAAACATCGAATTTGCACATATTGTTCATAATCTTGTCGGTGAAAACAAGCGAATGGATTTTTATTTTCTGGTTAAAGAATTTAATGGAAACTTATATAATCTTGAACCGGAAAAATGCAAAAAAATGGAATTTTTTGCTCCCAACTCTCTGCCTCCTGCAGATAAGATTGCGCCGACAACACTACAAGCTCTCCAAAAGATTCAAAACAGTATTCACTATTCGGAAAGACAATAAAAAAAACGGCCGAAATCTTGCAATTCGGCCGTTTTTTTTTCAAAATGTTTTCAGCGACAGGTTAAGCCGTTGGTCAGGTTCTCCATCACATCAATGTCGTAAGACCGCCAATTTCCTTCCGCATTTGCCTTGAGCCTGACACGCAGCTTGTCATCCTTTTCGCACAGAGAAGCGAAAACAAACGGCGGCAAGGTTTTCAGATTATCCGCCGGGCTGTAAGGCGTGAGAGAATAATCAAAATATTCCTCCTCCTGAACAAAAGTTAAAACTTTTTTGCCGACATTTTTAACATCAACGAGCATCTTAATACAACTGTTGACCACGCCGTCTTTATTATAGGCGAAAGGTCGGCTTACTCTGACAACGATTGCTTCAAAACTTTCCATAATCTTTTATTTTAAGTTAAACACAGTAATTGACGGGAGCCGCTTTCACAAAGCGTTTTTCAACTCCGCAAGCCCCAGATTTTTGGAAACATTATAAAAACCGGTTATTTTCCCGGCTTCGCGGACATCCAGAACCACTTTGTCTCCGATTTCCGAACAATTGAGCGCCTCCAGGCTCTTTTCATCCGTTTCGGCTTCTACCAACTTCAGATTTCTCACTCTGCCGTTTTGCAAACTCCCCGAAACCACTTCGACAAATACAGCGGTAAATTCGCTGATTCTTTCGGGTTTTCCTTTAATAATAGCTTTTAACATAACCTTATTTTTTAATTTATAATAGAATTTATTCCGGGCGAAAATATGACGCAAATGCAAAAATGTCAATATCTATACGAAAAGTTAACCTGCAAAGCGTATGCTGAAAACATGAAAAGCGAAATCAAATACAACGCTGCCGATGATGCGCGGGAAATTGTCGGACGCTGGCAGGACTGGCTTAAAAGCGAGCGCGGCTATTCCGAACATACGCTGGACGCTTATTTTCGGGACTTATCGGCTTTTTTCGCCTTTTTTGAAAAACCTTTGACACTGGCGAAACTGGGCCGGCTTGACGTGCGGGACTTTCGCGCCTATCTGGCTTCGCGCGCGGCAAAACATCTGGAAAAAAGTTCCATCGCCCGCGAAGTTTCGGCCGTCAAAAATTTTTTCAAATGGCTGGACCGCAACAATATTGTTAAAAATCCGGCAATCAGCGTCATATCTTCGCCGCGGAAGTCAAAAATTCTGCCCAAGGCACTGGATATGGACGACGCTTTTGACGTTCTCCGACGGGCGGCTGAACTGCAAAACGCCAAGAACCCCGGCGACGCATACTGGATGAGTCTGCGCGACAAGGCTGTCTTTACCCTGCTTTACGGCTGCGGACTGCGTATTTCGGAAGCGTTGTCGCTGAATGTCGGCGATCTGGATAACGAAGATTTCATGCGAATTACCGGTAAGGGACAAAAGACGCGGATTGTACCGCTGCTGCCGGCCGTGATTGCGGCAGTAGATGCTTACAGACAGGAATGCCCTTATAAAATGAACCGCGGCGAAGCCCTGTTTTTGGGGGCACGCGGCGAAAGGCTGACGCCGCGGGTAATTCAGCGGCGGCTGGAAAAAATCAGGGCGGAGCTCGGACTGCCCGATACGGTAACGCCGCACGCGCTCAGACATTCGTTTGCCACGCATCTGCTGGCCGAAGGCACCGATCTCCGCTCGATTCAGGAGCTGCTGGGACATGCTTCGTTGACAACGACCCAGCGCTACACCGATGTTGAGATTGAACACCTTCGCAAAGAATATGAAAAAGCCGGCCTGTTGGAGAATTAACCCCGTCAATCATGACGACACATTAACATACATTACTTTATTGTCCGATATTGACGTCAGGCCGAAACGCAAAAAAAAGTACCGGGAACAAAACCACGGTACTTTTACAAACTTACAACTTAAACTTCTGAAAGAATTACTTAAGCTTCTTTTCTACAAACTCTTCATGCTTTTTGGATTTCTTGTCATACTTTTTCAACGACAGTTTTTCCGGATGAGTCCGCGGATTCTTTTCAGCAAGGTAGAATGTGCCGGTACCGGCCGTGCTCTCTAATTTTACTTTAACTTTTATTGCTTTTGCCATGTTTTTTACTCTTTAAAATAGGTTTCAAAATCAACATTTAGGCGTAATATACATTTTTTGGACATAATGTCAACAAGAATCTCACAAGTTTTTGTTCAGAAGCAGCCGGGCGGTTTCCACATCAATTTCCGCATTTTGCCGGTTTTCGGGCGGACAATCGTCAAAGCGACGCGAAACAATACGTTCCGGACTGTCGTTTTCTTCTCTGCCGGAAAGGCAGACGTCAGGCAAAATGCCGACACGGTCAATCTTTTGTTCGGAAGGCGTATAAAAATAGGCGTCCGTCAAAGCCATAGAACTGTCGTTTTCCAGCGGAATCAGCTTTTGAACCGTGCCTTTGCCGTAACTGCGGGTACCGGCCAGCACCGCCCGCCCCTGTTCCCGGAGAGCGGCGGCCATAACTTCGGCCGAAGAAGCCGTCTGTCCGTCAATCAGCACAACCAACGGCCTGCTGTTCAGTATATCGCCGCCGTCGGCAACATAATATTTGTCCGAATCGCCGCTGCGGCCGCGGGTATAGGCGATGACGCTGCCCCGATCCAGAAACAGGCCGCTGACTTCCACCGCCTCGGACAGCAGGCCGCCGGGATTTCCGCGCAAATCAAGAATTACGCTCGTGCAATCGGGATTTTCGCTCAGGGTTCTGCGGATATTTTCGCTGGTATATTTGTTAAAAGCTCCAAGACGGATATACAGGACGCCGTCAATCATACGGTCGGCATAAGCCCGCGAAAGTCCGCCGCGGCTTTTCTTTTCGGGAGCAAAACCGTTATAATAAACCGACGAACGGTCAAATTTGGGCAGAGCATCGGCCAGCAGACGGTCGACAATTTCAAAATCGCGCCTTTCCAGCGACGGCGAAAAGCGACAGGCTTCACGGATAAAATCCTGCGTCAGGCGCGTCCAGGCGGCAATGTCCCCGCCATCATCCGGCTTCGGCGCGACCTTAACCACGCGTCCCGAAGTATAAAGCGTCAGACGTCTGCCGTCGTCGGCAACCTGAATCCGCTTATCCAGCGCATTAAGCGACTTCAGAGTCAGGACGGCAAAGCGGCCGACTTCAACCGGTTCGACATAATCCCGTGCCACGGCGGCATAAACTCGTGAAAGGCGCGCCGCCTCGTCGGCAGACGTCTGAGGAACCGCCAAAACAACAAACAAAAACGTCAACAGCAGCTTTTTCATTTTTTACTTTTTCCTGGCTTCAATTTGGCTTTTCTGCGTCCGCGCGCTTTTCCCCTTTCCGGTTCGGGCGCCGCACCGGGCGGCACAATGCGGAAACTGCCGCGGGAACCCTTTTCAAAATAATCGACGCCGTCGTGTTCATCAACATATTTAAATATCAGCCCGCCGGTTACGGGGGAAGCTTCGGTCAGCCGCGCCCGGATAACGTCGCCAAACATAAAGGTCCGCCCGCTGCGGGTACCGAAAAGTTCAAAACCGCAGTTGCGCAGCTGATAATCGTCGTCCGGCAGCGTGCGTATCGGGATCAGCCCCTCGGCGCCGAGACTTTCCACCGCGGCAAAGATGCCCGCCGAAGTCAGTCCGGAAATTTTGACGTCAAAATCACTGCCAAGCGCCGGCTGCATATAGGCGGAAAGAAATCTGGCGACGGTTTCGCGTTCGGCACAGACGGCCTGTCGTTCGGTTGCGGAAATGTGCTCGCCTATCTGTTCAAAAAGACCGCGGTCGGCATTATCTTCAAGACCGCCGCCGTCCGGCATGTTGTATGCCTTGATGAGGGCGCGGTGAATCAGCAAATCGGCATAGCGGCGTATCGGCGACGTAAAATGCGCATAGTCGGCAAGCCCGAGACCGAAATGGCCGAGATGCTCGGGGCTGTAACGCGCCTGAGCCTGCAGCCGCAAAATAAGATTGCCGATACCCGCCGACCAGCCTTTGCCGGCACAGGCTTCCAAAAGCCGGTTAAAATGAGCGGGCTTCAGCGCCGGCTGTTCGGGAAGTTTCAGACGCAGGCTGCGCAGCAGCGGTTCAATCTCGTCAAGCTTTTCTTTAAGCGGCTTTTCGTGGACACGGTACATCACGGGCAGGTTCTGCGCCGCCAGAACCCTGGCCGCCGCCACGTTGGCATTAATCATAAATTCTTCGACCAAGCTGTGGCTGGCATAGTGTTCCGCCTTGGAAACCGACTGTATCAGCCCGTCTTTGCCGACTTTTATCTTAACTTCGGGAACGTCGAGTTCCAGCGCGCCGCGTTTTTTCCTTGCCTTGTCCAAGGCAAAATATGCTTCGTAAAGCGGCTGAATGACGGTGGTAAAAAGCCCCGAGGTCTGCGCATTGAACCGGCCGTCAAAGGCGTCCTGCACTTCGCGGTAAGTCAGCCTTGCCGCCGACTTTATGACGGCACGCTTAAATTCGTAGCTTTTCAGATTGCCGCTGCGGTCTATTTTCATAAAACAGGCAATTGCCGCCCGCTCGACTTTCGGTTTGAGCGAGCACAGATCGTTGCTCAGCTTTTCGGGCAGCATCGGCACCACCATATTGGGCAGATAAACCGAATTGCCGCGCCGGTAAGCTTCGCGGTCGAGCGCGCTTCCGGGACGAACATAAAAAGCCACGTCGGCAATGGCGACAATCAGGTTGAAACCGGATGCCGTACGCTCGGCGTAAACCGCATCGTCAAAATCTTTGGAATCGTCGCCGTCTATGGTTACGAGCGGCACGGAAGTCAGGTCGGCCCGCCCTTTTTTGGAAAACTTCGGACAGCGCGCGGTCTCTTTGCCAACGGCTTCGGGAAAATCGCAGCCGATACCGTATTTGTCCAGCACCAGACAAGAAACCGCCTTGTTCAAATCAAAAGGCCCGTAATTTTTGAAAATACGCGCTTGTTTGAATTTGCGCTCGCCGATAAGCATGGCCGCCACAAAATCGCCATCCCGGCATTTGCCGATGTCGTCAAGCAGATAATCCAGCCGGGCATTTTTCTGCGACGGCCTGAGATAATACTCATTGCCGCGCCGCTCGACGACGCCGAAAATCTTCTCCGCTTCGGTTTCGCCGCCGGCTTTGGAAGTGCGCGCAAAAGGCTTAGCCCACAAATCGCCGCCGACGCGTTTTACCCTGCCGAGAAAGCAGTCGCCGATTTCCAGCGGCGGTTTGATTTTTTTATTGGACGCAACATAAATGCGCAGCACCGGCGAACCGTCTGCCGGGCGCGCAACCAAGTCGCCCCCGCTGCCGACGTCATATACTTCCAGGAGACGCGTATCGCCGCGAAATTTCTTATTTTTCCTTTTTGTCATCGTCTTTCAAATTCAGTTCGGCAACCAAGGCCGTGTGATCGGAGGGTTTTACACCCAGACGGGGCGTTTTGTCAACCGCGCAGGACGTCAGCGCGTCGGCGGCCTGCGGCGAAAGCAGCAGATAGTCAATCCGCATGCCGTAATCGGCATTCAGCGCATTGCCGGAATAGTCCCAGAAAGTGTAACCGACTTCATGCGGGTGAAGCGTGCGGAAAGCGTCAAACCAGCCCTGATACAACAAGGCGCGGAAGCGTTCGCGGACTTCGCTTTTCATCAGCGCGTTGGCTCGGAAAAGTTCAGGATTGTAAACATCGGCGTCGGTAAAAATAACATTGAAATCGCCGCCGAGAACCACCGGCTCGCCGCGACGGAGAAGTTCCCGCGCATGCTGCAGGAAAGCGTCCATCCAGCGCAGCTTGTATTCAAACTTCGAAACGTCGTCCGGCGCATTGTAAGGCGGATTGCCGTTCGGCAGATAAATCGAGGCGACGCGGACCGTGCCTTCGCCGGTTTCGACGTCGGCTTCCAGATAACGGGCGTTTTCGTCCGCGAAACCGGGAAGCCCTTCGCTGACAACCTTTATTTTTCCGCGGCTGAGCACTGCCACGCCGTTGTAGCTTTTCTGACCGAGGATTTTTGCCTCATAACCGGCCATCTGCAAATCCCAAAAAGGAAAGGCGTTAAACTCTGCCTTGATTTCCTGCAGAAGGACGATATCCGGCCGGGTTTCGGACAGCCAGGCCGCAAGGTTTTCCATGCGGGCGTTGACGGAATTGACGTTGTAGGTCGCTATTTTCATTCTGTGCCTTTACCAATTCTTTAATTTTGCCTGTTAAGTATATATGATAAAATGTTAAAAGGAAGACAAAAAATATGGAACTGGCAACTTATGCACTTACGCCCGAAAAAAGCCGCGGGCGTCTCTATGCCGATTTTACCAACGTTATCCGCTCGCCGTTTCAGCGCGACCGAGACCGACTGATTCACTCGTCGGCTTTCCGCAGGCTGGACGGCAAAACGCAGGTTTTCGCCTATCACGAGGGCAAAAACTACCGTACGCGGCTGACGCACAGCATTGAAGTTGCGCAGATTACGCGCACCATCTGCAAATGTCTGGGACTGAACGAAGAACTTGGCGAAGCCATCGCGCTGGCACATGATCTCGGACATTCGCCGTTCGGCCATGCCGGCGAGCGCGGCCTGCAAAACGCCATGAAAAAATTCGGCGGCTTTGACCACAACATCCAGTCGTTGAAGATTATGACCAAACTTGAAATCCACTATCCGGAATTTGAAGGCCTGAACCTGACTTGGGAAACGCTTGAAGGAACGGTTAAGCACAACGGTCCGATTAAGAGAATTACCAGTCGTTATCTGAAGGAATACAACAAAAAATTTGACCTTGACCTCGGGCATTATTCTTCTCTGGAAGGACAAGTCGGCGCGGTTGCCGACGACATCGCCTACAACAACCACGACATCGACGACGGTTTCAGAGCCGGTTTTTTCAGCATTGAAAAGCTGCGTGAGCTGCCTTTTGTCAACGACATTCTGAAAGAGTTCGAAAAACAGCATCCCGGCGCAGACGACAATCTGAAAATCTACGCCGTTACCCGCAACATGATTGCCCGAATGATTTTTGACGTGCTGAAAAACAGCCGGAACAACATCGCCGAACACAAAATCAGAAACTGCGACGACGCCCGGAAGCAAAAGAAATTCATGATCGACTTTTCCGACGGCATGAAAGCGGACATCAAACTGCTGCGCAGGTTTCTGAAAGAATATTTCTACACGGCGACGCCGATTGCGCGCATGGACATGAAATCGCAGAGAATCGTCGAGGAACTGTTTGCCGTCTTCATGAACGACAGCAAACTGCTGCCGATGGAAACGCGCGCGTTTATCGGAACGCAGGCCAAAGACGCCGAAACGGCCGAGGTCGTCTGCGAATATATCGCCGGCATGACCGATATTGCGGCCATAGAGGAACATCGGCGGCTTTTTGACCCGCACACCCGTTTTTAGGCGGTTTTGCGCTTGTCCGTTAAAGGATTATAAAGTTTTATCGCTTATAGTGGTTAATAAAGAATTTTAATTGCAGGAGAAGAAGGATGTTTCAGGAATTTCCGGACGACAGCAAAAACGATGATTTTTTAAACGAATTCCGCCAGAAGATTGCCGATCAGTCCGCCGCAAACTTTGAAGAAAAACGCATTGAAATGAAGCGCTCGAAAAGCGTTTTCATCGGCGCCGTTTCCGGCGTGGCGCTGGCCGGCATCGTCGGGTGGTTTGTCCTGTCTCCGCGGTATGCCGTCAACAACCCGGAAGAGATTCCGGTTATCCGCAGACCGCAGACCGCCATCAAAGTACAGCCGAGCGAACCGGGCGGCATGGAAATTCTGAATCAGGACAAATCGGTTTACGACATTGTTGAAAAAAAACCGGAGGACGACACGAAAGTCGAAAATCTGCTGCCGCCGCCGGAACAGCCAAAACTGCCGATAATCGAACCGGTACCGCAGGCCGCCTCAGTTCCGGACGATATGTTTGAGAAAGCCGCGGCAGTTCCGGTTCAGGACGAGGCTCCGAAAGTAATTGCCGAAGCGCAGAAGATTGTCGCCGCCAAGGAAGAAGCCGAAGAAAAAGTCGTCAGCATTAAGGAAGCCTCGCAGGCAGCCGTCGTGGTTCCGGCAAAAGTCGACACGGTAAAAATCGTCAAGGGCGAAAAGGTAAAAGTTCCCAACAAAGACTGGAGCATTAACGAAAAGACCGAAGCCGCAGCCAAACTTCAGCAGGCTCCAGCCGCCGTTCCGGTTCCGGCAGCCGCGGAAAAAACCGTTTCCGCGAAAGCAGCTCCGGCCGGAACCTGGCAAGTTCAGCTGATGAGTTCGCAAAACAAAAAAGCAACCGAAAACGCCTGGAACACATTGGTTAAAAAGTATCCGCCGTTGCAGGGGCAGCCGCATGAAATCGAAACTGCGGACCTTGACTTCGACGGTGTTTTCTACCGTCTGAAAGCAGGCGCCTTTGCGGACAGGTCCGGCGCGGACAACCTCTGCCGCGACATTAAGGCGCTGGGCGGAACCTGTATCGTGAAGAAAAAATAATGAGTATGGTCAGCCTGATTGTAAATTTTGTTCCGATAATTCTGGCGATTGTGCTGCATGAGCTGGCGCACGGCTATGCAGCTTACCGTCTGGGAGACAATACGGCAAAAATTTGCGGCAGGCTGACTTTGAACCCGCTTAAACACGTCGATCTTTTCGGTACGATTTTGCTGCCGGCTCTGCTTTATTTTTCGCAGGCCGGTTTTATGTTTGGCTGGGCAAAGCCCGTACCCGTCAATTTCAACAATTTGCGTCGCTCAAAGCGCGACCTGATTATTGTCGCGTCGGCCGGAATTGTGACGAATCTGGCCTTAGCCGTCGTTTCCGCCGTGTTGCTCAAATTTATCAGCATTCTGCCGCAAAGCACGGCACAGGGCGTTATCGGCCTGTTTCTGCTCAACATGGTCGTTTTCAACGTGGTGCTGGCAATTTTTAACGCCCTCCCCATTCCGCCGCTGGACGGTTCCAAAATTCTGTTTGGTTGGATAAAAAAACCATGGGCGCAGAAATACATCAGTGCCGAAAGACAGGGACTGGCTGCCATTGTGTTAATCGCTTTTATTCTTCCGGCTGTCGGCGGCCGTTTTGGCTTTGACCTGAATTTTTTCGGCATGCTGCTGATTAAAGGCGCAAAGTTTATTCTTTCGATTTTACTGTAAGGACAAATTCATGAACAAACCTATTTCCGCCGCTCTGATTTCCGTCGCCGGAACAATGCTGTCCGACGGCGAACGAAGACTGATTGAGCAATACCGTCCGCTCGGCGTCAGCCTTTTTGCCCGCAATATCGAGAACCGTTCCCAGCTTGCCGAATTGACAAGGCAAATACGGGAAGCGGCGGAAGACGAAAACATCATTATCGCCGTCGATCAGGAAGGCGGCCGGGTCAGAAGACTGGCAGAACCGGAATTTCGTCCGTACGCATCGCAGTACGTCCTGGGGAAAATCGGTGAAACTTACGGCCAGGAAGAAGCTGAAAAAGCAGTGTACGAACATGTGCTCCTGATAAGCAAAGACCTGAAAGACTGCGGTATCAACATGAATTTTGCACCGGTACTCGACTTGGCTTTTGAAGAAACCGCGGCGGTGCTGAAAAGCCGTTGTTTCGGCAATGACGAAAAGAAAACCGCGGTTTACGGCAAAATTATGGTCGAAGGCTATATCCGCAACGGCATCTGCCCCTGCATCAAGCATATGCCGGGACACGGCAGAGTTACAACCGACCCGCATCTGGGACTGCCGATATTGAACCAGCCGCTGAAAGAGCTGGAAAAAGACTTTTTTCCGTTCGAAAAACTAAGTCATGCGCCGGCAGGAATGACCGCACACGTGGTTATTCCCGAAACAGACGCGGTTAATCCGGTCACACAGTCGGCCAAAGGCATCAGGGAAATTATCCGCGGACGTATCGGTTTTGACGGTCTGCTGATTTCGGACGCCATCGACATGAAAGCCCTCAGCGGAAAAATCGGCGAAAAAGCCCAAACCTGCATTGCCGCCGGCTGCGATGCCGTCTGCTACTGTGGCGGCGACAGCGAAGATGCTGCCGAAGTATGCAAAAAAGCCGGATTTATGTCGGATAAGTCGATGATAAGGTTTGAAAAAATCAAAAACTTATTTCAGAATAACGTTTATGTTGCCGATTACGAGGCCGTGGCCAGAGATTACGAAAGCCTTACCGGCCGGATAGAAAAATACCGGGACAACTATGATGCAACGGAAGTCCTGAACAGAATGAAACAAACAAGAGGAGAATAGATATGTTTTCAGGTTTTTGGGGGTGGTTTTTGGTCGTCGTTATCGTGGCGGTCATTTTCGGAGCCGGCAAACTTCCCGATTTGAAAGTTCAGGCAGAAGAAAAGCTTAAACTTCTGGCCAGTGCCGCAGAAAAAGGCAAGAAGGAACTGGAAGCAAAAATCAACGAGGCCAAGAAAAAACGCGAAGAAAACAAAGAAGAAAACAAGGACGGAGAGGAAGACAAACCTTCTGAATAATGCCGTATGTCTTTACAGAGCCGCAACCTGAACAGGTTGCGGCTTTTTTTGGTATTTATCCTCCCGGTACAAATAATTATGGATTTATAAAAAAAGCTGTGATAACATATAGTTATAAAGTATTTAGAATTATCCAAGAACTTTTGGAGAATGACTATGAGCATTTCGTCTACCAGAAAAGTATCGAGCTCAACGGGAAGTCAGACACGAAACGCACCGGTTAAGCATACGGATCACAATTATATTATCGGATCCGAGGGTGAATCTTTTGTGGAAGTCATCGACGCTTCCAACAACATTTCGGTCAACAATGACGACAACAGAGACAACAAACAGAAACAATCTTCGCCTTTCGCCACCCCCGAAAAAGAAGACAGCAACGCATTAAGCGGCGGCAGCGCATATATTCCGAGCGCAATAGAAGCATTAAGCGCCAGCGGCGTTTACGACGAAACGCCGGACGACAGTCACAACAACAGGGTCAACGTTTACGGCAACAACCAGTCCATTATCAAAGACGAGGAAGTGGAACGAACCGGGCATACATATCTCAAACATTTTTACGAAACCAACCAGATTCTGGAAGAAGTCGACGAACTGGTTTAAGCATAAGCCCTTTTATCAAGCCCCTCGGTTGAGGGGCTTTTTTTCTCTGTCATGTTCGGCCTTTTTCCTTACCGTCATGTTCGGCCTTGACCCGGATATCTCTTTTAGATTCCCGTGTCAAGCACGGGAATGACAGAGGAAAGGAGAAGAGAAAAACATGGCAATGACAAGCT
>ERZ1673702.1163-NODE-1163-length-30231-cov-26.583775_pt1 | contig 30231 bp, 29 predicted proteins | sample MGYA00580232_ERZ1673702 | MGnify/ENA primary metagenome ERZ1673702 (study PRJEB41218, sample SAMN15661792) | gut metagenome | host: Homo sapiens | place: Canada: London | collected 2015-08-20/2019-03-30 | study: EMG produced TPA metagenomics assembly of... | reverse complement strand
TGCGGGCCAGATCATCGAGGCTCTTCTTGCGGGTCCACTCTTCCAGCAGGGAGCCGAGGCTCAGCAGGAACATGACGGAGCCGGCGGTGTTGAAATCGCCCCGCAGCACCGAGACGCCGATGCTCAGCGCATCCAGCACCTCGACTTCCAGCTTGCGCTGGAACAGACATCTGACGCCCTTCCACACAAAGGCGATGGAGCGCCAGATGGTGTAGGCCGCGCGGATGGGGGCGGGCAGGAACAACTTGCGGAAGCAGTGGCCTACCACAAGGCCGTACATCTTTTCCTGATATTCCTGATTGAGTTTCCGGCTGTCGGCGGAGGTCACAAGGGCGTCCAGCTCCGGCCGGTCGAACTTGTAGGTGCTCAGCGCCCGGACGGCGTCGGCACGCTTGCCATTATAATAAAGTACCACGTCGCCGGTCCGCTCGTAGACGGTGGCCTTTTCGATGGCGTCGTGGTGGTTGAGATAAGCTTCCAGCACATCGGCGCGGTGGAGCGTCATCCGCACGTTGCAGACATGGACGCGCATCCGGCCCCGGCCTTCATGCAAAATGGTGCATTTCATACTCGTTCCCTTTCTGATCATGAAAAAGAGCCGCCCGCAGGCGGCTCCCATAGGGCCTTGGATTATTCGGCAGCCTCGGTGGATGCAGTCTCCTCAGCAGCGTCATCGATGACAGCGGCCTCAGCCTTGGCAGCGCGGGCCTCGTTGATAGCCTTTGCGTCTGCCAGAATGTCACCGGCCTGTTCCTGAACCTTGTTCACAGTCTCCATGGTGGAGTCCTTCATGCGCAGAACGGCAGCGGCGGTCTGGGTGTAAACCTTCTTGGCATCGCTGCTGGACAGAAGCTTGAAACCGGCAGAACCAAACAGGGTGCCAGCGGCGAACAGGGCGATCTTCTTCATGTTGACCATATCGATATACCTTCCTTTTTTCGTGTTGCTTGTATGGCCCAAAAGGGCCGGTTTGAGGGAGCGGGACGCTCCGTATTGCTGCCGTTATTGTAGCACGAAATTTGGAAAATGCAAGTAGTTTGCATAAAGTTAACACATAGAAACTTTTTTGCAGGAGTTTGTTATAATTGACTATCCCTACGTTGTTTTTTAAGACAAACGGGTGCTTACCCCCACACCAACCACAGGCAGCCGTAGCCCGTCAGCACGGCGGCCAGCGTGAAGGGGATGCCGATGCGCAGAAAGTCCTTGGTGCGGACAGTCTCGCCGTTTTTGCGCAGGATGCCGATGGCTGCGATGTTGGCCGAAGCGCCGATGGGGGTCAGGTTGCCGCCCAGCGCCACAAAGGGCCGCTGCTGCGGCAAAGCCAGCATCAGAATGTAGATCAGCGCAAATAAGATCAGCGCAAGGATCATGCGTCCTCCTCGGTGTGGGAGTCGCGGTCTTCGTCGATCATCCGGTAGCCCACGCCCAGCTCATTTAAGATGTAGGTGTTCTTTCCGGGGCGGCTGCCCAGCTTGCGGCGGATATTGGCCATGTTGACCTGCAGCTTCTTGGTGCTGCCGCAGTCGGTGTCGCCCCAAATGGCCTTGACGATGGCGGGGTAGGTCATCACCCGGCCGGCGTGCTCGGACAAAAACGCGACGATGTTGTATTCGGTCTGGGTCAGCTTGATCTCTTCCTCCCCCACGAAGACCTTGCGGCGCTCGTAGTTGATGGTGAGGTCCTGTGCACGGAAGGTGCCCGTGGGGTTGGAGCTGTAGCGGTTGGTGCGCAGCGCCGCCCGCACCCGCGCCAGCAGCTCGCCGGTGCCGAAGGGCTTGGTGATGTAGTCGTTGGCACCGAGGTCCAGCGCCTCGATCTTGTCCGCCTCGGTGGTGCGGGCCGACAGCACGATGATGGGGGTCAGGTACTTCTGGCGCACATACCGGATCAGCTCCACGCCATCCCGGTCAGGCAGACCGAGGTCGAGGATGATCAGGTCTGGGTTGCAGGAACCGAACATCGACTGCCCCAGTTCGCAGGAGGGGGCCACAAACGTCTGGTAGCCGTTGGTCTCCAGCAGGGTATAGATGAAGCTGCAGATATTGGCCTCGTCTTCTACGACCAGCACTTTGAATTTGTTATTGCTCATCTTGATTTTCCTCCGTCTCAATGGATTCGGTTTCCAGCCAGAAGCGGATGGTCGTGCCCTCGCCTTGGCGGCTCTCGGCCTTGATCTCTCCGCCGTGGGCTTTTACGATGGCGGCACAGACCGAAAGCCCGATGCCCATGCTGTGCTTGCCGTGGTCGGCGGTGTCCTCGGCGGGCAGCATCCCGGAAAACAGCTTCTTCAGCCGCTCCTTGGGGATGCCGCAGCCGTTGTCCGTTACTTCGAACACAGCGTGGCTGCCCACCGTGAAAACTTTCAGCGTCAGCTGGGTCATCCCCTCGGCGTGGAGCACCGCGTTTTCCAACAGGTTCGTCAGCACCTGCGAGATCAGCATCGAGTCCATGGGGATGACGATGAAGCTGTCCGGCAGTTCGAGCTTTACGTTCACGTCCGGGTAGCGCTTCTGGAACCGCACCAGCACCGTGTCGATCAGCTCTTCCAGCACGGTGGGGGTCTTCTGCACCGCCACCTTGTCGTTGTCGAACCGGGTGACCGAGAGCAGGTTCTCCACCATCCGGTTCAGCCATTGGGCGTCCGAACAAGCCTCGCCAAGAAGTTTAACTTTTTGCTCTTTATCCAGAGAGTCATAATTCTCAATGACGGTCGAACAAGCCCCGTAGATCGAGGTCAGCGGGGTGCGCAGGTCGTGGGAGACGGCCCGCAGCAGGTTGGCCCGTATTTTTTCAGTCTCGCTCTCCATCCGGAGCTGCTCCTGCAGCTTGATCCGGGTGGTCAGGGTGCTGGTCATGATGGAGACCACCAGCATCACCAGCCCGGAAAACAGGTTCTCCGGCAGGGTGAAGTTGAAGGCAAAGTAGGGCGAACGGAACGCAAAGTTGACCGCCAGCACGCTGAGCAGCGATGCCATGACGCCCCAGAAGTAACCGTCGGTATAGATCGAGATCAAAAATACCGCCAGAACAAATACCATGGACGCCACGCCGTCGATGCGGCCGCTGATGCGCTGGATGCCGAACATCACGAGGAATGCCAGCGCAAATACGCCCAGCAGCACGAGGATGTCTGTTTTGCGGATGGTCTGCTTCATGGAATGTGATCCCTCCTGAACTGTATTCGAACCCACCCTAAAAGTATACCATATTTTTATTTAAGAAACAGCTAAGGAATCAAGATTCTTGACCGGAGAAAAAATGGATGCTTTGACGTATTCAAAAACTGTGTTGACAAATATTTATATGATAATTATAATATAAGTATGGAAGCAATTCGATTTGAGTGGGATGAAAATAAAAACCACATCAACCAAAACAAACACAAGATTTCCTTTGAGGAAGCAAAAACGGTTTTCTACGACGAAGAAGCGTTGGTGATTGATGACCCTGAGCATTCTGAACAGGAGGAACGGTTTATTATTCTCGGCCTTAGCAGTAAGGCAAATCTGCTCATCGTTTGTCATTGCTATCGTGAATCGGACACCGTGATCCGAATCATTTCGGCCCGAAAAGCGACCAGAACCGAATCGGAGTATTATGGAAAGTGAGGCGTGTACGATGTTGGACGAGTATGATTTTTCGAAAGCTAGAAAGAACCCTTATGCAAAGGCGTTGAAAAAGCAGATCACGATCAATATTGACAGCAACACGATCGACTACTTCAAGGAGCAGTCGGAAGCGGTGGGAATTCCGTATCAGACGCTGATCAATCTATACCTGAAAGATTGCGTCGCGAATAAACGGCATCTGTCGATGTCTTGGCAGTGATACAAAACGGGCTGTTCGAAGGAACGGCCCGTTTTGCCGCAATTGACATTTTCCGCCCGAAAGCCCATAATAAAGGTACCTTTAATAGAGAGGACGAGGGAAAATGCTTTATTTTGAGAACGATTACTGCGAAGGTGCCCATCCGGCCATTTTGCAGAAGCTGATGGAAACGAACTTCGAGAAGGTGCCCGGCTACGGCACCGACCCCTACTGCGCCAGCGCGAAGGAAAAGATCTGCGCGGCGTGCCGGTGTCCGGAAGCGGACGTGACGTTCATCTCCGGCGGTACCCAGACGAATGCCATCGTTATTGCGTCGATGCTGCACCGGTGGGAGGGCGTTGTGGCAGCAGCCACCGGCCATGTCAACGGCCACGAGGCCGGGGCCATCGAGTTCACCGGCCACAAGGTGATGGGGCTGCCCCACAAAAACGGCAAGCTGGACGCCGCCACGGTCCGGAATTTCTGCGCCACCTTCTACGCCGACAGCAACCATGACCACATGGTCTTCCCCGGCATGGTGTATCTCTCCCACCCCACCGAGTACGGCACCCTCTACACCAAGGCCGAACTGGAAGCTCTCCACGCGGTCTGTCAGGAGTACAAGATGCCCCTCTTCGTGGATGGCGCACGGCTGGGCTACGGTCTGGCGGCGGATGGCACGGACGTCACCCTGCCCGACCTCGCAAAGTGGGCCGATGTGTTCTACATCGGCGGCACCAAGGTCGGTGCTCTCTGCGGCGAGGCCGTTGTCTTCCCCCACGGTGCGCCGGCCCACTTCATGACCATGGTTAAACAGCAGGGCGCGCTGCTGGCGAAAGGCCGTCTGCTGGGGCTGCAGTTCGACGTCCTGTTCACCGACGGCCTGTATGAGAAGATCAGCCGGAACGCCATCACCACCGCCAACGCCCTCAAGAAGGGCCTTGCGGCGAAGGGATACCAGTTCTTCATGGATTCCCCCACCAACCAGCTCTTCATCGTGTTCCCCAACCAGCAGCTGGCCGCGCTGGAGGGCAAGGCCAAGTTCGGCTTCTGGGAGAAGTATGACGACGCCCACACCGTCATGCGGATCGCGACCAGCTGGGCCACCAAGATGGAGGAGATCGAACAGCTGCTGGAGCTGCTGTGAGCGCCAAAGATCTCATAGGCTTTGTGCAGAAAATGGCTTGCTTTTTTTGGCGCGGTATGGTATCTTTATTTAGATGAAGATCGCGCTGGGATGCAGCGCAGAAAGAGAAGGAGAAATGAACTATGGGCTTTTTCGATAAGCTGTTTGGCGGCAAGGCTGCTGAGACGAAATTCAAGGGCGAGAAAATGACCGTCATGATGCCGCTGGAAGGCAAGGTCATCCCGCTGGAAGAGCTGCCGGATGAGACCTTTGCTTCGGCGATCCTTGGCGGCGGCTGCGGCATCGAGCCCACCGGCGACACCGTGTATGCTCCGTTCGACGGCACTGTGACGCAGGTGCCGGAAAGCCTCCACGCCGTCGGCATGATGAGCGACGACAACATCGAGCTTCTGATCCACGTTGGTATGGACACCGTGGAGATGAAGGGCAATGGTTTCACCTCTCTCGTCAAGGAGGGCACCAAGGTCAAGGCCGGCACCCCGCTGCTGAAGGTCGATCTGGACGCCATCCGTGCCGCTGGCCATCCCACCGCAACGGCCATCATCGTGACCAATGGCGATGATCTCCCCGAAATGAGTGTTGTTGCCGCCGGTGATACCGCCGTCGGCGTGCCGCTGTTGAGGTTCAAGGCATAAGTGTTTCCACCCGGAAGATCATCTTCCGGGTGTTTTTTTGAGCAAACCTAGAAAAAGTGAGGAAGTATATCATGGAAACGAAAACCAAAAAACCGAAGTTATCTCTTGCCAAGCGGATGGCCATCTCGCTGGTGTGTGGTCTGGCAGCCGGCATCGCCTTCATGTTCCTGCGGGAGAGCCTGATCTCCGGCGGCCGCGCAGAGGTGTGGGCCACCATCAACAACCTCCTGTTCCAAGACATCACGGCGGAAGGGGCCGAGCGCGCCTTCGGCCTCTTCTACATCATCGGCCAGCTCTTCATCAAGGCGCTGCAGCTGGTCATCATCCCGATGGTCTTCACCTCCATTGCGCTGGCCATCGGCAGCATTGCGGACACCCGCACCATGGGCCGCATCTCGGCCAAGACCCTGTTCTGGTTCCTGCTGTGCTCTTTTCTGGCGCTGCTGCTGGCGGGCGTCGTGGGTTACACCACCTATTCCATGGGGCTGTTCAATACCCACATTGAGGGCCTGACCGAGGCCACCGGCTCCACCGGCTCGAACCCCCTGAATGTGGTGCTGAACATCATCCCCTCCAACATCATCACGGCCTTTGGCAGCAACGGCGCGGTGCTGAGCGCAGTTTTCCTTGCTGTGGCCACCGGGCTGAGCATGAATACCCTCGGTGAGAGCCGCACCGCCACCCTCCGCCGTCTGCTGGGCGAGGTCAACGATGTGGTGGTGGTCTTCCTGAACTTCATCGTCAGCAACTTCGCGCCCTTCGCCGTCTTCGTGCTGCTGACCCGCACCTTTGCCATCTACGGCATCGATTACCTCAAGCCCGCGCTGGTCTATGTGGTGGTCACGGTGATCCTGCTGCTGGTCTTCCTTGTGGTGGCCTATCCGCTGGTCGTGGCACTGGGTGCCAAGCTGAACCCCATCAAGTTCATCAAAAAGATCGCAAACGTGGCCGTTTTCGGCTTCTCCACCTCTTCCAGCGCTGCGACCCTGCCCCTGAACATCAAGGTCAGCGAGGAAGAGTTCGGCGTGGATGAGAGCATTGCCTCCTTTGTTCTGCCGCTGGGCATGACCATCAACATGGACGGCACCGCCATCATGCAGGTCATCGCCACGGTGTTCATTGCGGGCTGCGCCGGTTATACCGTCACGCCCGGTCAACTGGTGGTGGTAGCGCTGCTGGCGCTGCTGGCTTCGGTGGGCACCCCGGCAGCTCCCGGTGCAGGGGCGGTCATCCTCTTCACCATCCTGTCCGGCATGGGCTTCGTCAATGACGGCGCGTTGCTGGCCTATTCCCTGATCCTTGCCATCAACCGCCCCATCGAGATGCTCGTCACCTCCCTGAATGTCGTCGGCGATGCCGTCGCCAGCATCTGCGTCGCCAAGAGCGAAGGGCTGCTGAAAGAGGAAGTCTATAATAAGTAAGAGCGAGATAAAAGGAACTCCTTGACTTTTTGCCCACAGGTGCGTATAATAAGGGCAGGAAAGTAATGAGTCCATTGGTCTCACAAGAGCAAAGCAAGAAGCCCCCCGGTATTGCGAGTACCGAGGGGCTTCCTGTTTGCTGGGGGTTAGTGCTTGCCGTTCACGAAGAACTGTTCGTCAAGCCACTTGCAAACATAGTAAGCGACTACGCTTGCTGCGACGGACAGAAGGAAAGTAACCAAAACGCCCATTGATCTCACCTCCCTTCCATGTAAAATGGGCCGGAGTGGAGCGGCAAGTATAGAATAACACAGAATTCGACAATTTTCAATTTTACAAGAGATATCCTCTCTTTACAATTGCGGCGTCGGCGGCACGAAGCTTTTACACAAGCTTTTCCTCTCCATGGTTTCGGGCGGCGGGGAAGTTCGGTACAATAAAACCGTTCCGAGAGAAGCATGAAAGAAGGGCCCAAGGGGCGCCAAAAGAGAGGATTTCCGTATGAAAGAGAACAAGATCACCCGCCGCAATTTCCTGAAGGTCGGTGCTGCGGCATCGGCTGCCGGTCTGCTGAGTGCTGCCCCGGTGGCGGCCAGCGCAGCCCAGCCGGATGCCGTCGGCGCTGCGGAAGAAGAGAACGGTCTGCTGGATTTTCTGAAGAAACCGAAATATATTTTCCTGTTCATCGGCGACGGCATGGGCACTGCCCAGATCCAGTCTGCCCGCTTTTATAAGGGCACCACCGAGAACAACGGGGCCATCACCGAGGGGGAGCTGAGCTTCACCTCCTTCCCCGAAGTCGGCAGCGTGACCACCTACGACAGCACATCCTTCTGCCCGGACTCCGCGTCCACCGCGACCGCCATCGCCACCGGCAATAAGACCGAGAGCGGCGTCATCAACATGTGCCCGTGGACCCGCGATGTGCCCTACGAGACCATCGCCGAGAAGCTGCACAAGCAGAAAAACTATAAGGTCGGCGTGGTGTCCACCGTCAACATCGACCATGCCACCCCTGCCGCCTTCTACGCCCACCAGAACACCCGCAAGAACTACTACCAGATCGGCGTAGAGCTGGCCAATTCCGGCTTCGAATACTTTGCGGGCGGCGAGTTCCAGAAGGTGAACGGCGATGGCACCGGCCCCAACAACCACGAGGTTGCCGCACAGGCGGGCTACGACGTTGTCACCACACAGGCGGGCGCAGCGGCGCTGACGGCCGGGGCGGGCAAGACCCTCATCATCGCCGAGAATCTTGCCGACGGCAAGGCGATGGACTACGCCATGGACGCCGCCAACGGCGAGTGGCAGTTGACCGATTACGTGAAAAAGGGCATCGAGCTGCTGGAAAACAAGAAGGGTTTCTTCCTGATGACCGAATCCGGTAAGATCGACTGGGCCTGCCACGCCAACGATGCCGCCGCCTCCATCCACGACGTGCTGGAGATGAGCAACGCCGTTCAGGCCGCCGAGGCGTTCTACAACGCCCACCCCAACGAGACCTTGATCCTCGTCACGGCCGACCACGAGACGGGCGGCATGGCCATCGGCTACAAGACCACCAACTACGACACCTTCCTGACCAACCTGACCCACCAGAAGATGTCCTACGCGAAATTTGATTCCACCTACGTGGAAAATTACATCGCCAACAAGACCCCCTTTGAGGCGGCCATGGCCGACGTCAAGGCCAACTTCGGCCTGACCCTGCCCACTGACCCCGATGCTGCCAGCGCGGGCAAGCTGCTGTTGACCGACTACGAGGTGGAGAACCTGCGCAAGGCCTACGAGCGGACGCTGGAGGTCGGCGCGTCTTCCCAGAGCAAGATGAGCCAGCAGGATTATGAACTCTACGGCACCTACATCCCCTTCTCTATGGCCATCTGCCACACCATCAACCATAAGTCCGGCATGGACCACACCACCTACGCCCACACCGGCGCAATGGTCAACATCTATGCCAAGGGCGTCGGCGCCGAGAAGTTCCGCGGCGTGTTCGACAACACCGAGATCTATCATAAGCTCGCTGAGCTGACCGGCGTGCAGTAAGGCCGGAATACCCTAAAAATAAAAGACCCCGCCCCCTTTTCCCTTGCTGAGACGGCAGGGAGGAGGGGGCGGCACGGTCTACGCATCGCCCAAAAAAGCGCCCGGCGGCTCAGATGGAGCTGCCGGGCGCTTTGCTTCGCTAAAACGTAAAGATCAATCGTTGATCTCCGGGAAACCTTCCAGCTTGGAGGTGCAGTGGGGGCAGCGGACGGCCTTGATGGAAATCTCGCTCTGGCAGTAGGGGCAGACCTTGGTGGTCGGCTCTGCGGGAGCTTCCTCTTCGGCCTTCTTCTTGTTGAAGAGGGCGTTGAATGCCTTCAGCACCACAAACAGCACGAACGCCACGATCAGGAAGTTGATGATGGCGTTGAGGAAGGAACCGATGCCGATGCCGACATCGCCGATCTGGATCACAACGTCCGAGAAGTCGGCGTTGAAGAACAGGCCGATGAGGGGAGAGATGATGTCGCCGACCAGCGAGTTCACGATGGCCGTGAACGCCGAGCCGACGACCACGCCGACGGCCATATCCAGCACGTTGCCGCGCATGGCGAACGCTTTGAACTCTTCAAAAAACTTTTGGATGCCCTTGATCTCTTTTTCTGCCATAGCAATACCGCTCCTTTTTTGCGTCCGCAGGGGGACGGATTCATCATTATTATAATAGCATTTGTCAGCGTCCTTGCCCTCTCAGGCGCTTCGCGCCAGCTCCCCCAGAGGTTTATGCTTGGTGCGCGGCAATCCAAGCTTCCATCTCTTCGGCGATGGCTTTGATGGAGCCGTCGGTGAAGGGAACTTTCAGGCCCGCCGTCTCGCACAGCTCGGAGTAGCTGGCTGTGCCCGCGCGGCGGACCAGCTTGAGGTAGCGCTGCCATGCGTCCTTGTGGTCCTTCAGGCTGAGCAGGAAGAACTGCAGCGCGGCCATGGTGGACAGGCAGTAGTCGATATAATAGAACGGGCACTCATAGATGTGGAGCTGACGCTGCCAGCCCGCGCCGCGGCCGTAGAAGGGCAGGTTGTCGAAGTCGATCCACGGGCGGTATTTGTGCTCCAGATCCAGCCAGACCTTGTTCCGCTCGTCGGGGGTCAGGTCGGGGTTCTGGTACATCAGGTGCTGGAACTCGTCCACAGCGCAGCCGTAAGCGAGGAAGAGGAAGCTGTCCTCGGCGTGGACGAGGGCGTACTTCTCGGTGTCCTTGCCGAAGAGCAGGTGGTGCCACGGCGCGGTCAGGAACTCCATGGCCATGGAGTGAATCTCGGCGCTCTCCATGCCGGGGCATTCGAGGTCGGCGGGGACCTTCGGGTTCCGCTCGGCGACGTAGCCCTCGAAGGCGTGGCCGCACTCGTGGGTCAGCACGTCCACGTCGGCAGAGGTGTTGTTCCAGTTTGCGAAAATGAAGGGGGCCTTGTAGGCGGGCAGACTGGTCATATAGCCGCCGGACATCTTGCCGGGGCGGCTCTCCACGTCGAACAGCTCGTTGTCCTGCATGAAGTCGATGAACTCGGCGGTCTCCGGGCTCAGCTCATGGTACATGGTGCGGGCCGCAGCCATCCGGGCGTCGTAGCCCTTGATGGGGGAGGGGTTGCCGTCCTTGAAGGTGACGGGCAGATCGGCGAAGGTGGGGTGCTCGATGCCGGTGCGCTTGCGGCGCAGCTCAATGACCTTCTGCAGCTGGGGCACCACATCGTTGGCCACCTGATCCCGGAAGCGCTTGATCTCCTCCGGGCCGTAGCCGATGCGGTTCATCCGCACATAGGAAAGCTCGCTGTAGTCGTGGTAGCCGAGGATGCGGGCCTGTTCGTTCAGGTTCTTGACGATCTTGGTGTACAGCTCATCCAGCTCGGCGCGGTGGGCGTCGAAGTAACCGGCCTCGGCCTCGTAGGCGGCACGGCGGACGGCGGGGTCCAGATTTTCCTTGTAGGGGCCCAGCTGGGGGATGGTCAGCTGCTTGCCGTCCAGCTCCACCAGTGCGCCGCCGTACACCTGCTGATACTGGCTGACGAGGGCATTGTACTCCTTCTGCAGCTCCACGGTGCGGTCGTCCATGCCGAGGACGGCGTTCTTCATCCCGGCTACGCAAGTGGTGCCGAAGGCTTTGGTCAATGCGTCCACATGGGGGTTGGCCAGAAACGCCCGGCTGATCTCGACGCTGGCATTCTGCACGGCGGGGCCGTTGGCGTCGAAGAAGTCCTGCTCGGCCTTCCAATAGGCGTCGCGGGTGTCGCAGGTGTAGTGGATGCTTGCCAGATTGGCGGCGGTGTTGTAGTCGGCAAAGGCGCGGCTCTGCTCGTAGTAGGCCTCGACCAGTTCTTCGCCGGAAGCGGCAGAGGCGGCCTTGGCGGCCAGCTCTTTGCAGCGGGCCAGCAGCGCGTCAATGTCGGGGCGGGTGTAGTTCATCTCGCTGAATTTCATAGACGGATACGTCCTTTCTGAATGATGTTTGCTCCATCTTATCACTTTTTATCGGTACAGTCAAAGGAAACCGAAAGCGACTTGACAATTTTCCGTAGACGTGTATAATGAGACTAGAGAAGTTGAAACGGTTCATTGGTCTCACAATCGAACAGCAAGAAGCCCCCCGGTACCGCTAATACCGAGGGGCTTCCTGTTTGCCTAGGGGTTAGTGCTTGCCGCTGCGGAACTGTTCGTCAAGCCACTTGCAGATGGCGTCAGCTGCGACACCTGCTGCGACGGACAGTAAGAAGTTGAAAATGGCGTTCACTGGCCTCACCTCCTTTCCATAGAAAATGGGCCGGAGTGGAGCGGCATTTACAGAATAACATAAAATTCGACGGAAAGCAACGCAGATAGGTTCCATAGCTATTAGACATATCTGCTAAAAATCCACGAGATAAACTAGTGATCCTGTTGCAAGGGTGCGATTGAAACAGAGCGAAAAAAGGCATATAATAACACTATCAACAGAGTAAGGCCACGCGCGTTAAGTGCCGCATCAACGGGGAGTTGTGCTGCGGACGAAGGGAGACCCGCGGTGCGTGGTCTGCATCCCGCTGCTGCATGGACTTGGGTGCAGGCGAGGCCGTCTGCGCGGCTTCGTTTGGAAGTGAAATTTGTTGGATTCACGCCCTCCTTTGTGCGGTTCGTCACAGGGGAGGGCGTTTTTGCGTCCGCCTCTGCTTATCCTGAATGGAGGATGAACGATGAATCATTCCAAATTATCCGTCCGTACCCTGACGATGCTGGCCCTTCTGACGGCTATGAGCATCATCTTTGCCCGCGTGCTGACCGTTTCCACCGGCTTTTTGCGGTTCAATCTGGGCGCGCTGCCCACCCACTTGGCGGCGGTCTGGTTCGGCCCGGCGGGCGGCTTCGCCGTGGGAGCGGTGGCTGATCTGATCGGCGGCACCTTGTCCGGCTATTCCATCAACCCGCTCATCACGCTGGGAGCCGGTTCGGTGGGTCTGGTGTCAGGTCTGCTGTTCCAGAAGCTCAGCAGTCTGCGGCTGGGACTGCGGCTCCAGATCAGCATACTGGCCGGGCATCTGGTGGGCTCGGTGGTCATCAACTCGCTGGCGCTCCACATTTTTTATGGATACCAGTGGCCGGTGCTGGCGGCCCGCATCCCCAACGCCATCGTGCTGAGCGCGGTCAACACCGTGCTGGTCCGCATCCTGCTGGAGAATAAGGCACTGGCAGCGATGATCAAAGCAAAAACCTGAACACACAGAATCTTTTAGATAAGGTCGAGCGCTATGAACTACGAAGAAGCAATGCAATACATCCACGCGGTGCAGTGGGCGGGGCACAAGCCCGGCCTGAGCCGCACCCGCACCCTGCTGGCCGCGCTGGGCAGCCCTCACAAGCGGCTGAAGTTCGTCCATGTGGCGGGCACCAACGGCAAGGGCAGCACCGCGGCCATGCTGGCGTCCTGTCTGCGGGCGGCGGGCTATTGCGTGGGGCTGTACACCTCGCCTTTCATCAACCGGTTCAACGAGCGCATCCAAGTGGACGGCGGACAGATCGGCGACGAAGAGCTGGTGCGGCTGGTGGAGAAGATTCGGCCCGCCGCCGACGCGATGGCGGACGTCCCCACCGAGTTTGAGGTCATCACAGCGCTGGGAATGCTCTACTTTGCCGAAAAGCAGTGCGACATCGTGGTGCTGGAAGTGGGCCTCGGCGGCACGCTGGACTCCACCAATGTCATCGACCCGCCGGAGTGTGCGGTCATCACGGCGCTGGGAATGGATCATGTCAAGGAGCTGGGCCCCACCATCGCCGACATCGCCTCGGCCAAGGCGGGCATCATCAAGCCCGGCAGCCCGGTGGTGAGCTACGGCGGCGTGCCCGAAGCCGACGCCGTCATTGCCCGCGTGGCAGCGGAGCAGCACGCCCCGCTGCGGGTCGTGGACTTCTCCAAGCTGACCGTGGAGGGCGGCGGCCTCGACGAGGTGACCTTCGATTTTGACGGTCTGGACGGGGTGCGGCTGCCGCTCATCGGCAGCTACCAGCCCAAGAATGCCGCCGTCGCCATCACGGCGCTGCGGGTGCTGCGGGAGCGGGGGTGGAACATCCCGGAAGAAGCCATCCGCAAGGGGCTGGAGACGGTGAGCTGGCCGGGCCGGTTCGAGCTGCTGCGGCATTCGCCCGCCTTTTTGCTGGATGGCAGCCACAATGCCCACGGGATGCGGGCCACGGTGCAGAGCCTGAAGGACCGCTTCCCCGGCCAGAACTTCGTTTTCCTGCTCAGCATCATGGCGGACAAGGATGTGGACGAGATGCTGGCCCTGCTGCTGCCGCTGGCAAAGCAGTTCGTGACAGTGGCGGCCCACACCCCCCGCGCCATGCCCGCCGAGACGCTGGCGGAGCACATCCGTGTGCGCGGCGGCATCGCCGAACCGGCTCCGTCCATCGAAGCGGGTGTGGCCCGTGCTGTGGAGCTGGGCGGCAGCGGCCCCGTCTGTGCGCTGGGGACGCTGTATTTTTCGGGAGAGGTACGAAGGGCGTTTGAGCAGCTTTGCCCTCTCAGTCCGTGCTGACGCACGGCCAGCTCCCCCAAAGGGGGAGCTTTATAAGGTATCATGATCAAAACGGAAAAAAGCGCTTCCCCATGCAGGTTGGGGAGGCGCTTTTTCCGTCCCTTGCGGGACAGGGTAAATGATAAGAAGGTAAATGAAGAAAATAGCATAATAATTAGAAGGATGAACCCAAGAGCGGGGAGGTGCAAAGCTCGTCGCAGCCTTTGTATCCTACTGCCGCTCTTGTTGGATACAAGATAGCACTTTTCAGAAGAAAATGCAAGAGCTTTTTTGAAAAAAGTTCTCCTGATCGAGCAAAAATTCGATATTTTGTCACAACGCACAAAATTGAAAGCTTCGACTTGGCAAAAGTGATAAAACAAGCTCTGCTCCGCTGGAAACTGCTGGCAAAACCACGTGCCGATGAAAAGAATCACTGAAATCTGTGGAAGGATTCTTTACAAGGCAGACGGGCTGTGCTAAGATGAATACAAGCATGGTAAAATGTGCATTTGCGGCCTTTTGGCAGCAAAGTAGGTGGGAAGCGGGATTTTTGCGCCCAAATCCAAAAAGAGGAAAAACGAATGGAAGCAACGAAACTGAAAAATGCGCCTCGGTTCGGCGGACGGAAACCGCTGTTTTCCGAGCGCGACCTGCTCGTTCTGACCGGGCCGCTGCTGGTGGAGCAGCTGCTGGAAGTCACGGTGGGCATGGCGGACACCATGATGGTCTCCCGCTGCGGTGAAGCGGCCATCTCCGGTGTCAGCTTGGTGGATATGGTCAACAACCTCATCATCGTGCTGTTTGCGGCGCTGGCCACCGGCGGCGCGGTGGTGGTCAGCCAGTACTTAGGGGCCAAGGAGCAGAAACACGCCGACCAGAGCGCCGGCCAGCTCCTCCTGCTCAGCGGCTTGTTCGGCGTGTTGGTGGGTGTGGTCTGCTTTGTGCTGGCCCGGCCCATGATCCGCCTATTCTACGGCTCCATTGATGCCGACGTGCTGGAAGCCGGTGTGCTCTACCTGAAGATCATCGCCCTGAGCTACCCGTTCCTTGCGCTGTACAACGGCGGCGCGGCGCTGTTCCGCAGCATGGGCAACTCCAAGATCTCCATGCAGATCAGCTTTCTGATGAATATCATCAACATCGTGGGCAACGCCGTCTGCATCTTCGGCCTGAAAATGGGCGTCGATGGCGTCGCATGGCCCAGCGTCGTTTCCCGCGTGGTGGCGGCGGCCCTGATCCTGCGCAAGTGCTATAAAAGGGAAGAAGGCAGTCTGCTGAACGTCCCCAAGACCCTGCGGCTGGACGGCGCCCTGACCCGGCGCATTCTGGGCATCGGCATCCCGTCCGCCTTCGAGAACAGCCTGTTTGAGGCGGGCCGCATCCTCGTCGTCAGCATGATCTCCACCTTTGGCACAGTGCAGATCGCGGCCAATGCCGTGGCCAACAACCTCGACGGCATGGGCGTCATCCCCGGCAAGGCCATCAGTCTGGCCATGATCACGGTGGTGGGCCGCTGCGTCGGCGCAGGGGACAACGAACAGGCCGTCTACTACACCCGCAAGCTGCTGCTCTGGGCCTACCTTACCATGGGCCTTTCCAATGGCGCAATCTTCCTGCTGGTGAAGCCGCTGGTGGGCATCTATGCGCTTTCCGGCGCGACCATGGAGCTGGCCATTCTGCTGGTACAGATCCACTCCGGCTGCGGCCTCTTTTTGTGGCCCGCCTCCTTCGTGCTGCCCAATGCCCTGCGCGCAGCCAACGACGTGAGATTCACGATGGTCGTTTCGATCCTGAGCATGGCCGTCTGGCGGCTGGGTTTCAGCTACCTGATCTGTGTGCGGATGGGTTGGGGCGCTGTGGGCGTCTGGATCGCCATGGTGGTGGACTGGACCTGCCGTGTCATCTGCTTTACTGCCCGCTTCCACAGCGGTGCATGGAAGACGAAATATCAAGCATAACATAAAAAGGAGCGACGAGATGAAACTCATCAGTTGGAACGTCAACGGTCTGCGGGCCTGTCTGACCCATGATTTTGCCGCAAGCTTTGCGGCGCTGGACGCCGACATCTTCTCGGTGCAGGAGACGAAAATGCAGCCCGGTCAGGCGGATTTCGCCCCGGAGGGCTACACCGAGTACACCTACTCCGCCGAGAAGAAGGGCTACTCCGGCACAGCGTGCTGGTGCAAACAGCCGCCGCTGGCCGTGACAATGGGCATCGGCATCGAGGAGCACGACCACGAGGGGCGGGTCCTGACACTGGAATACCCGGAATTTTATCTCGTCAACTGCTACACGCCCAACAGTCAGGACGGGCTGAAGCGGCTGGACTACCGGATGGAGTGGGAGGATGCGTTCCGGGCCTATCTGCTGGGGCTGGACGCGAAAAAGCCGGTCATCCTCTGCGGTGACCTGAACGTAGCCCACACCGAAATGGACATCAAAAACGCCAAGACCAACCGGAAGAGCGCGGGCTTCACCGACGAGGAGCGGGCCAAGATGACCGAACTTCTGGCGGCGGGCTTTGCCGACAGCTTCCGCGTCATCCACCCGGACGAGGTGAAGTACAGCTGGTGGAGCTACCGCTTCCATGCCCGCGAGAAGAATGCGGGCTGGCGCATCGACTACTTCCTCGTCTCCCGCCGCATCGCCGACAGGATCCAAGCGGCGGAGATTCACAACGAGATCTTCGGCTCGGACCACTGCCCGGTCGAGCTGGTCATCGACCTGTAACACCTATTCATAAAGGAGCTTTTCATGCTGAAAAACTATCTGATCGTCTTTTTCGTCTCCATGGTGCCCGTGGTGGAGCTGCGCGGTGCCATCCCCATCGGTCTGAGTCTGGGGCTGCCGGTGCTGCCCACCTATATCATCTGCGTGCTGGGCAATATGCTGCCGGTGCCCTTCATCTATTTGTTTGCCCGGCGGTTCCTCATCTGGGGCTACCACAAGCCGGTCATCGGGCCGGTCTGCAAGTTCTTCATCGTCAAGGGCGAAAAGGGCGGCCGTAAGCTGGAGGAAAAGGCGGGCAAGGGCCTGACCGCGGCTCTGCTGCTCTTTGTGGGCATCCCGCTGCCCGGCACCGGCGCATGGACCGGCACACTGGCGGCGTCCATTCTCGACATGAAGTTCAAGGACGTCCTCATTGCCTGCATGGGCGGTGTGCTGCTGGCCGGCATCATCATGGGGCTGGCCAGCATGGGGGTTCTGGGCGCGGCAAGCAGCTTGTTTGCGGTAGGCTGAGCTTGGCCGCATCTCCATTACCACTGGCAATATAAGGTGAAGTGTGTTAGAATAGACAACGAAGTGTCTGTTACGACAAAGAAAGGACGAACCAACCATGGATCAGGCTTTGAACCAGAAGATCGACGCATTCATTGCGGCGAACAAGGACCAGTGGCTCAAGGATATTGAGACGCTCGTTTCCATCAACAGTGTCGAGAGTGCCCCTGCCGAGGGTGCCCCCTATGGTCTGGGCGCACGCGCTGCGCTGGACAAGACGCTGGAGCTGGCGGCAGGGATGGGCTTTGCCACCCGCAACTGCGAAAATCACATCGGCTATGCGGAGCTGCCCGGCGCGGATGCCGAGAAGTATCTGGCAACGATCTGCCATGTGGACGTGGTGCCCGAAGGCAACGGCTGGACGGGCGACCCGTTCAAGATGGAGGTCCGGGACGGCTGGCTCATCGGCCGCGGCGTGGCCGACGATAAGGGCCCGATGATCACCATCCTCTATGCGCTGAAGTTCCTCAAGGAGCAGGGCTATCCGCTGCGCTATCCCATCCGCGCCCTCGTCGGCGACAACGAGGAGACCTCCATGCGGGATGTGGAGTACTACCTGAAGAATTACCCGGCCCCGGCCTTCTGCTTTACCCCGGACGCCGAGTTCCCGGTCTGCAACGGTGAGAAGGGCCACTTCGGTGCCGAGCTGGTCAGCCCGGTCTGCAACGGCGTCATCAAGGAGTTCGTGGGCGGCGTGGCCAACAATGCCGTGCCCGACCGCGCCAGCGCACTGGTCGAGACCGACATCACCAAGCTGAAGAATGCCCCCAACATCACGCTGGAGCCGGAGGGTACCGGCGTGCGCATCCGCGGCTGGGGCAAGTCCGGCCATGCGGCATCTCCGCAGGGTACCGTCAACGCCATCGGTCTGGTGGTGAACTACCTGCTGGATAACGGCCTGTGCAACGACGCCGAGCGCGCCTATCTGGAAGCGCTGAAAAAGCTGCACGCCTCCACCGCCGGTGAGGGCATCGGCGTCGCCTGTGCCGACGGCCCCTTCGGCCCGCTGACCGTCATCGGCGGCCGCATCTACATGCAGGACGGCAAGATGGTGCAGACCATGGACAGCCGTTACCCCACCTGCACCACCGGCGACAAGATGGCCGAGCAGATCCGCGCCGCCATCGGCTCCGGTGCATCGCTGGAGAATGTCGAGAGCGCCAAGCCCTTCTACATTGAGGCCGACACCCCCGCCATCAAGGCTTGCATCGACACCTACAACGAGGTCACCGGCGAGAACGCCACCCCGTTCACCATGGGCGGCGGCACCTACGCCCGCCACTTCCCCTATGCCGTCAGCTTCGGCCCGGAGCACAACGACGTCCAGCTGCCCTCCTTCGGCGGCCCGATGCACGGTGCCAACGAGTCTGCCCCCATCGACAAGCTCTTGGAGGCCATGAAGATCTACATCCTCGCGCTGTTGCGCCTTGAGGAGATCGACTTCTGATGGCGGCAAACGTTCTGGTCATTGATGGGCAGGGCGGGGGACTGGGCCGCCAGCTGGTGGCGGCCATCGCGGCGGCCTGCCCGGAGGCGGAGCTGACCGCCGTCGGCACCAACAGCTTGGCTGCCAACGCGATGCTCAAGGCGGGCGCGGCCCGCGCGGCCACCGGCGAGAACGCCGTGGTGGTCAACTGCCGCCATGCGGACGTCATCGTGGGGCCTATCGGCATCGTCATCGCAGACGCCCTGCTGGGCGAGATCACCCCGGCGATGGCCGCCGCCGTCTGCCAGAGCGGTGCCAAGCGGGTGCTCGTGCCCATCAACCACTGCGAAAACTATGTGGTCGGCGTGCCCGAACAGCCCGTCAGCCAACTCGTGAGCGCCGCCGCACAGAAAGTCAAAGCCCTGTGCGAAGGAAAAACCTGCTGAAAATCGAAACCGGGAGTGTCTGAACGGCACTCCCGGTTTTTGGTAAGGAGGAAAGTGCGATGTTTGAACCCTCGGAACGGATGAAGCGGCTCTATGAGCTGCTTTCGCAAATACCGCCGGAGTATGACGCGGCCCGGCAGATGCTGGAAGCGGAGAAGCCCGGCGAAGAGGAATTGGCATGGCTGGCGATTCAATTGACGGAAGACACGTTTGATGACGAAACAGAAAATCGGAATGATTTGTACTGCAAGATTGCACTTCTTCTGGAACATGGCTTGAATCCTAATACGATCCTTGACGCGGGAACGACGGAAGCAGATAATGTTATGATGAATCTGAAGTTTCTGTATGGGGCGGATGTGGGAGCCTCTGTCATGCGGCTGCTTCTGGAACAGGGCGGCGACCCGAATTTGAACGTAGAGGGTTGGACGCCGCTTAGCTGGATCGATGCGGACTTAGGGATGAAGCCCATTATAAAGGATGTAGAACTCTCCCGGAACTTTGTTCAGTGCATAATGGTCATTCAGGCATATGGCGGAAAATTTTCGGACGGAAAAGTGCCGTTTGCAATGCACAAGGGTTATTCGTCTGCGATGCTGAAAGAGTTTAAGCGATTTGACTACTTTTTCGGCAAGGGACAGAACGATAAATGCCTACTTCACATCTTCAATAAAGCCACGGGTGAAATTGTAGCGGATTATATCTGAGGGAGGCCAAGGCAAATAAAAACAGCAGCCGCTTCCCGTAGCAAGGGGGGCGGCTACTGTTGTTTTGCAGCTTATGATTTTTGGTTTCGCTTCTGGATATCGTGGATCGAGGGCGGCACATCGCCCTGCTCGGAACGTTCGAGGGCGCTGATGCGGCGGTCGAGGTCGGTGATGCGCTGGGCGACCACATCGGGCAGGTCCTGCTGGTCGAGGTCGTCGGCGGGGTTGACCGCTTTGTTGTTGATCCGCACGACCTCGGCGGGCACGCCGACGGCGGTGCAGTTGGCGGGCAGGTTCTTCAACACCACGCTGCCCGCGCCGATGCGGGCGTTGTCGCCGATGTAGACCGGGCCCAGCACCTTGGTGCCCGCACCGATCAGGACGTTGTTGCCCAAGGTGGGGTGGCGCTTGCCGGTGTCCTTGCCGGTGCCGCCCAGCGTGACGCCGTGGTAGATGGTGCAGTTGTCGCCGATCTCGGTGGTCTCGCCGAAGACGATGCCCATGCCGTGATCGATGAACAGGCACTTGCCGATCTTTGCGCCGGGGTGGATCTCGATGCCGGTCTTATGACGGCCGTGCTGGCTGACCCAGCGGGCCAAGAAAAAGTGATGGTGTTCATACAGCCAGTGCGCGATGCGGTGGTAGACCAAGATGTGAAAGCCGGGGTACAGCAGAACGACCTCCAGCACGCTGCGTGCGGCGGGGTCCTTGCGCTGGATGTTCCGTGCATCCTCCAATAAACCCATATGGGGAACCCTCCCTTTTTCCAAAACCCCGCCCCTCTTGCGGCGGTACTCTCTTCTGGATATTATGATAACACATCCAAACTTTAATGTACAGCGTTTTGCTAGGAATTGCGCTCCAAAATTCCGCCGGCCCAGAGGGATTTTGATTTTTCGGTAGAGTAGCTAAAATTTGCCGAGTTCGGAGCGAAACCTTTTTACAAAGAAAAAAGCCCGGAAGCATTGACACATTTCGCGTTTCTATGATAAAATATAACGAAAACAAAACACACGAAAAAAGGAGACGCCGGAATGCTGCCCAAAATGTACGCAAATCTGAAAAAGCAGTTTGCAGCCGTTTTTGCGGTGGGTTCGGTGTTTCCTTTTTTCGTGGTCTGAACTTTTCCCTTTGAGGAAAAGTTCTTTTTTTTGCCCATTGGAGCGCACACCAAACACAGGGAGGGTTTTACCATGCTGCTTGTAAACGCTGTCAACGCAGAGGGCCGGGCCGTTGAGGTCTATGTCCGGGACGGAAAGATCGCGGCCATCGGTCAGGGCTTGGAGGCTCTGGCCGGGGAAAACGAAGTCGTGCTCGACGCCGGGGGGCTGACCATTCTGCCCGCCTTCGTCGATCTGCACTGCCACTGGCGCACGCCGGGGTTCGAATATAAGGAAGACATCGAGACGGGCAGCCGCGCCGCAGCGGCGGGCGGCTACACCTTCGTCAACCTGATGCCCAACACCAAGCCCGTCTGCTCCTCGGCGGCACAGGCGGCCATGGTGGAGCAGAAGGCGGCGGAGGTCGGCCTGTGCGACGTGAACCAGACGGTTTCCATCACCGAGAACTTCGACGGCAAGACGCTGGATCACCTCAAGACCCTGCCCGCCACGGTCAAGTTCATCACCGAGGACGGCCACGGCGTGCAGGACAACGCCACCATGGCGCGGGCCTTCGCCATCTGCACCCAGCGGGACATCACCGTGATGAGCCACGCCGAGGATATGGAGATCAGCCCGTGGGACTACCGGCTGGCCGAGGACATCGAAACGGTCCGCAACTGCTGGCTGAGCGAGTACTACCAGACCAAGCTCCACATGTGCCATGTGTCCACCCGCGGCGCGCTGGACGCCATCCAGATGGCAAAGCTGCGCGGGGCCCCCGTCACCTGCGAGGTGACGCCCCACCACCTGTGGTTCACGAACGACACCTGCGATTACCGCGTCAACCCGCCCATCCGCACGGCGGACGATGTGAGCGCCCTCATCGACGGCATCCGCACCGGCGTGGTGGACGCCATCGCCACCGACCACGCCCCCCACTCTGAGGAGGACAAACTCAAGGGCATGGCCGGCATGGTGGGCAGCGAAACGGCCTTCGGCGTCTGTTACACCAAGCTCTGCAAGGAGGAGGGTCTGCCGCTGGAGCTGCTGGTCCACCTGATGAGCACCCGCCCGGCGGAGATCTTGGGTCTGGCCAAAGGCCGACTGGAGCCGGGCTGCGACGCCGACTTCGTGCTGGTGGATCTGGACACCCCCTACACCGTGGAGAAGGAGAAGCTCCACTCCAAATCCCACAACTGTCCCTACGACGGTGTGCAGTTGTACGGCAAGGTGTGCGCGACCATCAAGGGCGGCGAGCTGACGTACCAAGCAGACTGACTCCCTCCGGCATCGCTTGCGCGATGCCACCTCCCTCTCGGAGGGAGGCAAAAGGCCCCCTCACCGAGGGGGCTGCCGCCCAAGGCGGCTGGGGGAGTATTCGATAGAGAAAACCGAAAGAAATCAGAAAGCAACGGAGGAACCAAAAATGACGAACATGGATAAACTGTACGAAGCAGTCGAGGCCCGCGGCCCGGTCTGCGTGGGTCTGGATACCGATTTCGGCTACCTGCCTGCGGATTTTGTGGACAGCACCCTGTCCAAGGGCGAGAACATCGTCCGCTTCAACAAAAAGCTCATCGACGCCACCAAGGCCGTTGCGGGCTGCTACAAGGTCCAGATCGCTTACTATGAGTCGCTGGGTCTGGAGGGTCTGAAGGCTTACGCCGACACCCTGAAGGCTGTCCGCGAGGCGGGCGTGCCCGTCATCGCCGACATCAAGCGCGGCGACATCGCCAAGACGGCCGAGATGTACGCTATGGGCCACTTCACCGGCGACTTTGAGGCCGATTTCGTCACGCTGGCTCCCTACATGGGCCTCGACTCCATCAGCCCCTACCTGCCCTACGCCGAGAAGCAGGGCAAGGGCATGTTCGTCCTCTGCCGCACCTCCAACGGCGGTGCCAAGGACTTTGAGTACGAGAAGCTGGCCGACGGCCGCCACGTCTACGATCTGGTGGGCGACAAGCTGAACGCCCTCGGCAAGGACTACATGGGCGAGCACGGCTACTCCTCCATCGGTCTGGTCATCGGCGGCACCCACATCGAGGAGGCCACCGAGATCCGCGCCAAGTACAAGGACAGCTTCTTCCTCATCCCCGGCTACGGCGCACAGGGCGGCAAGGCCGAGGATATCGCCCAGTACCTCACCAAGGGCAACGGCGGCGTGGTCAACTCCAGCCGCGGCATCCTGCTGGCTTACAAAAAGCAGCCGGGCGTTGCCTTTGACGAGGCCGCTTACAACGAGTGCGTGAACATGAAGGAGGCCATTGCCCATGCGTGCAGCCTGCTGTGAGGCCACCGTCCTGAGCCACGAGGTCGTGGCGGGGGACATCCGTCTGCTCCGCGCCCTCTGGCCGGACCGCGAGCATCTGCCCCATGCGGGCCAGTTCTTTACCCTGCGGGCGTGGGGGGCCGACGAAGCACCCTTCCTCTCCCGGCCCATCAGCGTCCATAAGTGGGAGCCGAAGACCCAGACCATCGAGTTCCTGTATCAGGTCATCGGCGAGGGCACCCAGAAGATCGCCCAATTGAAAAAGGGCGACAGCTTCCAGCTGACCGGCCCCATGGGCAACGGCTTTGACATCCCGGCGCTGGTGAAGCAGTACCGGAAGATCGCCGTCGTGGGCGGCGGCATCGGCACCGCGCCGATGTATCAGGTCACCCGCGAGCTGGCGGCAGCGGGCGTCAAACCCGACGTCTTCTTCGGCTTCCGGGATGCGCCCTACTGCATGGAGGAGTACCGCTCCATCGCGAACCTTGTCAAAGTCTCCACCGACACGGGTGCAGTGGGCTTCCACGGTTTCGTGACCCAACTCTATGACCCGGCGGATTACGACGCGATCCTCATCTGCGGCCCCACCGTCATGATGAAGAACGCCGCCCGCCTCTGCGCCGAGAAGGGCACCCCCTGCTTCGTCAGTCTCGAAAAGAAGATGGCGTGCGGCATCGGCGCGTGCCTCGGCTGCACCTGCGAGACCAAGGGCGGCGAGGGCAAGAGCGTGTGCAAGAATGGCCCGGTCTTTGATGCAACGGAGGTGTTCTTCTGATGGCAGACCTGAAAACGAACCTGTTGGGCTTTGTGATGAACAGCCCCGTCATCGGCGCGTCCGGCACCGTGGGCTACGGCGTCGAGTACGAGGAGCTGGCCGATTTTTCCAAGATCGGCGGCATCTCCGGCAAGGGCCTGACCCTGCACGGCCAGTACGGCAACAAGGGCGAGCGGCTGTGGGAGACGCCCTCCGGCCTGATCAACAGCATTGGCTTGCAGAACCCCGGCGTCCGGCACTTCATTGACGTGGAGCTGAACGAGATGCTGGAGCTCAAGCAGAAATACGGCACGGTGGCCATCGCCAACCTCGGCGGCCACAGCGAGGAAGAGTATGTCGAGGGTGCCGCCCTGCTGAGCGAGAGCGCCGTGGACATGGTGGAGCTGAACATCTCCTGCCCGAACGTCAAGGTGGGCGGCATGGCCTACGGCGTCAAGGCCGAGGCGGCGGGCGAAGTGGTCCGGATGGTCCGCGACGCTTGCAAAAAGCCGCTGATGGTCAAGCTCAGCCCCCAAGCCGAGAACATCCCGGAGATGTGCAAGGCGGTAGAAGCTGCCGGTGCGGACGCCATCAGCCTGACCAACACCTTCCAAGCCTGTGCCATTGATCTGGAAAAGCGCAAGCCGGTCTTCAACAATATCTTCGCGGGTTTGTCCGGCCCGGCGGTGCGGCCCATCGCGCTGCGGATGGTCTGGCAGGCAGTGGGCGCGGTGAACATCCCGGTGGTGGGTCTGGGCGGCATCGCCACCGGCCGCGACGCACTGGAGTTCATCATGGCGGGTGCCACCGCCGTGCAGGTGGGCGCGGCCAACTTCGCGAACCCCCGCGCCATGGAGACCATCGCCGACGAGATGGCCGCATGGATGGACAAGAACGGCGTCAAAACGCTGGACGAGATCCGCGGCTGTGCCCGGAACGCCGAATAAAGCAAGAAATGAACGCATAAAAATGCAAATATTCACGAAATAATAAAATTGAATGAATAAATTTGCGTTTCCATAAAAAGCGTGGTACAATACTGCGTGATAAGTACGAAAAAACACGAACTGTTGAAAAGAGAGGGAGAAGTACAATGAGTGAAGCACTTGAAATTCTGAAGAGCTGTGACGCATTTCTGGAGGGCCATTTCCTGCTCTCCTCCGGCCGCCATTCCAGCGCCTACTGTCAGATGGCTTATTTGCAGCAGTACCCCGACCGCTGCGCCGAGGTCATGAAGGCTGTGGCCGATCAGGTCAAAAAGATGGATGTGGACGTCATCGTCGGCCCGGCCATGGGCGGCATCGTCTACGCCTACGAGCTGGCCCGCCAGACCGGCAAGCGCGCCATCTTCACCGAGCGCGTCGATAACGTGATGACCCTGAAGCGCTTCGCCATCCATCCGGGTGAGAAGTGCCTCATCGCGGAGGACGTGGTGACCACCGGCATCTCCTCTCTGGAGACCAAGCGCGTCATCGAGGAGAACGGCGGCATCTGCGTGGGCATCACCTGCGTGGTGGACCGCACCAAGCCCGAAGCTCCGTCGCCCATCCCCATCGTGGCCAGCGCCCTCAAGCTGGATCTGCCCAACTACGCCCCCGAAGAGTGCCCCATCTGCAAGGAGGGCAAGCTGCCGCTGGTCCATCTTGGCAGCCGCAAGATGAAGCAGGAAGCAAAGCAGACCCTGTAAAGGCCGCGCATCTGTGTTGAAACAAGGAGTACCTATGAACGCTTATCTTCTTTTGGCGAACGGCATGGTCTTTGCGGGCCAGTCGGTTGGCGCAGAGGGCGTCACCGTGGGCGAGGTCGTCTTTGCCACCGGCATGGTGGGCTTTGAAGAGACCCTGACGGACCCCAGCTACTATGGCCAGATCATCACCCAGACCTACCCCCTCATCGGCAACTATGGCATGAACAAGGACGATATGGAGTCCGACCGGATCTGGGCCAAGGGCTACATCGTGCGCGAAGCCTGTACCACCCCCTCCAACTGGCGCTGTGAGGAGACGCTGGACAGCTTTTTGAAAAAGAACAATACCATCGGCATCGAGGGCATCGACACCCGCCACCTGACCCGCATCATCCGGGAAAGCGGCGTCATGAACGGTGCCATCCTGACCACCTTTGACCCCGCCGACCCCGCCAACAAGGCCGAGACGGACAAGCTCTTGGAGACCATCCGCGCCTATGCGGTGACCGACGCCGTCAAGAGCGTGACCTGCGAAAAGCCCGAAGTCTACAACGAAAAGGGCGAGACCCACATCGTGCTGATGCACTACGGCTGCAAGCGGAACATCGTGCGCTGCCTCGTCAAGCGCGGCTGCAAGGTGACGGTCATGCCCGCCTTTGCCACGGCAGAGGAAGTGGCCGCTCTGAACCCGGACGGCATCATGCTCTCCAACGGCCCCGGCGACCCCGCCGAACCGGTGGAGGTCATCGAGAACCTGCGCCGCATCTTTGACCTCGGCATCCCCACCTTCGGCATCTGCCTCGGCCACCAGCTCTCTGCGCTGGCCGCCGGTGCCAAGACCATGAAGCTGAAGTACGGCCACCGCGGTGCCAACCAGCCCGTCACCGATTTCGAGTCCGGCCGCACCTTTATCACCAGCCAGAACCACGGCTACGCGGTGGTGGGTGATGAGCTGCCCGCCGAGATGGGCGAGGTGGCACAGGTGAACGCCAACGACGGCACCTGCGAGGGCATCAAGTACAAGAAGTGGAACTGCTTTACCGTCCAGTTCCACCCGGAAGCAAACGGCGGCCCCAAGGACACCGAATTCCTGTTCGACCGCTTCCTGAACAACGTCAAAGCAGCAAAGGAGGCACGCTGAAATGCCTAAGGACCCCAGAATCAAAAAGGTACTGGTCATCGGCTCCGGCCCCATCATCATCGGTCAGGCCGCAGAGTTTGACTACTCTGGTACACAGGCGTGCCGCGCGCTGAAGGCAGAGGGCATCGAGACCGTTCTGCTCAACTCCAACCCCGCTACCATCATGACCGACCCCGACGTGGCCGACCATGTTTATATCGAGCCCATGACCCTCGAGGTCGTGGAGCGCATCCTCGACATCGAGAAGCCCGACTCCGTGCTGCCCAACCTCGGCGGCCAGATGGGCCTGAACCTCTCCATGGAGCTGGCCCGTTCCGGCTACCTCGACCGCACCGGCATCCGTCTGCTGGCCTGTAAGCCGGAGACCATCGACCGCGCCGAGGACCGTGAGCTGTTCAAGGAGACGATGGAAAAGCTGCACCAGCCCATCATCCCCTCCGAGGTCGTGGAGACGCTGCAGGACGCACTGGCCTGTGCCGACCGCATCGGCTACCCGGTTATCGTCCGCCCGGCCTTCACCATGGGCGGCACCGGCGGCGGCATCTGCGAGACCCGCGAAAAGCTGATCGAGATCGGCACCAACGGTCTGCGCCTTTCCCCCATCCATCAGATCTTGGTGGAAAAGTGCATCGCCGGCTGGAAAGAGATCGAGTACGAGGTCATGCGCGACCACAAGGGCAACGTCATCACCGTCTGCAACATGGAGAACCTTGACCCCGTCGGCATCCACACCGGCGACTCGGTGGTCGTGGCTCCTTCCCAGACCCTGACCGACCACGAGTACCAGATGCTGCGCACCGCTGCGCTGGACATCATCACCGAGCTGGGCATCGAGGGCGGCTGCAACTGCCAGTTCGCCCTGAAGCCCGACAGCTTCGATTACGCGGTCATCGAGGTCAACCCCCGTGTGTCCCGCTCCTCCGCGCTGGCCTCCAAGGCCACCGGTTACCCCATCGCCAAGGTGGCCACCAAGATCGCCATCGGCTATACGCTGGACGAGATCACCAACGACGTCACCGGCAAGACCTGCGCCTGCTTCGAGCCCGCGCTGGACTACATCGTGGTCAAGTACCCGAAGTGGCCCTTCGATAAGTTCGTCTACGCCGACAAGTCTCTGGGCACGCAGATGATGGCCACCGGCGAAGTCATGAGCATCGGCAACAGCTTCGAGGCCGCCATGATGAAGGCCGTCTCCTCCATTGAGCTGGGCATGGATACCCTGACCCACAAGCCCTTCGAGGAGCTGACCGATGACGAGATCGTGGCACATCTGCATGTGCAGGATGCCGAGCGCGTCTTCTGCGTCTACGAGGCCCTCAAGCGGGGCATCGATCACCAGACCATCTGGAACATCACCAAGATCGACTGGTGGTTCCTCGATAAGATGCAGCACCTCGCCAACCTCGAAAAGGGTCTGGCCAAGTGCAACGGCACTCTGAGCGTGGAGCAGTACAAGGAAGCCAAGAAGTACGGCTTCCAAGATAAGACCATCAAGCGTCTGGCACAGGTGGACAAGCTCCCCATCGAGAACTACCGCGCCGGCTTCAAGATGGTCGATACCTGCGCCGCCGAGTTCTCGGCCAACACCCCCTACTTCTACTCCACTTACGACGGCGACAACGAGGCCGCCGCGTTCATCGCCGAGAAGGAAGCCCAGAACCCCGAAAAGAAAAAGAAGGTCCTCGTCTTCGGTTCCGGCCCCATCCGCATCGGTCAGGGCATCGAGTTCGACTACTGCTCGGTTCACTGCGTCTGGACGCTGAAAAAGCACGGCTGCGAAGCCATCCTCGTCAACAATAACCCGGAGACCGTCTCCACCGATTTTGACACCGGCGACCGCCTCTACTTCGACCCGCTGAACCCGGAGAGCGTGGACAACATCATCGCCACCGAAAAGCCCGACGCCTGTGTGGTCCAGTTCGGCGGCCAGACCGCCATCAAGCTGGCCAAGCACATGGACGAGATCGGTCTGCCCATTCTGGGCACCCCGGCGGACGCCATCGACGAGGCCGAGGACCGCGAGCGCTTCGACGAGCTGCTGGAGCGCTGCAACATCCCCCGCGCCCCCGGCCGCACCGTTTTCAATCTGGAAGAGGCCCTTGCCGCAGCCGATGAGATCGGTCTGCCCGTCCTGATGCGCCCCTCCTACGTCCTCGGCGGCCAGAACATGATCGTCGCCTACACCAAGGCCGACGTCATCGAGTACATGGGCGTCATCACCGAGCACGTGGATATGGACCACCCCGTCCTGCTGGATAAGTACATCATGGGCACTGAGTGCGAAGTGGACGCCATCTGTGACGGTGAAAACTTCCTGATCCCCGGCGTCATGGAGCAGATCGAGCGCACCGGTGTCCACTCCGGCGACTCCATCTGCGTCTACCCGGCCCAGCACCTGACCAAGGCCGAGATCGATACCATGGTGGATTACACCGGCCGCTTCGCCCGCGAACTGCACGTCACCGGTCTGGTGAACGTCCAGTACGCGGTCTCCAACGGCAAGGTCTATGTCATTGAGGTCAACCCCCGCTCCTCCCGCACCGTGCCTTACATCTCCAAGGTCACCGGCGTGCCGATGGTGGATCTGGCCGTCCGCTGCTGCCTCGGCGAGAAGCTCACCGATATGGGCTACGGCACCGGTCTGCACCCCAATGCGCCTTATGTGGCCGTCAAGGTGCCCGTGTTCAGCTTTGAAAAGCTCCACGGCGTCGATACCCAGTTCGGCCCGGAGATGAAGTCTACCGGCGAGGTGCTGGGCATTGCCCCCAACTTCCACGACGCCCTGCTCAAGGGCCTCATCGGCGCGGGCTACACCTTCAAGACCCCCGGCCCGGCCTCTTGCTGCATCTTCACCGTGAAGGACAGCGACAAGCCGGAATTCGTGGATATCGCGTGGAAGCTCAAGAGCATGGGCTATAAGTTGTACGGCACCTCCGGCACCTGCGCTTGGCTGAACAAGCACATGGTCCCCTGCAACGAGGTGCGCAATATGTCCGGCGAGTCGCCCAACATCGTGGACCTGCTCCAGAGCGGTCTGGTGGATTATGTCTTCTCCACCAGCGCCAAGGGCCGCGACCCCAAGCGCGATTCCGTCCGGCTGCGCCGCAAAGCCGTGGAGCTGAGCATCCCCTGCATCACCGCCGTGGATACCGCCAATGCACTGGTGGAATGTCTGCGCAGCGAGCATGACCTGAAGAGCATCCCTCTGGTGGATATTGCAACGCTGTATCATAAAAATTGACCGCTTCAAGGTAACTCGTGCGCAAAAAGATGCGTTTCGTGCGCAATCCATCGTAATGGAGAGCCGCATTTGTTATAATCAACAACGCAAAATTTGCCAAAAGACGTTACTTTTGGACGTTCCAGGAGGATAT
>ERZ1673702.1155-NODE-1155-length-30403-cov-5.906254_pt1 | contig 30403 bp, 27 predicted proteins | sample MGYA00580232_ERZ1673702 | MGnify/ENA primary metagenome ERZ1673702 (study PRJEB41218, sample SAMN15661792) | gut metagenome | host: Homo sapiens | place: Canada: London | collected 2015-08-20/2019-03-30 | study: EMG produced TPA metagenomics assembly of... | reverse complement strand
CCACGAATTTTCAACTTTTTGTCAAATTTTTTTACGCGGAGAAGATACTTTCTTGCTTAAACCAATTCACCGTTCGTTGAATCCCTTCTTCAAAAGAAATTTCAGGCTTCCAAGCGATATCTTTTTCAAGGGACGAGGTATCGGCCGAAAGAAACATCACCTGTTCCGAAGAATACGGCAACGCCCCGAAATCCGCCTTTGCGGCTCCGTTCGCCGCGTCTCGGATCGCTAAAATAAACTCCCTGAGCGGCCTCGGTTTTCCGCTTCCGAGCGGATACACACCTCCGTCTTTTCCCGATTCGGCGAGAGAAACCAGCGCCCGCGCCGCGTCCTCGGAATACAGGTAATCCCAAATCTGCTCCCCCGCCGTAAACTTCGGAGTTTCCCCCGACAAAAATTTTTGTATCGACGACATCACCATGCTGCCCTTTCCGTCACAAGGCCCGTAAACACTTAAAATTCTCGTCCAAATGTGCCTGATTCCCTTCCTTTGGCACGCCAGACGGGTGAGCTGCCCCGCACAGAGCTTTGCCATTCCGTAACCGCTTTTCGGGAAAGTCGGCGTATCGGGCCTGAGGGGAACGCTCGACGGACCGTATTCCGCCTGTGACCCCGCCCCCACGAACACCTTACAGCCGAATCGCTCGGCCGCGTCCGCAGCGTCCAGAGAATAACGGATATTGTCGCTTTGCAGACGGACGTCGTTCCGCGCTTCCCCCGTCGTTCCCGACCAAGCCAGATGGAAGAAGGCATCGAAGGGCTCTCCCCTGCCGTTTTGCTCCTTCAACTTTTCCAAGGGACAATCTTCGACCTTTACGTTTTTGAGCCCCGCAAGGCGGGAGGTCCGTTCGGAACTCTTGCGGCACAGAGCCAAAACTTCCGCGCCGCGCTTTGTCAATTCTCCGACGAGAGCCGTTCCCACCGCTCCCGTACAGCCCGTCACCACCGCGCGGCGGATATTCAGCTTTTCCATACTCAATTCACCGCCTTTTTCTTTCTATACGCCCGTTCCGCTCGTCCGACCGCCAATCCTGAAAAATTTTCTTTTATTAAGAGTAGAAATCTTTTCTCGCTCGGTTGCGGCATACAGAAAAAATTTTTATTTTTTATCGATTTTTCACTTTCCGTCACGCATGCTCTTCCATAAAGGGCATGAGCACGGAGTTCTGAACGTACAAATACTCGTCTTTAATTTTCAGCGTATCCCCTTCCCGTTCGAAATAGCGGCCGCTTTTTTCCAATGCTTTGGGAAAATCCGCTTCGAGTGAGCTGCCGAAGCTCTTTTCATACTCCGAGAGGGAAACGCCGTACTTCGTGCGCAGGGCGAGCATGATAAATTCAAATTTTGCATCGGTTTCCGAGACCTCCTCGCAGTCTATCGCGGGATAAAAGCCCGAAATGATGCATTTCATGTACTCGTCCAAATTAAAGGTATTCGTAAACCGCTTTCCCTTCATGAAGGAGCTTGCCGCCACGCCGAAACCGATATATTCGCCCCGCTTCCAATAATTGAGATTATGTCTGCTCTCAAAGCCCGGCTTTGCAAAATTGGAAATCTCATAGCGCTCAAAGCCGAATTTTTTGAGGAGCGATCTTCCAAAATCGTACATATCCGCGACTTCGTCCGAATCGGGCAGTTCCCCGTTGAGATAATCGGTATAAATGGGCGTGCCATCCTCCACCGTCAACGCATACATGGATATGTGCTCGGAGCCGCATGCCGCCGCGAGCTCTATCGTCTTTCCGATGTCTTCTTTACTCTGATTTTTCAAACCCAGCATGACGTCGGTGCTGAAATTTTCCCCTTTCAGAAGTTTCGTAGCATATACGTAGTCCCGAACGTTATGGATACGTCCGAGATCCGCGAGCTGTTCGTCTATCGCCGTTTGAAGCCCTATCGAATAGCGGTTGATTCCCGCTTCTTTATAAATCTTTACTTTACTCTCCCCGATTGTCCCCGGATTGAGCTCCAATGTCACCTCCGCGTCCTTTGAAAGCGTAAAATACTTGCGTATCTGATTCATCGCGCCGAGAATGAGCTTCGGCGGAATATAGGAAGGCGTTCCGCCGCCGAAATACACCGTATCGAAAGTATAATCCCGCAGCTCTTTGCCGCGCATTTTCAATTCTTTATACAGACAGGCCATATAGGCTTCGGCATAGTCGATTTTGTCGGGAAAGGAAACAAAATCGCAATAGCTGCACTTATGTCTGCAAAACGGGATATGAATATAGATACCTGCCATAATTCTCCTTAAAAATCTACGACGGCCTCCATGCCGTCCCAACGGTATTTATCGAGGTCTACCGTAAAGTCCTCCCGCACCTCTATGCCTTCCGCTTCGAGCAGCGCCGCCTGTATCTCCGCTCCGCCGAACGCAAAGGCAGGCGCCAGGGCGCCGAAACGGTTGAGCACCCGATGACACGGGATAATCCCCGGTTCGGGATTGACGTGCAACGCATAGCCTACCTGACGCGCCATGCGCGGACATCCCAGCATGACCGCGATCTGTCCGTAAGTCACTACTTTTCCTTTCGGAATTTGTTTCAGCAATTTATATACGCGCTCGAAAAAAGAATTCGTCATCTTCCGTCTCCGCCTTGAAACGATTTCCGTTTCCTGCCGACTTATTGAAGTCGGCATCGATCTATCAATCCTTATTCGTTTTGAGAATTTCCATGAATACTTCGGAGGGAACCTGCACGCTTCCGACCTGACGCATGCGCTTTTTCCCCTCCTTCTGCTTTTCGAGAAGCTTGCGCTTTCTCGTGATGTCGCCGCCGTAACACTTGGCGAGGACGTCCTTCCGAACCGCTTTCACTGTCTCGCGGGCGATAATTTTTCCGCCGATTGCCGCCTGTACGGGAACCTCGAACAACTGACGGGGAATGGCTTCCTTCAAATTTTCGCACAGCGTCCGCCCCCGCTCGTAGGCTCTGTCTTCGAAAACGATGGTCGAAAGCGCGTCGCATACTTCTCCGTTCAAAAGAATATCCAATTTGACCAATTTGGAACGCTCGTAACCCGCAATTTCATAATCGAAACTGGCGTATCCCTTCGTCCGCGATTTGAGTCCGTCGAAAAAGTCATAGACGATTTCGTTCAAGGGAAGCGTGTATTCCAGCTTTACACGGCGTTCGTCGAGATAGGTCATATTCTTGAATACTCCGCGCTTTTCCTTGCAAAGGTCCATGACGGGCCCCATATAGTCGGGCGGCGTATAGATATCCGCCTTGACGATGGGCTCCTCCATATACTCGATATCGGAGGGCTCGGGCAGGTGAGAAGGATTGTCCACGAAAAATTCCGTTCCGTCCGTCTTATGCACGAGATAGCTGACACTGGGCGCCGTAGTGATGATTTCGAGATTAAACTCCCGCTCTATCCGCTCCTGAATGATCTCCATGTGCAAGAGCCCCAAAAATCCGCATCGGAACCCGAAGCCGAGCGCCACGGAAGTATCGGGTTCGAAAATCAGGGACGCATCGTTGAGCTGTAATTTCATAATCGCGTCTTTCAGGTCGTTGAAGCGGCTCCCGTCCAGAGGATAAATACCGCAGAACACCACCGGCTGTACTTTTTTATACCCCGGGAGCGGCTCGGCAGCGGGATTGAGCGCAAAAGTCACCGTATCGCCCACCGCCACGTCCTGAATGGACTTGATGGAAGCCGCGATATAGCCGACCTCGCCCGCGGCGAGCTCGGCTTTCGGGAGAAGATTGGGGGCAAAGGCGCCTACCTCCGTGACGTCGTACACGGTATCGGAAAGGAAGGTCTTGATTTTATCTCCGACCTTCACTCTGCCGTCTTTGAGGCGGACGAAGAGAATGACCCCTTTATAATTGTCGTAATAACTGTCGAAAATGAGCGCTTTGAGCGGCTTGTCCGTATCCCCGTCGGGGGGCGGGAAATATTTGACGATCGCTTCAAGGAGATCGTCTATATTCAATCCCTCTTTGGCGGATACGCAGGGCGCATAACTCGCATCCAGCCCGATGACCTCTTCGATTTCCTTTTTCGCCTCGTCCACGCGCGCGCTGGGAAGGTCGATTTTATTGACGACGGGCAAAATTTCGAGATTATTCTCTATCGCGAGATAGACGTTCGCAAGCGTCTGCGCCTCTACCCCCTGCGTCGCGTCCACCACGAGGATTGCGCCTTCGCACGCCGCCAAAGAACGACTGACTTCGTAGGTGAAGTCCACATGTCCCGGCGTGTCGATGAGGTTGAATTCATATTCCTTTCCGTCCTTCGCCGTATAGTACATGCGGACGGGCGTGAGCTTGATCGTAATGCCGCGCTCCCGCTCGATGTCCATGCTGTCGAGGAGCTGCTCCTCCATGTCCCGTTTAGAGACTTGGCCGGTACGCTCGATGAGGCGGTCGGCAAGCGTGCTCTTGCCGTGGTCGATATGTGCAATAATACAAAAATTTCTCAGAAGCGGATTGGGTTTCGCCATTGTCTTTTTCCTCTATAAAACGGCCTTTTTTTATAAAAAAGGCCTTTGCTACGGATTTCTATTACTGAAATCCTCATATATCCAAATCGAAAAGGTCTATAAATGCGCGGAGCGCATAGGGAATTTGTGCATTTTTTGGCAAAGCCATGCCGATAGATCGCGCGGGAAGCACAGGATCCGTCTTGATTTCGTACATGGATTTATCCGCCAGACGATGGAGAGCATATTCCCTCGGAATACAGCCCACTCCCATGCCGCGGATTACCAGGCGTTTCATGAGATCCCAACTGCTGATTTCGATCGACGGTTTTAATTCTATACCGTTATTTTCCAGAAAGACCGTCATCGATTTCCGCGCAATCGTGTTCGGATCCATTAAAATCAGGGGATATTCCTGCAATTTATCCAAAGGAACGACTCCTTTCGTCAATTCGATATGCTGTTCATTAGTCACAAACACGTCCGTGAGCCGCATACAGTTGCCGTATACGGTAAGTTCGGGATCGGAGGGAATGGGAAGATTGATAAACCCCACGTCGCACTTATTCGTTTTGAGCGCTTCCAGCGTCTTATGCGTCAGATCGGAAACCAGCTCTATCTTCACCGCCGGAAATTTCTCGTGATACGTCACGATTTTATCCGCGAGAAAATATTCGAAAATCGTATCCGAGGCACCGATTCGTATCGTGCCCGAAGCAGATGTATTCAACTGGGCGATCATATCCTCCGCTTCATTGAGAAGGTAAAGCGCCTGCTCAATCTTTGAGAAAATGAGCTTCCCGCCCTGAGCGGACAATTCCATGCCGCGGTGCGTGCGGTTGAACAGGGAGATGCCCAGTTGATTTTCCAACTGCTTTATCGACTGAGAAACCGCCGGCTGGGAAATATACAATTCCTCCGCCGCCTTGGTGAGACTGCCGCACTTCGCCACCGTATAAAATACTCTGTATAATTCAAGATTGACCATAATTCTCTCTCTTTCTTCCTAACGTTTATTTTCCCACGCAGAATTTGGAAAAAATTTCCTCGATAATCGCTTCCGAAGCCGTCTCCCCCGTAATTTCCCCAAGGCTCTCCCATGCGTTCCCGACATCGATTCCCACGAGATCGAGAGATAGCTCGCCGCAGGCCGCAACCGCACGTTTAAGGGCCGTTTCCGCCCTTTTTAACGCATCATAGTGTCTTTCTTCTATGAGAAACGCCGCGTCTTCGCCCCGCGAACCGAAGCTCTTCTCGTAAAGCAGTTCTTTCAATCGTTCCATTCCTTCTCCGGTCACCGCAGAAGTCAGAACGTCGGCATCCGTTTCCGTCTCGTCATTCGTCAGGTCGATTTTATTGAAGACCTTCACGAGCGGTTTTCCCTTTGCGAGTTCCAAAACGCGCGCGTCCTCCCCGTCCGTACCCGCAGCAGAGTCTGCCACGAACACTACGAGATCTGCGGAACGGACGATATTTTCCGCGCGCTCGATACCGATATTTTCTATCTTGTCGCCGCTCTCGCGCATTCCTGCCGTATCGTAGAGATTGAAACGCACTCCGTCGATTTCCAATACGCCTTCCACGGCGTCCCGCGTCGTTCCCGCAATATCCGAAACGATCGCTTTTTCATAGCCGAGAAGTCGGTTCAAAAGAGAGCTTTTTCCCGTATTCGGTTTGCCACAGAGGGCAACCGTAACTCCCGATTTTATTTTTTTGCCCTTCGCGTACCCGGAAAGAAGAACAGAAACCTCGCCCTTCGCGCGTTGCAGGGCCAGACGTATATCGTCCGTAGATTCCTCCTCGATTCCCTCTTCGGGATAATCGATCGCCGCGTCTATCCCCGCGAGCACTTCTTTGAGAACATCTTGAATTTCCCGAACCTTTCCCGTCAAACGTTCACTGTAAAGGAGATAACCCGCCTTGACTTCCGCCTCCGATTCCCCGTTGATCATGTCTGCGATTCCTTCGGCCGAGGCGAGGGAAAGTTTTCCGTTGAGAAAGGCACGCTTGGTAAATTCCCCGCGCCCGGCTGCCGACGCGCCGAGACGGAAAGTGCGCTTCAAAATACCGCGGGCGATATTCTCCCCGCCGTGACAGTGAAACTCCACCACGTCTTCGCCCGTATAGCTGGCAGGGGCCTTGAAATATACGCAAAGTCCGTAATCGGTAAAGGTTCCGCCGTCGATTTCGCCCGGATACAGGCGATAGGGCCGAAAATCCTTCACCGCCGTCTTACCCGACGGAACAAACATTTTTTCCGCTATGGAAAGAGGGCTGTCCCCGCTGATTCGCACGATTGCCACGCCCCCTTTTCCGGGAGGCGTGGCTATTGCCGCTATATTTCTTTCCTTCATTTTTGCGCCTCCTTGCTATAACTTCAATTTATGATTATTCTTATTATATCACAGAGCTTTCACGGTGTAAATCGTTTTGAAGCATTTTTGCAGAAAAAAAAGACGGAAATTATAACTTTCTCTTATTTCCGTCTTTTTATTTTTTCCCGCCGAGCCCAAAGCGAATCGATCCCCTCCCGATCAGTTGAATAAGTCGTCTGAATCTGAGCTTCCGCCCGTTTTTTTGGTATCCTCCCCCGAAGCATTTCCCCGATTCTCTTCGCTCTGTCCCGAAGCCTCGTTCCCTTTCGAGGAAAATTCCGAGAAAGGATCGTCCTGAGGGGGCGGCGTTCCCTGCGGCCCGCCATAAGGAGGCTGATAGGGATTTTGCCCATAGGGACTTTGATTATACGGCCCCTGATTATAAGGACCTTGGTTGTATGGCCCCTGATTGTACGGGCCTTGGTTATAAGGAGGGCGCCCGTAAGGATTTTGCTGTTGTTGACGGCGGATAAATTCCTCTCTGCGGGCACGCATATATGCTTCGTAATCGATTGCTTTATTGTTGCGAATGACGAATATTGCGATATATCTCGACATGGGGACAACAAGAGCGACAAAGGAAAGCAGCATGTATCCGCGCGTATAATACTTCTTATATAATCCCATCAAAAGGATAAACAAGAGGACAAGATAGACGAGTTGAACAATCGAGAGGATATAATCGCTGATAACATAAAAGTTGAAAGCATATCTTCCCGCGGTGGGAAGATTGCTCCACTGCACGCCGTATTCTCCGATGACTTTATACTCTTCCGTGCCGTATTTGGTAAATAAGAGAATTTCCACCGTTATCGTCGCCGCACATACGAGAGCCGTTAAAATCTGGGAAATCATCGTATATAAACCGGGACGCTTCATCTTTTTGCCGAACACGTCGCACGCGCCCGCCAGCTTTCCCATATACCAGACAGAAGCAAACGGCACGAACGCGAGCCATTTGTTTTTCATCTCGCGTTTCTTGGCCATCGCATAGAGCCCGAAGCCCTGCAAGACAAAGAGCACTAACCAAATGCCGCCCCCTATTCCCAAGGCGGTAAACAGCATTTTTCCGTCTACTTGTTCGAGCCCGCGCACCGTAGCGAAAATCGAAACAAATCCGCGATAAATCGTATATATTTCCATAAACACTCCCGCCGATCGATCATCGGCCGATTTATTCTCCTTCTTCAATTCTTCCTTAAACTTAAAACGTTCAGCCCGCAAATCCTATCAACGAAATCAAAGACATCGTCAGCGCTATCGCAAAGCCGATTGCGAGAAGCGCGATCGTCAGACCCATTCCCGCTTTGCGATTGATTTTACCCCTTCCCCTTCTTCCGACGAGGAAACTTTTCTGTTCTCCGTTTCTATCTTCCAATCCGCCGCAGTCATACCAGGATTTTTCTTCGCAGAGCGTTCCCGAAACCATATCGTTGACCACAAAAGAAGCCTTTATCTCCCCGAAGGAACGGTCGGGTATTCTCTGAGAATGTAACATTCTCTTTCCGAAATACACGACGCCCGCGATAAGGCAAACCGTACCGACCGCATAAATCATGAGCGTCGCAATAGACAAATATACCTCTCCGTGCGGACGGCCTTCGGCCGAAACCTCGACGCCGTTCAGCACGAGACTGAATACGACCGCAAAGAAATTATTTGCAAAATGCGCAGCCATTCCCACGACGATGTTTTTCGTCTCCAAGACCAAAACGCCGAATACCATTCCCGCGAGGAATTGATAGATAAACTGTTCAAAGCTGCCGTGCGCGAACGCGAACAGAAGCCCCGAAAGCACTACGGCGGGCACTTTTCCGAATTGCAGGAGTCCCCGCATGATGACGCCGCGGAACAGAAGCTCTTCAAAAATTGCAGGCAGCAAGGGGGTACAGATAAAGAGATAAATATAAAACCAAAAGCTGGGTTCGAGCGGAACATCGCCGCCCCCCGCCGCAGGAAAGCCGAGGGAAAATTGAATGTTGCGGATTTCCATGCCGAAACTGCTCGACAGGGGCATAAAGACGGACAAAAGTCCGCCGATGAGCACAAATGCCATCAATATTTCCATGCCGCAGCCCTTCCGCGCGAGAAATCCTCCGCCGTTGACCGCTCTGACATTGGCCGAAAGGCAGATAATTAACGTAATAATGCCTAAGCCCGCGGCGATGAGGACGGATTCCATAACGAGATACGGGGAATAATCCGAAACCTTACCTTCCCCCTGAGAATTCAAAACGGCAGACAGAGCAAATGCGGAAACGAACATCATGAGCCAAAAGGCCAAATACGCCGCGGCCGCATGCGCGGCGTTGAACGAGTTCGGATTGTATCGCTTTGTTTCTTTCATCTCTCAAAAGGCCTCCTCGTAATCCACATTCATCAGCGTCAGTCCCTTGGCGGGCATCGTCTTCCCGAGAAGCTCCCGTCTTCCCGAAACGAAGGCTTCCCGAAGGCTCTCCGCACTCCGCCTTCCCGAAGCGATGTCCAAAAGTTCTCCCGCCATCGTTCGTACCATATTATACAAAAATCCGTTTCCGCAGACATATATCTTCAAATCCCTGCCGCCGAATGTCTCTCCTTCCTCCACCCGAACGGAATATACCGTCCGCACCGTCGTCTTTACAGAGGAACCCGACGCGCAAAACGCCTTGAAATCGTGCTCCCCTTCAAACAGCGCCGCGGCCGAGCGGAGAGCCGCCAAGAGCGGCGCGTCCTCCACTCTCACCGAAAATCGCTCTTTCAAGGGAATCTCCCGTTTCGATACATACAGGGAATAACAATAGGTCTTTTTCTTGGCGCTGCGGTTACAGTCAAAATCCGGCCTTGCCGCGACCCACCCCTCCAAAATTCGGATATCCGAGGGCAGAAAACGGTTGACGCAATCGGGAAGTTTTTCGGGCGGGACGGTCAATCCCTCCGCATCGAAGTGACACATCTGCCCTGCCGCGTGCACCCCTGCGTCCGTCCGGCCGCTGGCCGTAACCCGACACGGTACCCCCAAGGCCGCCTCCATTCCTTTTTCCAGCGCTTCCTGGACAGACAGCGCGTTCTTTTGTCTCTGCCAGCCCGCATAACTCGTGCCGTCATAGGAAAGCTTGAAAACGTAACGCATTCTTCCTCCGTCTGAAACAGCGTATTTTCTAAAAAATCGTCCTTTCCTCAGAAAATCAAATAATCTGCGGCAAATAAATACGCAATAAAATTACACCTGCCAAAAGCGCCGCTCCGATGAAAAACGCCTCGAAATCGCGCCATGTAAAAGTCAATTTCTTATATTTTGTACGAACTTTACTGCCCGAATAACACCTCGCGTCCATCGCGTCGCCCAATTCGTCCGCTCGGCGGAAGGCACTGATCAAAAGCGGGATCAACACGGGAACGATCGCCTTGATCCGCCGAATGAGTCCGCCCGTTTCAAAATCGGCGCCCCGCGCCTTCTGCGCATTGATGATACGCCCCGTTTCGTCCGTCAGAATAGGAATGAATCTGAGAGCAATAGACATGATGAGCGCCAGCTCGTGAACGGGAAAACGGACGAGTTTCAAAGGATAGAGGAGGCTTTCAAGGCCGTCCGTCAGAGAAACGGGCGTCGTCGTCAATGTCAGAATTGCTGAGCCCATTACGAGAAGGAACAATCTCACCGCCAGAAAAATCGTATAAAATATCCCTTCTTTGGTAATCTTCAAAAATCCCCATTTGATCAGCACCGTCTCCCCTGAATAGAAGAACAAATTCAACACGGCGGTAAACACGAGAAGAAAGATAATCGCCTTTACCGAACGGAGAACGCTCTTTACAGGCACTCGCGAAAATGCCATGATGAGCACGAAAACCGCCGCGCAAGCCGCAAGCCCGTAAAAGTTCTTCGCCGTGAATATCGCCGCAATATAGACGATGAGGAAGAGAATTTTCGTGCGCGGATCGCATTTATGCACGAAGGACTGAGCGGGATAATACTGTCCGAATGCCACGTCACGCATGCGCTTCACCCCCCGCGATTCCCGCGTATTCGGATACTTTTTCCACGAAGTCCCGACAGGTAAAATCGGAAAGAATTTTTATTCCTCTCCCCGCGAGAAATTCGGTCACTTTCGCCGTAAACGGAACGTCCAATCCCAACGCCGTAAGGCGGTCGGGGGAAAGAAACAACTCGCTCGGCGGCGCGGAAGCGATTACTTGTCCGTCGGAAAATACCGCCGCTCTCGAACAGTTCTCGCTGATCTCATCCATATCATGCGACACAATTATGACGGTTTTACACCACTCTTTGTGAATTTTGTGTAAAAGTTGCATAATTTCTCGTTTTCCGAGGGGATCGAGTCCCGCGGCCGGTTCGTCCAAAACGAGAATTTCCGGTTTCGTAACGATGACGCCCGCAATCGCAACGCGGCGTTTCTGACCGCCCGAAAGCTCAAACGGAGAGCGGTTTTTCATTTCTTCGTAATCGAGCCCCACCGTCTCTAACGCTTCGCGCACCGCCTTTTTGACGTCCTCTTCCTTCGGCTCCTCTTTGGAAAAATTTTTGAGACCGAATGCTACATCCGCAAAAACCGTCTCCGCAAACAACTGATACTCGGGATATTGGAAAACCATTCCCACTTTGCTGCGAAGCTCTCTGAAATCCGTCTTTTTGTCCGTCAAATCGTATCCGTCTACCGTCAGTTTTACCAAAGGCGGCGGAGCCTCCCCCTTTTTGAGCTTTTTCGGTTTATATTTCTTTTCCGCCGTCGGAAGTTTTATCAGTGCATTGAGGTGTTGGACAAACGTAGATTTTCCGCTCCCCGTATGACCGATAATCCCGAAAAATTCGCCCGCTTCGATCGTGAGTTCCACTCCGTTCAGTGCCTGCGAGGCAAACGGAGACCCCGCATTATATATATAGCTCAGATTCCGACAGTCTATCCGTCCGACCGCCCCGTCTCTGTCTCTCGGCTGTTCCTCCCCTGCCCCTATCGAAAGGACGTCCGTTTCCGCCGTTTTTGAAAAGTGCGCGTCCTCTGCGGAACTATTCCGTTGTCTGTTTTCGGAAAGCGGAATTTCCTCCGTGGGAAGACCTGCGTTCCCGTTTTCGGAAGAAGCGCCCCCCGCGGGAGAAACTGCCTTGCGCCGTTCTTCCAGCGCACAAAAAAGCTCTTCGCCCAACGCTTCGGGCGCGAGAACGTCCTTTATCGGCAATCCCCGCTTTCTCAAATCCCGACAAATCTGCACGGGGCGGGGAAGCGTGAGATTGAACGTCTCCAATTCGTCTTCTCGGCAGAGAATATCGGCGGGCTTTCCCTGCATGACGATTTCGCCGCGGTTCATGACGATGGCGCGGTCGGCGAGCATCGCTTCTTCGGGAAAATGCGTAATGAGCAGCACCGTGATTTTTTCTTCTCGATTCAGCTTCAAAACGACGTCTATGACTTCCTTTCTGCCGCGGGGGTCGAGCATGGCCGTCGACTCGTCCAAAATCATGATTTTCGGTTTGAGTGCCAAAACGCCGGCGATTGCGATCCTCTGTTTTTGTCCACCGGAAAGGCGGGAAGGCGTGGAATACCTGAACTCGGACATTCCCACCGCATCGAGGGCGAACGAGATCCGCCGACCGATTTCCTCCCGCGGTATGCCGATATTCTCGGGACCGAAAGCGATGTCGTCCTCGACGATAGAGGCGACCGTCTGATTGTCGGGATTCTGGAACACGATGCCGACGTTTTTCCGTATCTCAAAGGTATTTTTGCCCTCGGCAGCGTCCAATCCCAATACGGAAATTTTTCCCTCGGACGGGGACAAAAGTCCGTCGACGAGCCGCGCCAGCGTGGATTTCCCGCTGCCGTTATGCCCCAATACCGCGACGAATTCGCCCTCTTCCACCGAAAAACTTACGTCCCGCAGCGCGAAGGAATCTTTTTCCTCACCGCCGTATGAAAAATTTACTTTTTCAAATTTGATCGCTTCCATAATTTCGTTTTTTCCGTTCTTCAAAATCCGCGCTGTCGTCCTTCGCCACAAATTTCATACATGCCTTTAAGGCGGTCGACCCGTTACCCCGAAATTTCGGGAGGAGACCGCCGCAAAAAACGTCTTGCGGACCTTACTGTTTATATACCTTATTATTATAGCAAATTTTTTTCGTCAATACAATGAAAATAAGGTGAAATTCTATTTTTCCGACAATTTTTTTTCCGTGCGTCGGACGCTATACCCGAAATCGGCCCCGCATAAACACCTCGAAAAGAATTTTACACGTATTTTACACCAATTTCTTTTGATTTTTGTGCGTTTTGGTATTGACTTAAACGAAAAAAGAAAGTATAATATTATCGTATGTGAAACAGAGCGGACTTCGACGAATTATTTTTTCCTCTTCGGAACGATGCGCCGTGGCTCGCCCAATGATACACGAATTATATAAACGGAGGCTTTTGGATGAAAAAAATGACCATCGACGGCAATACCGCCGCGTCGCACGTAGCGTACGCATTCTCGGAAGTTGCCGCCATCTACCCCATCACTCCCTCTTCGCCTATGGCGGAATCCGCCGACGAATGGGCTACTGCCCACAGGACCAATATGTGGGGACAACCCCTTAAAATCGCCGAAATGCAGTCGGAAGGCGGCGCCGCAGGCGCTGTGCACGGCTCCCTTTCGGCAGGAGCTTTGACGACCACCTACACGGCGTCTCAGGGACTTCTCCTCATGATTCCCAACATGTATAAGATTTCCGGCGAATTGCTGCCCATGGTCATGCACGTTTCCGCGCGTGCCCTCGCCGCACACTCGCTGAACATCTTCGGAGATCATTCCGACGTCATGGCTTGCCGTCAGACGGGATTTGCCATGCTCGCGTCATCTTCCGTTCAGGAAGTCATGGATCTCGCCCTCGTCGCGCATCTCGCCACTTTGAAATCCAGCGTGCCTTTCCTGCATTTCTTCGACGGGTTCAGAACCTCCCACGAATATTCCAAAGTGGACGGCTTTGACGAATCGAACAACTATGCCGAAATCAAGGCGCTGTTCGATAAGCTCGGCATGCAAAAATATGTAGACGACTTCAAGGCCCGCGCGCTCAATCCCGAACACCCCGTTCAAAAGGGTACCGCACAGAACGGCGACACCTATTTCCAAAACAGAGAAACGGCAAACTCCTACTATCAGGCCGTTCCCGAAATCGTTTCCGAAATGATGAAAGTCGTTTCCGATTACACGGGCAGAAGCTATCATCTGTTCGACTATGTGGGTGCCCCCGATGCCGAAGAAGTCATCGTCGTCATGGGCTCCGGCGCAGAGACCATCGAGGAATCTATCAACAAGCTGAACGCACAGGGCAAAAAATACGGCGTTTTGAAAGTCCGCCTGTATCGTCCCTTCGATGCCTCAGCTTTCGTCGATGCAATCCCCGCGTCCTGTAAAAAATTGGCCGTCCTCGACAGAACGAAGGAACCCGGCTCCCTCGGCGAGCCCCTCTATCTCGACGTATGCGCCGCGCTCCTCGAAAAAGGACGCAGTGACATCAAAGTGTACGGCGGAAGATACGGACTCGGCTCCAAAGAATTCACCCCTACCATGGTGCGCTCCGTCTATAAAAACCTCGAAGCAAAAGAGCCGAAAAATCATTTCACTGTCGGCATTTACGAGGACGTCACGAACTCTTCCCTCGATTTTTCGGAAAAATTTGACGCGGCGCCCGCGGGTTCTACTTCCTGTAAATTCTACGGACTCGGCTCCGACGGTACGGTCGGCTCTAACAAGAATACCGTCAAAATTATCGGCGATCATACCGACAAATACGTACAGGCGTATTTCTTCTACGATTCCAAAAAATCGGGCGGCATCACCGTTTCCCATTTAAGATTCGGCGACAAACCCATTCAGTCGGAATACCTCATCGACGCGGCCGACTTCATCGCCTGCCACAATCCTTCCTATGTGACCCGCTATGACATGGTCAGCGACCTCAAAGAAGGCGGCTCCTTCCTGCTCAACAGCGAATGGACGACGCTCGAAGCGCTCGAAAAAGAGCTTCCCGCGAAAATGAAGAACATGCTCGCGAAAAAGCACGCGAATCTGTACGTCATCGACGCCATTAAAATTGCGGGCGAGCTCGGACTGCGCGGAAAGACCTCCACGATTTTACAGTCCGCTTTCTTCTGCATCAACCGTCAAATCATGCCCTACGAAAGCGCGGATCCCAACGACAAGAATACCGCCGTGGCGCTCATGAAATACATGGCCTACAAGTCCTTCTCGAGAAAGGGCGACGCGATCGTTCAGATGAACTATAATGCGATCGATTCCGCCAAGGCTAACCTCGTGAAAATCGATATTCCCGCTTCCTGGGCCACCACGACCGAAGGTGCGGAAATGGTAAAACTTGCGGACAACGAATACTTCCGCAACGTCGTAGCGCCTATTCTCGCACTCGAAGGCGATAAACTGCCTTCCTCCGCATTCAATGCGGACGGTTCCGTTCCCACGGGTACGACGAAGTTCGAAAAGCGCGGCGTCGCTGTTCTCGTTCCCGAATGGAATATCGAAAAATGTATTCAGTGCGCACAGTGCTCTTTCGTCTGCCCTCACGCGACCATTCGTCCCTATCTCGTAGCGGAGGGAACTCAAACGCCCGCCGACTTCAAGACTAAGCCCGCCCTTCAAGCGAAAGGTTACGGTTTCCGTATTCAGGTTTCCCCGCTCGACTGTATGGGTTGCGGCGTCTGCGCGGACGTCTGTCCCGTAAATCAGAAGGCCATGAACGATGCCATCAAAGCGGGGGCAAAGAAGGCCGATCCTGCGGCTTGCGCGCTCAATATGGTTCCGCTCGAAAAGATTTCCGCTCGCGAAGAAGCGAATTGGGAATTTGCGCAGGAACTGCCTTACGCGCCCAAAGACGTTACGGCTAAATTTGCGGACGTCAAAAAATCTCAGTTCTCTCAGCCGTTGTTTGAGTTCTCCGGCGCTTGCGCGGGCTGCGGAGAAACGCCTTATGTCAAGGTGCTCACACAGCTGTTCGGCGACCGCATGATCATCGCCAATGCGACGGGTTGTTCCTCCATTTATGGCGGCTCCTCCCCTACGTGTCCTTATACCAAGAACAAGGACGGTCATGGCCCCGCTTGGGCAAACTCCCTGTTCGAGGACAATGCGGAATACGGTTATGGCATGAGTCTCGCCTATAAAGCAAGAAGAAACGCCTTGAAAGATAAAGTTGCCGCTTTGGCTGAAAAATGGACTGCGTGGGCGGAAGGCAAGGCCGCTTGTGAAAAATGGATTGAAAATATCGACGACGCGGAAGGCAGCAAGACTGCGGCCGCAGAACTCGTCAAGTGCCTCGAAAACTGCAAGGAGTGCGGCTGCGAAGCGGACGAACTCGCAAAAGAAGTCTATAAGGACAAAGACTGTCTCGTGAAGAAATCCTTCTGGATCATCGGCGGCGACGGTTGGGCATACGATATCGGCTACGGCGGACTCGATCACGTCATCGCTTCCGGCGAGGACGTCAACATTCTCGTCTTGGATACCGAAGTTTATTCCAACACGGGCGGACAGGCGTCTAAATCTACCCCCATCGCGGCAGTCGCTAAGTTCGCGGCAGGAGGCAAGAGAGTGAAGAAAAAGGATCTCGGCATGATTGCGACCTCCTACGGCTACGTATATGTAGCGCAGTGCTCTATGGGTTCCGATAAGGCGCAGTTTGTAAAGGCGCTCAAAGAGGCGGAGGCTTATCACGGACCTTCTCTCATTATCTGCTACGCTCCTTGTATCAACCACGGTATCAACATGGGTAAATCTCAGACCGAGGAAAAGAATGCCGTCGACTGCGGGTATTGGCAGCTCTACAGATATAATCCCCTGTTGGCCGAAAAAGGAGAAAATCCTTTCACGCTCGATTCCAAGGATCCCACGGGAGATTATCAGGCATTCTTACAGGGTGAAGTCCGTTACGCTTCCCTGAAAAAGACCGAACCTGCTTTGGCAGAAGAACTCTACAAGGAAACGGAAGAGGCTTCGAAAGAGCGTTTGGCAAACTACAAAAAAATGGCCGGAAAGTAATGTCTTTTCAGAATGAATGAAACACAGCTCCGTCGGGAAACCGATGGAGCTGTGTTTTACTATATATTATATAATTAATCTTATCCTTAATAGAAATCCGTCCAATTATCTTCTTCGTCGGGGAAATCGGGATTAGTATGCTCTGAATCGGAAGTTGAATCGGATTGAGAAGAAGAGGAATCAACCGAATCGGAAAAAGCGTCCGAGGACGGAGACGAATTCGGAGTACTCGGATCGGTTCCCGAAGAAAACGAATCTTCCGGAACGGTAGCAGACGGTTCCGAAGAGGAAAGCGGCGAAGAGTCGCGGATGTCCCGCGTCGCACAAGCGACGAAAATCCCGAATGACAATACGGATAAAGCGATAATCCATCCTAACTTTTTAACTTTTTTCATCTATTTTTCTCCCGAATGACTAATTCTATTATACGATAAAATATTATTTTTGTCAACGATTGAGGCAAATCTCCCTCGTATTCTTGACAAATAGAAGTCAAACGTTTATAATTAAAAACGACGGTTAAGATTCTCTATAAGGAAAGAATATGAAAATTGCAATTATTTGTGACGTACCCTTAAAAGAAAATAACGGTACGGCAATCGCAGCTCTGAATTTAATACGTTTTTTGAAAAAACGCGGACATTCCCTTATAATCGTATGTCCCGAATCGGATATTCCCAAGATGGAAGACGAAATACGTGTTCCCAAAATCAACTTCCTGTTTCTCAACGGATATGTAGAAAAAAACGGCGTCACCTTGGCGCGACCGGAAAAAAAGATTTTGAAAAAAGTCATCGAAAATGTGGACGTAGTACATTTGCTGGTTCCGTTTTCTCTTTCGAGAGCAGCAGTAAAAATAGCGCGCTCTCTCGGAGTTCCCATCACGGCAAGTTTTCATTGTCAGGCAGAAAATGTATCCAATCACATCAAACTGATGAATAATCAGTGGTTCAATGAACAGGTCTATAAAAATTTTTACCGTTCTGTTTATCGATATTGTGATTGCGTACACTATCCTACTCAATTTATCCGAAATGTATTTGAAAATTCGACCGGTCCCACCAATGGATTTGTCATTTCTAACGGCGTCAATCCGCTTTTTTTGTCTCGGCAGAAATGTGCGGAAAGACCCAGAGAGTATCAAGATCGATTTATTGTTCTTTGTTCGGGCAGATATTCTCAGGAAAAAGCACAACATATTTTAATAGAAGCGGTAAAATTTTCAAAATATGCCGAAAAACTACAATTAATTTTTGCCGGAGACGGTCCCTACAAGGAAAAATTGAAGAAACAAGCCTCGGATCTTCCCCTGCCGCCTCTCTTTCGCTTTTTCGGACGTGAAGAATTGGCCGAGGTTATTTCCTATGCCGATTTATATGTCCATACCGCGGAAATCGAGATCGAATCCGTCGCCTGTCTCGAAGCGATTTGCGGCGGATTACTTCCTATTATCGCAGATTCTCCTCGGAGTGCAACACGATATTTTGCATTGACGCAAAATAATTTGTTCCGCTATGATTCTCCCCAAGAGCTTTCTAAAAAGATAGATTACTGGATAGAACATGAGGAAGAAAAAAGAATTTGTCTCGAAAAATATCTCGATTTCTCTCAAAAATTTGCCTTGGACGAATGTATGAAACAAATGGAAGAAATGCTATTCCTCGCCGCGAACCACGGAAAATCGGATTCTGAAAATTTTGATTCGGCGCGCTGACTTTCTCCATTTCAATAAATTGAACGTTTTATGTATTTTTTATTGGCTTTTTTAGAAAATATTTCGTTTTTTTATAAAAATCGATTGACATAAAAGAAAAATTATGATAAAATTAAAAAGAATTAAGAGCTAATGAAAATATTTTCTTTTGCCTATACTCCCAAGTAAAAATTGGAGGGCAGAACGTCAATGTTCTGTCCTCCAATTATATTTTTAATAACAAAAAACCGACAAGGATTCTTCAAAAATCCCTGCCGATAATTTTTGGTGGTCTCGTTGGGGCTCGAACCCAAGACCTCATGCATGTGAAGCATGCGCTCTAACCAACTGAGCTACGAGACCAAAATTCTTTTGAGTTATAACGTTGTCATTATATCATTTTTTCCGGAGAATGTCAATCTTTTCCCGGGGTGATTTTTATCATTTTTCCAATTTTTATTTTTCCTTTTCAAAAAAAATCTTAACTCTCACGTCAATTTATTTGTTTTATTTTCGGAAATATATTATAATAATATTAACTTTTTAGAGAGGATTTTTATTATGGCCCACGATAACGAAGCGGAAATATCTTCCCAAGACGAAAACAAGCAGAAAAAAAAGCATTGGGACATGCCTACGCCCGATAAAGATGACCTACGTCCGAAAATACTTATTTTCGATATTTTTATCTGTTTTGTCGCTGCCCTGCTCGTTTCGGCTTCCCTTTACTATTTTTCTAACTACAATGATTTCGCCCCCGGAGGAATTACGGGTATTGCTTCCATCCTCGGTTCCTTCACTTCTAAATATTTCGGGGAAGTAACGTTAAATATGAGTATCTTTATGTTGATACTCAACATCCCTATTTTTATCCTCGCCGTTATCTTCGTGAGTCGAAAGACAGGTATCATGTTGATTGTCTATCTCGTTTTTCAGTCTCTCTTACTCATGTTATTCAAATCTTTACATACCCGTTACGCGCTTCCCTATTATGGTGCTTTGCCCGACGGAGGCTGTTATCAGGACGGCAATAATCTCGTCTTTGCCTCTATCGGTGTGGGTGTCATTTCCGGTTTCGGTTTTTCTTTAATGATCAGGAGATTCGGCGCTTCGGGCGGAACCTATGCGATTTCCGCTCTCATTAAACGATTTCGTCCCGAACAAAATATTGCTTGGTTGGCCTTCGCTATGGACGCCTCCGTTGTGGTTCTGGCTTTCTTCGTTTATCAATCGGGAACAAACTCGGTCATCTCTACCCTGTCCAATATTTTTATCTCCGATCTCGTTGTAGATTTTATGTTACAGGGTTTGAAAAGCGGCTATAAATTTGAAATTATTACCGAAAAAGCAGAGGAACTGTCCGCCGAACTCATGGAACGATTGGGGCGAGGAGTCACTACGCTCCATGCGGAAGGTATGTATACGCACAAAGATAAAACTCTGCTCATTTGCATCGTTCGCAAACGTCAGGTGGGTGCCTTTTTGAAAATTCTGAAAAAGTATACCTCGACCTTCTCTTATTCCTGCCGAGTGAATGAAGTTTACGGAAAATTCGCAAACGATCCGAAACGTTTCTTTCAAGAAAATGTCGATGCAAACGGCGATTTTCCAAATAGTGACGGCCGATAAACAGAATAAAGGAACAGACAAAAAAGAGAAAGGCGGAGTTTATAAAAGCTCCGCCTTCTCAATTATTTTATGCCGTCGCTGAATAGCTTCCGTTCGGGAAAACGGAAATCATAATATTCCCCGATTGGTCGGTACGATAAACTTTTGAGCCCGCAGCGGCGAGTCCGTCACAAACTTCGGCAGACGGATGTCCGTAAAGATTATCCTTTCCGCAGGAAATAATCGCCGTCTCTACGCCCAAGTATCTGACAAATTCTTCGCCGGTGCCCGTGGCGCTTCCGTGATGGGAGACTTTTAATATCTCCGTACTATCGAGTCTTACGCCGTAATCCTCAAAAAAATTCAATTCGGCCTCCCGAATCAGAGTTTCCTCTATTCGAGAGGTAGCGTCGCCGCAGAACAGGGTACTCGTTCCGAAATAATCCAGCCATACTACCGCAGAGGTATCGTTGAGGTCGTTTTCCGTATAATCTCCGCCGTTCACCTTATCATAAGGGCTGCCGCCCGGATTTCCCGCACGGTACGGGGAGAGGAAAACTAACGAATACGGATATTCTCCCTCCGAAAAAATACGGAGATACCGCTCGGAATATATTATCCGAGCATCGCTTTCCGCTACGGAAGCATAAAATTCCGCATATTCACGGTTGATATTGACGTCTTTGATTTCAGGAATATAGACGGTTTTCGCTCCTTTTATCTCCATTATCTCGGCGAGGCCGCCGCAGTGGTCGGAATCGGAATGCGTGAGCAAGAGAAAATCCAAGGTATCGATCTTCAAGGCGTTTATATATCGCAAAATTGTTTTCGTATGCTCCGCCTTCCCGTCGCCGCCGTCTATCATCATCGTCCTGCCGTCGGGAAATTCTACGAGCGCGCAATCGCCCTGTCCCACATCGAGAAAATGAATACGAAGTTCGCCCTCTTTCCGTTTCGAAACATCGGGAAGTCCCACGTAATATTTCCACGTCGACGCGGGATAAAAGGCCGAAAAAATGCACAGCCCCGCCATCAGAAAGACCACAATCGCGAGAATGATCGCCTTTATTTTTCTGCCCTTTGCGGCAGCTTTTTCTTTCTCCTGTCTATAATTCATTTTTCCCGAAGCAAAATCGGTTTCGGCTGCTCACGGATTCCGCGGCAAATTTTTTGCATGCGTTCTTCGACCGCAAATAAATCATCCGCACAGGCTTTGAGCTCCTCCCGATAAGACTCTAATAAATCCGCATTGACCTTATAAGAGACTTCATGTTCCAAGCTCGCCCACATATTCATAGAAATCGTCCTGAGCTGAATTTCCACGGGCACGCCCATTTGTAACGTAGACAGGGAAACGGGAATTTCTACGATAAGATGCAGACTTCTATAACCGTTCGTTTTGGGCGTCTTTATGTAATCCTTTTCTTTCAAAAGACGGATTCCGTTCTGATTGAGAAATACACGGGCTATTTTGTAAATATCTTCAATATAGCCGCAGACTACCCGCACGCCCGCAATATCCGTGAGTTTCGTCAAATTCTGCGGGATTTGCTCGTATCCGCGGCGATGCAGTTTTTCATAAGCGCTCTCTACCGTTTTCAAACGGCTTTCGATATTATGTATAGGGTCGTGCCCCTGAATCATGCTGAATTCGTCGTCGAGAATTTCAAACTTTGCGCACGCGGTTTTCAGCGCGCCCGAGTAAAGAGGTTTCAAGCGCATATATTCCCGGATAAACGCTGCGTCGGGTTCCTCCCCTGCAGAAAACGCAACGTTTCCGAAAAAATCTTTTTTGAGAGTCATTTTCCTTTTTTCCTCCACCCTTTTTATTATACCACGAATCTATACGAAAATCAATACCGTCTGCGTTTTTTCATCAAGTATTCACGAAATTTTGCAAATTCCTTTCCGCCCTCCGTTTACTTCCCCTGACGGACCAGCCGGAGCAATTCCTTCGCCGCCGCAGATAGAGGATAATGCGGGTTATAGACCACGGAGACGATACGTTCCGGAATTTCCTCTTTCAAGTTGATTTTTACAATTTCTCCCGCCTTCAACGCGGGAAGCGCCAATTCTTCGGGAACAAACCCCACGCCCAAATTGCGGCGAATAAAAGGTATAATCAAATCGGAGGTATTCAATTCGATATCGGGACGAAATTCCAGTCCGGCCTTCGCGTATACCGCCTGATAAAAGATATACGCGGAGGAAGCGCTGCGGCTGAGCGAGATGAGCGGATATTTTTTCAAGTCCTTCAACCGATAACTGCCGTGTGCCAGCTCGATATAGTTCGCATTCCCTATCAAAATATCCCGAAAAGGGTGAAGGTCCGTTTGTTTGAGCGGAGACGGAGCTTCGGCGGGCGAAGCGACGAAAGCGAAATCCGAACGGCCGCTGACGACGTTCTCTATTGCCTGCGTCGTGGAAACGTTAGTGACTTTCAAACGGATTTGCGGATGTCTGTCGTGAAATAGCCCCAATTTTTCCAAAAGGAAACAGTGCAAAGAAGTCTCGGTGGCGCTGACATACACCGAACCGCTCTGCAAGGAGGTTTCCCCGCCTAGCTTTTCTTCCCCTTTCAATATTTTTTCGTAAGCGGGCGCAATATAGGAATAAAGGAGTTCCCCCTCCGTCGTCAGAGTCACGCCTCTCTTTCCGCGGATAAAGAGACGACAGCCCAAATCGCTTTCGAGATTTTTTATCGTTCTCGTCACCGTGGGCTGGCTGGTCAGAAGGACGTCCGCCGCCCTCGTAAAGTTACGATATTTCGCCACATAATAAAATATGCGGTAATAGTCCAAACTTGTAAGCATAAAGATTTTTCCTCTCGTCCTTTTCTTTAATTATAGTATAGCTTTGAAACAGGAGTACGTCAAGTCTTTATCATACGTTTTTATAATTATAATCATAAATTTTTGATATGATATATATACCTTCAATCCGTTTTACAAAACGCGAAAAATGGGGTATAATAACGAACGCGCGGGGAAATGAGAGACCTTGTCGGTTTCAGACAAAAATTTTTTTGAGGTCATAGATAAACGATGCAAGCTCCCTCACCCGACAAACCGAAATCTGACCCGTTTGAACTATTGCCCGCCATTCTCATTCTGGGCTTTGCGGGCGGATTTTTCGACGCTTATACCTATGTAGCCCGCGGGGGCGTATTCTGCAATGCACAGACGGGAAATCTCATTCTCATGACTTTGGGAATCTGCGGCGGCGAAGGCGTAAGAGCGCTCAGATATCTCATTCCGGTAGCGTTTTTCGTCTTGGCCAATATCGTGGGCGACATCACATACCGAGCGGCGAAGAAGCGCGCCGAAAAGAAGGGCATCGGCTCAGAGGAAGGACGATTTCTTTATCAAAGCGCCATTCTGGCGACTGAGACCGCCATTTTGACGGCGGTGGGATTTATCCCCGTCACCTTTCCCGCGTTGCTTCCCAATGCCTTGATTTCTTCCGTTGCGGCATTACAGTATCATGCCTTCCGCGATATGAACGGCGTGGCGCTCTCTACGGTATTCTGTACCAATAACCTGCGGCTGTTGAGCGGTCATCTCTTTACCGCGGCCGCCGACAAAGACAAACTTTCGCTGAAAAAAGCGGGATATTATATCTTGCTCATCGCCCTCTTTATCGCGGGCGTCACAGCGGGATATTTCCTCACCGTTTGGGCGAAACAATATGCGATTCTGTCCGTTTCCGCGCTCTTTGCGCTTCTCGGTCTGGGAATTTTCCTCGGACGGCGAAACAATAAGAGGCGCTCGGACGGAACGGAAAAGGAGGTTTTATGAACTTAACTTCGCTTTTGGCGGGAGATGTGGGCGACATCATGAAGGAAGAACTGCTTCCCGAAAATGTTCCCCTTTTCGGAAATCTGTTCGGTGAACATCTCATGGTAAATCCGAGTTTCCGCACGGCCTTTTTCCTTACCCTTTTAGTATTGGCCTTCGGACTCATTTTCCGATTTATCATCTTCCCGAGATTCAAAAAGGTTCCCGGAACGTTTCAGGCCCTGATTGAAAAGGCCTGCGAAATGGTGGAGGGAATCGCCAAAGACAACAGCCCGCACAGTTATACCTTTATAGCGACTTTCTCGTTCGGCTGTTGGGTATACATCGGCTTGGGCACCCTCTGCGAGATTTTGGGCATACGGGCTATTCTCGTCGATTTGAACGCCTGTATCGCGCTCGCCGTCACGTCCTATTCCATTATGCTTTTCGGCGGCATCAAATTCAATAAGCTCCGCGGCGCGGGAAGCGTCCTCAAAGACTTTTCCCTGCTCCTTTCCATGAGCTTCCGATTGTTCGGCAGTATGATCGGCGGACTATTGATTACCGCCCTCGTATATCATTATATCGTCCTTTCCATCGGAGTCCCCGTGCTTGTCGGCGTCGTGTTCACCCTGTTCCATGCGGTGATTCAGTCCTATGTGTATACGCTTCTGACCGCGATGTTCTACGGGGAAGCCACCGAGCCGCGGGAGTTGGACGGGTCTGCCCTGAAAACCAAAAAGAAGCGGGAACGCCGCAAAAAGGCGGAAACCGAGGCAAAAGAAGCCTGATTCCCCAAAAATAAATGCGTAACAAAAACATTCCGAATATAAAACAAAAAAATTAAACGGGAAACAGAGGTCAAATCTTCAAACGCCTCAAATATAAAATCAAAAAATACTTAATACAAGGAGAAGATACTTATGAATACTTTGGCATTATTGGCTATGACGGATACGGGAGCAAAAGCGGTTGCGGCGGCTATCGCCATTCTCGTCGCAGGTGCGGCGGCTATCGGTATGGGTATCGCAATCGCCAAGGCACTCGAAGGAATTGCGCGTCAGCCGGAATCGGAAAAGAAAATTTCCAAGACCCTCATTCTCGGACTCGTATTCCTCGAAACGTGCGTCATTTACGCGCTGGTCGTCGCCATTCTCGTCATTTTCGTTCTCGGATAAGCGAGGCAGGCTATGACTGAAAGCTTACTTACTTCTATTCTCGGATTGGATTTGACGGATTTCCTCCTCCATCTCCTCAACTTTCTCATATTGGTCGGCGGCATAGGCATACTCGTTTATAAGCCTGTAATTCGCTTCGTACACGCCCGCCGCGAAGAAATACAGCGGCAGGAAAACGAACACAACGCGAAAATGCAGGAAGCCGAATCTACCAAAGCTAAATATACAGCTCTCATCGGTACGGCGGAACAGGAAATTGCCGAGAAAAAGAAAGCTATGGAAAAACAGACTGCCGTCGCCGCGGAAAAGACATTGACGGAAGCCCGCGTTCGCGCCGAAAAAATTGTGAAACAGGCGGAGGACGAGGCGAAAAACGAAAAGACAAAGGCACTGTCCTCCATGAAAGGCGAGGTGGCGGAGGTCGCCGTGCTCATCGCTTCCGAAATCCTTAAAAAAGAGATTTCCAAAGAAGAAAACGACCAACTTATCGACAATTGTCTGAAAGAATGGGAGAACGACGATGACTAAATTTACCATACTGACTCCGAAACCCGTCACGCCTTCGGAAAAACAAAAGCTCGATTCTTTTTTCGCAGAACGTTACGGGACGGGAGCCGTCATCGAATACGGTACGGACAAAAATTTACAGGAAAATCTAGTCGTTTCCGACGGCAAAAACGAGAGTGCATTCACAAAGATCACCATCGTTTCTTCCGTCGAATTGACCGCCGCACAAAAACAGCGGATAGAAGATACCTTTCGTAAAAAGTACGGTCACGGAATCCTCGCGGAATACCTCATCGACGATTCCTTGATCGGCGGGCTTCTCGTATTCGACGGAAAAACCGTATATGATTCGCACGCCGAACGGGAGAAAAATCCCAAACACGGACACAGGACGGTCTATGACGGTTCGGTAAAAACCAAACTGGAAAGTATAAAGGAAAGGCTTATCCATGGACACGATTAATCTTTGCGGCAATATCGCCGAGGAACTGAAAAAACAAGTGTGGGCGTTCGATTTTTCGAGCCGTGTATCCGACGCGGGGCGAATCGTGGCCTGCGGCGACGGCGTGCTCACCATAGAAGGTCTGCCGCACGTCAAAAACGGAGAACTCCTCTCCGTCGGTCAGGATAAATATGCGCTCGTCATGAACCTCGAAGAAGGAAAGGTCGGCGCGATTCTTCTGACCGATTCCTATGAGCTGGGCGAGGGCGATATCGTCTATTCGACGGGGAAAATCGTCGGTGTGCCCGTGGGAGACGCACTCCTCGGGCGGGTCGTCAATCCTTTGGGACTTCCCCTCGACGGAGGTAAGCCTATCGTCACCTCAAAGACTCGTTCGGTAGAAGCCCCCGCCCCCGCCATTTTCGACCGCGCAAACGTCAACGAGCCCCTTCAAACGGGTATAAAAGCAATCGACAGCATGATTCCCATAGGCAAGGGACAGCGCGAACTCATTATCGGAGACAGACAGACGGGAAAAACGGCTATCGCCGTCGATACCATCATCAATCAGAAAGGCAAGGACGTCATTTGCGTTTATGTCGCCATAGGACAAAAGACTTCTTCCGTCAACAGCGTTTTGCAGACGCTGAAAAGCCACGACGCACTCGATTATACCGTCGTCGTCTGTTCGACCGCGAGCGAATCGGCTCCCCTCCAATACATCGCCCCCTATACGGGAACCGCGATTGCGGAAGAATTTATGCACAACGGAAAGGACGTCTTGATCGTCTACGACGATTTATCCAAGCATGCCGTGGCTTACCGAACCATTTCCCTGCTCTTGAAGCGCCCTTCGGGCCGCGAGGCTTATCCCGGGGACGTATTCTATATCCATTCGAGGCTACTCGAACGAAGCGCGAAACTCTCTGAAAAATTGGGTGGCGGCTCTCTGACTGCCCTGCCGATCATCGAGACTCTCGCGGGAGACATCTCCGCCTATATCCCCACGAACGTCATTTCCATTACGGACGGGCAGATTTATCTCGAAAGCGAATTATTCCGTTCGGGCGTGCGTCCCGCCGTCAACGTCGGACTTTCCGTTTCCCGTGTGGGCGGCGCCGCACAATGCAAAGCGATGAAAAAGGTGAGCGGAAAGGTTCGCCTCGACCTCGCGCATTACCGCGAAATGGCGCAATTCAGTCAGTTCGGCGCGGAATTGGACAATTCGACCAAATCCATTCTCGGAAAGGGTGCGCGTCTGACGGAAATTCTAAAACAGAGGCAAGCCGCTCCCGCCGCCATGAGCCATACGGTCATCGCGCTTACGGTCATGATGAACGATTTATTTTCGGATATTGCAGTGCGCGACGTAAACGCTGCCATGGACGGATTCATCGATTATCTGAACGCCAATCATCCCGAGCTTCCCGCGCGGATCGAGGAGACAAAGCAGCTTTCGGACGAAGACGAGGCGCTCATCAAGGAGTATCTCGTTTCTTATAAAGCGAATATAAGCCGCATTTCGGAAGAAATAAAGACCGTGCAAGACAAGGTGAACGCATGAACAACACGCATGAGCTGAAACGGCATATTTCGGGCGTGGAAGACACGGTAAAAATTACGCGGGCGATGCAGATGATTGCCACGTCGAAGCTCTACCGCGCCCGCGAAAAATGCGAAAACAGCTACCGATACTTAAAAGAATTGAGAAATATTCTGTCCGCCGCCGCGGCGCACGAATCCGTGCGGGAGCACCCTTTCCTCCGCGAGCACAAAAACGGAAAGACCGCCCTGTTCGTCGTCGCGGGCGACAAGGGATTATGCGGAGATTTCAACCATCGTATTTTAGACTTTGCCGACAAGTTTGCAGCGGAGCACGAAGTATCGAAAATTTTCGCTCTGGGACAGGAAACACGGGAGCATTACGAGAAAAAGGGCTTCCCTTTGAGCAACTTCTACATTCACATGGCCTCGGAGCCGCATGCTTTCGACGCGATTTCCGTCGCAAATGATATTGTGGATATGTTCCGCAGCGGAGAGTATAAGGAAGTTTACATCGTCTATACGCGCACGCCGTCCCCGTCTACGCAGGAGCCGACGGCGAAAAGGCTGATTCCCATTCCCCTGCCCGAACACGAAATTTCAACGATTTGTCCCGTGCTGGAACCCAACACGCGGGCGGCACTGGACAATTTTCTTTCGCAATACTTGATGGCGGAAATTTACAGTGCTTTGGCGGACAGCGCGATGGCGATTCATTTCAAGCGCATGACCTCGATGCGGCAATCGACGGAAAACGGCGAGGAGCTCTTGGCCGAGCTCACGGCACAATACAATCACGAAAGACAGGAAAGCATTACGAACGAGCTCATAGACGCGAGCGCGTCGGCTTTCCGAAACTGACAGCGGAGGCGCATTCTTATGAATAAAACACATACGGGAAAAGTGGTGCAGATTATCGGCTCAGTCGTAGACGTAAAGTTCGACAATCATCTCCCCAATCAAAACGAGCTTTTGCTCGTTCTCGACGGCGACAGAACGGTAGACCTCGAAGTGCTGGCGCATCTTCCCGACGGTATCTGCCGCTGTATCGCCCTCGAAGCGACAGACGGCCTCTCCCGCGGTTTGGAGGTAAAATCCACAGGGTCCAGTATTACCGTGCCCGTGGGAGAACAGGTAACGGGACGGGTGCTCAATGCACTCGGCAAGCCCGTGGACGACAAAGGTCCCTTGGACGGCCCCGTTTCCTCTATTTACCGCAAAGCTCCCTCTCTCACGGAGCAGAGCCCCGTCACGGAAATTTTTGAAACGGGAATCAAGGTCATCGACCTTCTCACGCCCTATGCAAAGGGTGGTAAAATCGGACTGTTCGGAGGTGCGGGAGTCGGCAAAACCGTTCTGATTCAGGAGCTGATTTCGGGAATCGCGACGCATCACAACGGGCGTTCGGTATTTATCGGCGTCGGGGAACGCAGCCGCGAAGGCTTTGAAATGGCGGAAGAAATGACCGCCTCAGGCGTCTTGAAAAATACCGCGCTGGTATTCGGACAAATGAACGAATCCCCCGGCGCCAGAATGAGAGCCGCTTTCACGGGGCTCACCATGGCGGAGCATTTCCGCGACGTGCAAAATCAGGACGTCCTGCTCTTTATCGATAACATCTTCCGATATGTGCAGGCAGGCTCGGAGGTGTCCGCTCTGCTCGGAAGGATGCCCTCCGCCGTCGGATATCAACCGACTTTGGCGGGAGAGCTCGGACAGCTGGAAGAGCGTATCACCTCCACAAAGCACGGTTCCATTACCTCCATACAGGCAATTTACGTGCCTGCGGACGATTTGACCGACCCTGCCCCCGCGACGATTTTCAGCCATCTGGACGCCACTACCGTCCTTTCCCGAAAGGTCGTGGAGGAGGGCATTTATCCCGCGGTGGATCCGTTGGAATCGACCAGCCGTATCTTGGAGCCCTCCATCGTGGGAGAAAAACATTATGCCACCGCAAAACGAGTGATCGAAACCTTACAGCGCTATAAGGAATTGCAGGACATTATCGCCATTTTGGGCATGGACGAGCTCAATGCGGACGATAAGCTCCTCGTCTACCGCGCGAGAAAGTTGCAGAGGTTTTTCTCCCAACCCTTTGCGGTGGCCAGCGTCTATACGGGAATCCCGGGGAAGTATGTTCCCCTTTCGACTACCATAGACGATTGCAACGCCATTCTCGACGGAAAGTGCGACGATATTCCCGAAAGTGAATTTTACTTTATCGGCGGGCTCGCCGACATCGCGGGGTATCAGGCATGAGCGGCGAAACAAAAAAGAGCTTCCGCCTGCAAATGCTCCGACCCGACAAGCAATTTTACGAAGGGGACGTCGTATCCCTGACCGTGTCGGAACCCGACGGAAAAATTACACTCTTACCCGGACATATGTCCATGTTTATCAATATCACGACGGGCATGGCTACGTTGACGGAGGCGGGCGGAGAAACAAAGACCTTTGCGACGGGCGAAGGAATGTTGGCCGTCTATTCGGACAGAGTCGTTTTGCAGAGCGACTTCCTCGCATGGGAAGCAAAACTCGACGAGGCAATCAAACGCCGCGAAACGGCGATGGCACAGGAAAAGGAACGCCGCCGTCAAAGTTTTCTCGAATATCGGCTCAACAAAATCGAAATGGCAAAAACCTTTATCAACCTCGAAAAACATTCCGATTAAATTCGCTGGCGAACAAAAGGACTTTGATTATTCAAAGTCCTTTTAATTATTATAACATCGAAAATAAATTTATATTTTCGGATGGCTCTGTCACAACAAATGGTTGATTTTTGACGAGAAATAGCGTATAATAATA
>ERZ1673702.1154-NODE-1154-length-30407-cov-7.782387_pt1 | contig 30407 bp, 27 predicted proteins | sample MGYA00580232_ERZ1673702 | MGnify/ENA primary metagenome ERZ1673702 (study PRJEB41218, sample SAMN15661792) | gut metagenome | host: Homo sapiens | place: Canada: London | collected 2015-08-20/2019-03-30 | study: EMG produced TPA metagenomics assembly of... | reverse complement strand
TTATGGCCAATCGGTTTTCACGCGATTATTTCGGACAGGACGTGTGGGATCAAACTGCAGGGAATTTATTTGATAGAGAAACCGGTAACCCAATTTATCCAACAACCTATTGACAACGGAATGAAAATTCTTATTACTTTATTTTGTATGCTACTTGTGTCTTGCGAAGGATTAATGGATTATGGCTGGGCGCAATGTTTTGATAATAATTCGGATCAAGATATATATTTTTATCTTGACTACTATTTGGTTGGGGATATAGCCTATCCTGCTTATGATGGTTTAAAAGAAAAGCCCACATTGATTCTTGCAAAGAGCCATAAAGGTATCGGCATATCTATGTGGCCAACCGCTTTTGAATATGGAACTTTAGGCCACATGTATGCTTTCAGCCCGGATACTTTGAGACGCTATTCCTGGGAAGAAGTACTTGCAAAAAAGAAGTACTGGTTTACTGCTCGACCATGCCGAGGTGACGCGATTCAGTTTCCCGAGGAATTCGAGTATATGGGCGATATGTAATACTACTCCCGGTCAATCGACCGGGAGTAGTATTATGGCGCCACCATGGTGAACAAGGCTAATACGTCAGAACATAAAGGCGTGACAATGGGAAATATGATTAACGGATGGAATATAATAGCTCCATGCTATACCATGAATACGGGCATGTAATCCAAAGCCGTTATTTCGGCCTTTCGTATCTGTTTTCAGTCGGTATTCCGAGTGCTATTGTAGCCGGGGAAGATAACGGCTATTGGACGGAAGTTATGGCCAATCGGTTTTCACGCGATTATTTCGGACAGGACGTGTGGGATCAAACAGCAGGAACGCAGTTTATTAATGGAAATCCAATGTATCCAACAACATATTAAAATATTACTATGAGAGTTTTGATTATTTATTTAAGCATATGGTTACTTACCGCTTGTGGTTTGGTAGATGAAAATTGGAGTCAACATTTTTATAATAATTCAGATGAAGAATATTTATTCTACCTGCATTTTTATTATGATGGTAAAGTCTTCCACCCGGCTTATAATGAAATATCTGAAAAACCATTCTTAAATGAAATAAAGCCTCATAGTGAAGGATGGTGTAATTTGTGGCCGACCACTTTTAGGTATGGGACGTTAGGGCATATGTACGCTTTCAGTCCGGACACCTTAGAGCGTTATTCATGGGAAGAAATATTAGCCAAGAAAAAGTATTGGTTTACTGCAAGGCCCTGTCAACTTGAGCCGATACAATTTCCCGAGGAATTCGAGTATATGGGCGATATGTAATACTACTCCCGGTCATCGACCGGGAGTAATATTATGGCGCAACCGTGGTGAACAAGGCCAACGCGTAGCGCGTTATTTCCTGTCCTGTTTGTCCTTGAAGCGACTCGACACAACGAACGGACGGCCCTGTTAAGGCCGTCCGTTTTGTAGAAGTCATGCCCGGATTATTTCTTCTCCTGCCGGTCTTTGAGCAGGTCGCGGATTTCGGTCAGCAGGACCTCCTCCTTCGAGGGAGCGGGCGGAGTGACGGGGGCTGCCGCTTCGCGCTTGCGGATCAGCCGGTTCATGAATTTGACCATCAGAAAGACGCAGAAGGCCAGGATCGTAAAGTCCACGCACTGCTGGATGAAATTGCCGTAGTTCCAGTAAACGGGCTCGGCAGCGGCTTTGACGACCGTTTCGCCGCTCCCGCCGACCATCTCGCCGACCGCATGGGTGGCGTGTGCCGCCGCGTCGCGTACCTTGGTGATGTCCAACCGCAGGGACGAGAAGTCCGTATTGCCGATCAACGCGCCGATCGGGGGCATGATGATGTCGTTCACCAGCGAGGAGACGATCTTGCCGAACGCGCCGCCGATGATAACGCCGACGGCCATGTCCATGACGTTGCCCTTGAGGGCGAACTCGCGGAATTCCTTGAAAAATGCCATGTGGATGCAAGTTAAATTGATGGATGATTGGAATGTTGCCGCAAAGATAGTGCTTTTCCGGTAAAAAGAGACAGCCATGGAAATTTTCCATGGCTGTCTGTCAGTGCATGATCCGGAACCGATCGTGCGATACGGTGCGGAACCTGCGTACCCGTGGCGGATGGTGCGTCCCGGCGAGGGGGGGGGTTATTCCACTTCGATCAGCACGGCGTCGGTGGCGACGTTGTCGCCCACGCCGACCAGGATCTGCTTGACCTTACCCTTGTAGCTCGAGGTGATCGAGTTTTCCATCTTCATGGCTTCGAGCACCATGACCTCCTGGTCCGGCTTCACTTCGTCGCCGACCTTGACTTTGATGTCGATTACGCGGCCCGGCAGGGGAGCGACGATCGTCTTGCCGGTGATGGCCTGCTGCTTGCGCTCGCTCTTCGGGGCTTCGGCCGCCTTGTTTTCGGCGGGTTTCGGCGCATCCTTGATCTCGCCTGCGGCATAGGCCTTCTTCTTCTGCTCGGTCAGGTAGGTCTTGGCCACGAGCGGGAAGAGTTCGAGCAGCAGCACCTCTTTCTCGTTTGCTGCGAGCTTCACGCCGCCGGCTTCGGGCAGTTCGGGGTTGGGCTGCATCTGGTTCTTCGAGGTGTCGTAGGGGGTCTCCTCACGCACGCCGCAGATCTTGAACCGGAACTCGGGGTCGATCTTCACCGGCGTATGACCGTATTCGCCCTTCACCAGTCCGACGAACTGCGAGCTCTTGTTGGTGTACATCGGCCGGCCGGCCTTCTCGTCGAGGGCGCAGTTTACGGCCTGTGCGCCGACAATCTGCGAAGTGGGGGTCACCAGCGGCGGCAGGCCTGCGGCCAGACGCACCGACGGGATGAGCTCCATCGCACGGGGCAGAATCTCCTCGGCCTTGAGCTGCTTGAGCTGCGCCACCATATTGGAGTACATGCCGCCCGGAATCTCGGCTTTCTTGACCAGCTCGTTGGGAGCGGGGAACCCGAAATATTTCTCGATCTTGTGGCAGGCGTCGAGCAACGTGTCGAAGTCCTGTCCCTGTGCGGCTTTGATCGCGCGGTCGAATTCGGCGTCGATCTCGGCGGGCAGTTTGTCCGTCAGCGGGTTGAACGGTTTGGGCAGCGGCTTTTCGGCTCCGAATACCGACAGCTCGAGCTCCTTGCGGATCTCCTTGAGCTGGGTGTTGATCTTGGCCACGGCTTCCATGTTGACGCCCAGGTCGATCCCGAGTTTCTTGGCGAAGACCCAGATCAGTTCAATGGCCGGTGCGCCCGTGCCGCCGGCGAAATACCAGCAGTTGGTGTCCACGATATCCACGCCCGCGACGATGGCGGCGACCACGGATGCCAGGCCGTAACCGGGCGTGCAGTGGGTGTGGAAGTCGATCGGAATGGAGAGGTGCTGCTTGAAGAGCTTGATGAGGTTGTAAACCCTTTTGGGCGGGATAAGACCCGACATATCCTTGATCGTAATCATGTCGGCGCCCAGAGCGGCCATCTGCTTGGCTTTGTCCAGGAAGTAGTCGTCCGTGAAGACGTCCTTGGGTTTCTTCTTACCCATCAGGCGGGCCATGAAGCCCGGCTCGGGATATTTCGGATCGACGGTGTAGCATACCGCGCAGTCGGCGATGCCGCCGTACTGCTTGACGTATTTGACCGTCGATTTGACGTTGTTCACGTCGTTCAGGGCGTCGAAAATACGCATGATGCCCAAACCGCTCTGGATCGAGTTGCGGCAGAAGCCGTCGATGATCTCGTCCGTATAGGGGGCGTAACCGAACAGGTTGCGGCCGCGCGAGAGGGCGGTGAGCTTCGATACGTTACCGATGGCTTTGTGGATGGTTTCGAGACGGGTCCAGGGATTTTCGTTCAGATAGCGCATCACCGAGTCGGGCACCGCACCGCCCCAAACCTCCATGGCGTAGAAGTTGGCGTCCTTGTAGAACGGAAGGCAGCGGTCGATCTGAGCCTGGTTCATACGGGTTGCAAACGAGGACTGTTGTCCGTCGCGCAGCGTAAGATCTCTGATTTTAAGATTTTTAGCCATTGCAGTTGTGTTTAATGAATTTATTGGTTTTACGTGTTTTATCCGTTTTGTCGCTGCCCGGTCGCAGGCGGGCTGTTATTTTTCTAACAAAGATAGCGAACAAACTTTAATTTACAACTTTTTTTATTGAAATCCGGATTAATTTTTACGATCCTTTTCCGAGCGGTGTCGAAAAGTAAGCCGGCAGCGTTGAGGCGTCGTTCCCGCATTTCGTTTTTCGCACCTTCGGCAAACAAACCCGCAAAGGGCGATTGCATTTGCGCCCGGTTTGTACTATCTTTGCCTCTAATTCCGAAACGAACACCCGACTTGCGATGACTCCCTATGCCGTCCTGCTGACCGTCGGCGCCTATATCGCGGTACTTTTCGCCGTGGCCTGGCGCTCGGGCCGCCGTGCCGACAACGCCGGCTTCTTCTCCGGCAACCGGCGAACCCCGTGGTACATGGCGGCACTGGCGATGATCGGTGCGGCCATGTCGGGCGTGACTTTCATTTCGGTGCCGGGCTCGGTAGCCACCGACGGTTTCTCCTACATGCAGATGGTGCTGGGGTTCACGGTGGGGCAGGCCGTGATCGCTTTCGTGCTCATTCCGCTCTTTTACAGGCTGCGCGTGGTTTCGCTCTACCAATACCTCGACGACCGTTTCGGTGTGGCTTCCCACCGCACGGGCGCCTGGTTTTTCTTCGTCTCGAAGATGCTGGGTGCCGCACTGCGGGTCTATGTGGTCTGTGCAGTGATGCAACTGCTCGTTTTCGACCGGCTGGGCCTCCCGTTCTGGCTCAACACGGCCGCCACGATGCTGCTCGTGTGGCTCTACACCCAGCGCGGCGGAGTCAAAACCCTGATCTGGACCGACACGCTCAAAACCCTCTGTCTGGTGGCAGGCATCGTCCTGTCGATCGTCTTTATCATGCGTGCGCTCGACTTCGACCTTCCCCGTACGGCGGAGGCCGTGGCCGCTTCGCCCTACTCGCGGATGTTCTTCTTCGACGACGGCGCTTCGCCCCGCTATTTCTGGAAGATGTTCGCGGCGGGAATCTTCCTGCTGGTCGCCATGACCGGACTGGACCAGGATATGATGCAGCGCAACCTGAGCTGCCGCTCCCCGCGCGACGCCAAGGTCAATATTCTGGTGACGGCCGTCTGTCAGGCGGCCGTCATCTTCCTCTTCCTGGTGCTCGGGGTGTTGCTCTATATTTATATGGACCGCAATGGCATTGCCGTTCCGGAGCGCAGCGACGAGGTTTTCGCCCGGGTAGCCGTCCAGAGCGGACTTCCGCTGGCCGTGGGGGTGCTGTTCGTCGTGGGGCTGATCTCCAGCACGTATTCCGCCGCCGGGTCGGCACTCACGGCCCTGACCACTTCGTTCACGGTCGATGTGATCGACGGGCCGCAACGCTTCGGCGAGCGGCGGCTCACGCGCGTGCGTCGCGGCGTTCATGCGGGCATGGCGGTCATGATGGGCGGGGTGATCCTGCTGTTCGGTTATTTTGCCGACGACAGCGTCATCAACCTGGTCTATAAGGTCGCCAGCTATACCTACGGCCCGATTTTGGGTATGTTCCTCTTCGGGATGCTCACGCGACGGCAGGTACGCGACCGTTGGGTGCCGCTGGCTGCTCTCGCGGCCCCCGTGCTGAGCGCCCTGCTGCAACACTTCACCGCCGCCCGGTATGGCTACCACATCGGCTTCGAGCTGTTGATTTACAACGCGCTCTTCACAATGGCGGGGATGCTGCTGCTCGTAAAACCGAAGACGGAATGAAACGATTCAGGCTTTTCGTTTATCTGCTTGCGCTCGTCGCAGCGCTGCCGGTTCATGCCGGCAAGGAGTTGACCCAGTCCGACCGGAGCCGTATTTCCGGAATATTGACCCGCATCGTCGCCCGCGAGGTGCCGGGGGCGGGGACGCGCATTACGGGCGTTCGGATCAAGGGCCGCCGCATGGAGCTCACGGCCAACATCGGGCTATCCTACTATCCTTTCCGCCCCGAAAGCGTCGAGGCGATTTACGACTCGGTGCGCGAGGCGCTCCCGGAGGAGCTGCGGCGGTATAAGCTCACGTTGCTTACGGACGGAAAACCCATCGAAGAGCTCGTGCCGCTGCCGTTCCGCACCCGGATCGACCGACGGCGGGTGCGTACCTTCACCAATGAGGCCGCCCGGCCGCTCGTGCGGCGGCTGGATGCGCCGTTTACCCCCGACCAGGGGCTTGCGGATCGCCATATCGCCCTGTGGCAGAGCCATGGCCGTTATTTCGACCAGCGCGAAAACCGTTGGCGGTGGCAGCGCACGCGCCAATGGATGACCTGCGAGGATCTCTACACCCAGAGCTATGTCCTCCCATACCTTGTGCCGATGCTCGAAAATGCCGGTGCCGTCGTCCTGCTGCCCCGCGAGCGGGATGTGCAGACCGTCGAGGTCGTGGCGGACAACGATCCGGGCATCGATCCGTCGGGTGCTTACCGCGAAGAGGAGGGGCTGTTGCCGTGGCGTGACGCCGGAACGGGCTTCGCCCACCTGCGCGGCACCTACCGGTCGGGGGAGAACCCCTTTGCGGAGGGAACGGTGCGGGCGGTCAGGACCGTCGGCGAAGGGGCGGCCGAGAGCCGCGCGGTCTGGAGCGCCGAATTGCCCGCGGCCGGTGACTATGCTGTTTACGTTTCCTATAAGACACTGGACGACAGTGCCGACGACGCCCGCTATACGGTGCGGCACCTGGGCGGTGAGAGCCGTTTCGCCGTCAATCAGACCATGGGCGGCGGCACGTGGGTCTATCTGGGGACATTCCCGCTGGCGGAGGGGGCGAACGATGCGGTCGTCACCCTGACCAACCGCTCCGATCGTGCGGGCCGCACGGTCACGGCCGATGCGGTGAAGATCGGCGGCGGTTACGGTAACGTCGCCCGCACGGTCTGTGATTCGCTCCGAACGCCCGAGGGTGTGTATGCGGAGGAGACCAGCGGCTACCCGCGTTTCTGCGAGGGTGCTCGCTACTGGCTCCAATGGGCCGGTTTCGCCCCGAAAGTCTATACGCCGCAGCAGGACGCGAACGATTACAAGGACGACTACATGAGCCGCGCCCATTGGGTCAATGCCCTGGCGGGTGGCTCCGAGCGGCTGCCCGACAGTGCGGGACTGCGTGTGCCGGTCGATCTGGCGCTGGCTTTCCACTCCGATTCGGGAACGCGGCAGGGCGACGAAACCATCGGCACGCTGGGCATCTTCTACACCCGCGACGGTGACGGACGCTTCTCCGGCGGTGCCGACCGTTACCTCTCGCGCGACCTGACGGACGTGGTGATGAGCCAGGTGGTGAGCGATATTCGCCGTACGTACGAACCCGGATGGCGTCGCCGCGCTCTGTGGAACCGCTCCTATTACGAGGCGCGCGTGCCGGCCGTGCCGACCATGTTGCTGGAGTTGCTTTCGCACCAGAACTTTACCGACATGCGCTACGGCAGCGATCCGCGTTTCAAGTTCCTGGTGAGCCGTGCGGTCTATAAGGGCATCCTGCGGCATGTGGCCGCACAGTACGGTCGGCCTTTCGTGGTGCAGCCTCTCCCGGTGGACGGATTCAGCGCAGTGTTCTTCGAGGATTCCGACGAGGAGGTGCTGCTGCGCTGGCGCCCCGTCGCCGACCCGCTCGAACCGTCGGCCCGACCGACCGGGTATGTGGTTTATACGCGCGTCGGGGAGGGCGGTTTCGATGGGGGACGTTTCGTCGAGGCCGATTCGTGCCTTGTGCGACAGGAGCCGGGGATCGTTTACAGCTACCGCGTTGCGGCTGTCAATGCGGGCGGCACGAGCTTCCCGAGCGAAATCCTGTCGGCCTGCCGTGTCCCCGACGAGCGGGGAATGGTGCTCGTAGTCAATGGCTTCGACCGCGTAAGCGGTCCGCTGTGCGAGGCTTCCGACTTGCTCGCGGGGTTCCGCTGCGATCTCGACGCCGGCGTTCCCTACCTGCGCGACATCTCCTATATCGGCCCTCAGCGGGTTTTCGACCGGGCGCTCTATGCCTCCGCCGATGCGGAGCGGGCCCTCGGCGTCTGCGAATCCGGACTGGAGACGGAGGTGATCGCCGGCAACACGTTCGACTATCCCGCAATGCACGGCGCCTCGATCGCCCGCGCCGGCTATTCGTTCTGTTCGGCCAGCGCCCGGGCTGTGGAGCGGGGAGAAGTGCGGCTTACCGACTACCGGATTGTCGATCTCATCCTGGGCAAGCAGCGTACTGTCGGGATGGGGCCGGGTTCTGCGGGTACGGCGTTCCGGGCTTTCCCGCCGGGTTTGCAGCGCGCGCTTTATGCGTTTGTCGAACAAGGAGGTGCTTTGTTGGTGAGCGGCAGTTTTTTCGCCTCCGATTTATGGTGGGGAGCCGATGCGGTTTCCGCCGACCGGGAGTTCGCCCGCGAAGTGCTCGGAATCGAGCCCGACGGCGGGGCCTCACCCCGCAACGGACGCGCGAGGATGATCGGTTCGGGCGGTGTTTTCACCCCCTATGAATACCGCTTCCGCACAGAGTCCGACGCCGACGGATATGGCGTGGAATCTTCGGACGCCCTGTTGCCTGCGGGCGAGGGGGCATTCGTGGCGATGCGCTATGCGGACGGCGGAGCGGCGGCGGTCGCCGACGTGCGAGGGGGTAAGCGGTTGGTGCTGGCTTTCCCTTTCGAGACGATCCCGTCCGCGGGAGCCCGCGACCGGCTGATGCGCGAAGTGTTGCGCTTCCTGGAACCTCCGAAGTGACGGGTGCTCCTCTTTAGGTAAATACATGCAAATAACGATAAATCAAGTAGTATGTCGCTCGAAAAAGAGATTTCACGCGGAATCATGGAGGCCATGAAGAGCCGCGATGCAGTGCGTCTGGCCGCCCTGCGCAACGTCAAGAAATACATCATCGAAGCCAAGACCTCCGGTGCCGGCATTGCCGAACTGCCCGACGCCGACGTGGTGAAAATCATCTCCAAACTCGCCAAGCAGGGTGCCGACTCCGCAGCGATCTATACGGCGCAGCGCCGCCAGGACCTTGCCGACGAGGAGACGGCACAGGTCGCCGTTTTGCAGGAGTTCCTGCCCCGGCCGCTTTCGGACGAGGAGCTGACTGCCGCCGTGCGGGAGATCATCGCCGAGACGGGCGCCTCCTCGCTCGGAGAGATGGGGCGTGTGATGGGCGTCGCCTCCAAACGGCTGACCGGCCGCGCCGAGGGAAGGGCCATTTCGGACAAAGTGCGGGAGCTGCTCGCCCGATGATCGATGACGCTGCCGTGTGACCGCCGGGATGGAGTCGTCCAACGAAGCGGTCGCCCGGTGCGGCGATAGGAGTTATGATATGCACGTATTGGAATACCTGCACCGAAACGTAAAGATCATCGCCATGCCGATGGCGATGGTCGTCGGTGCGCTGTTTTGCCGCCCGATCACGGCGGTCGAAACCCTGACGGGGCAGATGATTACCCCGACGCTGATTTTCCTGATGCTCTTCTTCACTTTCTGCCGGGTGAAACCCAGCCAGATGAAGCCCTCGATGCTGCACTTTTGGCTGTTGCTATTCCAGACCGTGGCCTGCGTGGCGGTTTATTTCGCCCTGCTGCCCCTGAACGGAGTGGTGGCGCAGGGTGCAATGATCTGTGTGCTGGCTCCCGTAGCCATGGCGGCGGTGGTGATTGCCGGCATGTTGGGGGCCGACGTCGCAACGATGGCCACATACAGCCTGCTTTGCAACATGGTCATTGCGCTGTTCGCACCCGTCGTGCTCACCTTTACGGGCTCGGGCGAATGTACGTTCGCGCAAATGCTGGCCCGCATCGCACCGTTGCTGATTATGCCTTTCGCCGCAGCCCAGTTCTGCCGTTTCGTCCTCCCTGCCGCCGCCCGGTGGATCAGCGACCACAGCCAGATTTCGTTCTACCTCTGGCTGCTTTCGCTCATCGTGATAATCGGCCGCACCACGGCGTTCATCCTCGACCTGCGGGGCGCCGACCGCGGCGTGGAGTTCGCGCTCGCCGGCGTGGCACTCGTGTTGTGCCTGCTTCAATTCAAGGCGGGCCGCATGCTGGGCCGCCGCTATGGGGATGCCACGGCGGGAGGACAGTCCCTCGGTCAGAAAAACACCGTGCTCGCGGTCTGGATGGCCCAGTCGTTCCTCAACCCCCTGAGTTCGATCGCTCCGACAGCATATATCGTCTGGCAGAATTTTGTCAATAGCTATCAGATCTGGAAAAAGGACAGAAAAGGGATAATAAATTGAATATAAATGATTTGATTTCTCGGTTTTTATTCCTCTTCATGTTCAGGCCGATCATTCACTTTTATTCTTGTCCTGTGACTCGAAAGAGATCGGTTCCGCCGTTATCGTGATCCTTGTCATCGTGCCGTGCGGAACACTTGGTGGCAGCGCAGCCGAGTGACCCTGATCCGGAATCATGGCTGATTGCAGCTCTGCCTGACAGTACGGCATTTCCGACTTCATTGATGTGTGACGAGACGGTCCCGTCAAGCGGCCGTCAGGACTGTTTGCGGAAGGTCAGGGCGGCCGTCGCATTGAATACGATGGCGAAGCCGGCGAGGGCGGCGTAACAGGGCCACATGTTGGCGACGGTCGCTCCCTTGAGATAGACGGCCCGCATGATATCGATGAAATAGCGGGGCGGCAGGGCGTAGGTGATTCGCTGCGCCCATTGGGGCATGGACTGAATCGGGGTGAGCAGTCCGCTCATAAGAATGAAGATCATCACGAAGAAGAACATCCCGAACATGGTCTGCTGCATGTTCGACGAGCAGTTGGCCGCGATCACCCCGAATCCCGACATGACCAGGATGAAAAGCGCGGCAGCAAGGTAGATGCTGCCGAGCGACCCAACGGGAACGAGCCCGTAAACGAGCCAGCCGATCGTCATGGCGACGGTGAGCACGGCCAGCCCGATCAGCCAGTAGGGGATCAGCTTGGCCAGTGTAAAGACGAACTGGCTTACGGGCGTCACGTTGATCTGCTCGATGGTCCCGGACTCCTTTTCGCCCACGAGGTTCAGGGCGGGCAGGAATCCGCACATCATCACGAGCAGCATAATCATCAGCGCGGGGATCATGTAGTTGCGGTATTCGAGCGTGGGGTTGTAGCGATACTGCACCGCCACGCGATCGGCCGGCGACGGTCTGCCCCGTTCAGCGGACAGTTCCGCCAGCGTAAGCGAAAGGGTTTGCATCAGGTATTGTGTCCCCAGCGAGCCTTTCATGGCATTGACGCCGTTGGCCGAGATGCTGACATGCTGCGGGCTGCCGCTTTCCAGGTCGCGCTCGAACCCGTCGGGCAGCTCCAGGATGGCGTCCACGTTCCCCGCTTCGAGATTCCGAAGTTGTCCCCGGAAGTCGTCCGACAGGGCGAAGAGCGTGAAGTAGTCCGAGTTGGCGATCTTCTGCGCAAGGCGGCGCGAGGTCTCCGAGTGGTCGCGATCAACCACCGCCACCCCGATATGGCGCACGTCCATCGACGTCACCCACGGCATGACGAGCATAATCATCACGGGAAAGGCAATGGTCATCTTCGGCATGAAAGGGTTGCGCAGGAACTGGCGGAACTCCTTGTCGAGCAGAACGAACAGGGTATGCATGGCTATTCGAGTTTATCGTTGAATTTACGCAGGGCCACGCCGACCAGCACGACGGTCATGGCCAGCAGGATGAGGAAATTCGTGAGCACGGCCGAGAACGGCAGCCCTTCGATCATCAGCTTGCGGATGGCGTCGATATACCAGCGTGCCGGCACGACGCACGAAATTCCCCTCAGGATGCCGGGCATGTTCTCGATCGGAAAGACCATGCCCGAGAGCATGATGATCGGCAGCAGCATCAGCATGGCCGAAATAATCAGGGCCGTCACCTGCCGGTCGGTGACCGTGGAGATGAACAGTCCGAGGGCCAGCGCGAGCGTCAGGTAGAGCAGCGAGATGCCGACGATCCCGACGAGGCTTCCCTCCATCGGCACGTCCAGCACGTAACGGGCCAGTAACAGGATCGAGGCGAGGTTGAGGCACGAGAGGACGAAATAGGGGATCATCTTGGCCAGGATAATGCGGATCGGACGCACAGGCGACACGAAAAGCACCTCCATGGTGCCGGTCTCCTTCTCACGGACGATCGAAACGGAGGTCATGATGGCGCAGATGATAATGAAGATCAGCCCCATGATGCCGGGAACGAACTCATAGGCGCTCTTCATCCGGGGATTGAACAGCAGCCGGGTTTCGGGTGCTGCCGCGGCCGTGCTCCCCGATAGGACGCTTTGCAGATAGGCTGCGCCGGCCGTCGCCGTATTGGTGTTCGAGGCGTCCGCGACGATCTGGACGGCCGGTTCCTGCACCTGACCCTGCGCACGGTCGACGAGAAGCCGGTCGTAATCGGGGGCAAAGACCACCACGGCGTCGGCGGCGCCCGAACGGAGCGTGCGGTCGATCTGCGTGCCGGCTATGGTGCCGACGAAGGTGAAATAGTCGTTGGCCCGGATGCGTTCCACCGCCTGCCGGACCGATTCGGTCGGATGGGGTGCCACGACGGCGACGTTGATGTTGTTCACCTCGGTCGAGATGGCGAAGCCGAACAGCAGGATTTGCACGACGGGCATCAGCAGCGCAATGAGCATCGTGCGCGAATCCCGCAGAATATGCAGCGCCTCCTTTTTGACGAACGATAAGAATCCTCCCATACTCATTCGGATCGTTTGGCGTTGCGGGCCAGCGAACGGAACACCTCGTCCATCGTGCCGGCGGCGAATCGGCGTTTCAGTTCGGACGGGGAGCCCAGGGCACGAATCTGTCCGTCCACCATGATCGACACGCGGGAGCAGTACTCCGCCTCGTCCATGTAGTGTGTCGTGACAAATACGGTCGTGCCTCCGTCCGCCGCTTCGTAGATCAGCTCCCAAAACTGACGGCGGGTCACGGGATCGACGCCGCCCGTAGGCTCGTCGAGGAAAACGACGTCGGGTCGGTGGAGCGTCGCCACCGAGAAAGCGAGTTTCTGCTTCCAGCCCAACGGAAGCTCCCCGACCAGTGTGCGGCTCTGCGTGCGGAAGTCGAGCCGGTTGAGCAGCGTCACCGCGCGGCGCAGGATTTCGCGGCGTGTCAGGCCGTAGATGCCGCCGTAAAGACGGATGTTTTCGAGCACCGTGAGGTCGTCGTAAAGCGAAAAGCGCTGGCTCATGTAGCCGATGCGCCGCTTGATCCGCTCGCCCTGCGTGGTGATGTCGTATCCCGCCACCGTGCCAGTGCCCGAAGTGGGGTAGCTCAACCCGCACAGCATCCGCATAGCGGTGGTTTTGCCTGCGCCGTTGGCTCCCAGGAACCCGAATATTTCGCCGCGTCCCACATCGAACGTGATCCGGTCAACGGCGATGAAATTTCCGAACTGCTTGCTCAGTCCGTGCACGGAGATGATCGGATCATTCATGGCCCATCAGTTTGATGAAAACGTCCTCGATGTCCGCTTCGACGGGGCGGATCGTCACACGGCTGAACCCCTCCGCCGCCAGTCGCCGCATCCCTGCCTCCGCCGAGAAATGCGTGTCGGCCACCAGGTGATGCGCCGCGCCGAAGGGGTAGCAGGCAACGACGCCCTCCAGACGGCGGGCTGCCGTGAGCAGGCCGTACATATTGTCGCCCGAGAGGGCGAAAAGCGGCGCGTCGTACTGCGATACCACCTTTGCGGGTGTATCCAGACGCAGGATACGCCCCTTGTAGCAGAGGGCGATGCGGTCGCAGCGGCGCGCCTCGTCCATGTAGGGCGTCGATACGAGCATCGAAATTCCCTTGCTCCGGAGCTCGGCGAGCATCGCCCAGAATTCGCTGCGCGACACCGCATCGACCCCCGTGGTCGGCTCGTCCAGCAGGAGGACCGCCGGACGGTGGATCAGGGCGCAGCACAGGGCGAGCTTCTGTTTCATGCCGCCCGACAGCTTCCCCGCCCGGCGTCTGCGGAACGGCTCGATCTGACGGTAGATGGGGGCGATCAGGTCGTAGTTGTCCCCGACGCCGACGCCGAACAGCGCGGCGAAGAACGCGAGGTTTTCCTCGACCGACAGGTCGGGGTAAAGCGAAAACCGCCCGGGCATGTAACCGATCCGCTCGCGGATTCGGCGGTAATCCCGCACTACGTCGAGCCCTTCGACCGAAGCCGTCCCGGCGTCGGGGGTGAGCAGCGTGGCGAGCAGACGGAACAGCGTGGTCTTGCCCGCTCCGTCGGGACCGATCAGCCCGAACAGCTCGCCCTGCGCGACCTCCAGCGTGACACCGTCGAGCGCTGTCAGCGGTCCGAAACGCTTAGTCAGGTTGCATACTTCGATGGCATTCATCCCTCAGAGTTTCACTTCGCCGTACATGCCGAGTTTCAGCCGTCCGTCGTTTTGGACGGCGATTTTCACGGCATAAACCAGGTTGGCCCGCGAATCGCGCGTCTGGATCGCCTTGGGCGTGAATTCGCTCTCGGATGCAATCCATACGACGCGTCCGGGATAGTCGTACCGCGCGTCGCCACCGAAGTCTGCGGTCACCGTCACCTCCTGCCCGAGCCGCACGGCGGCGAGCTGGTCGGAGGTGAAATAGGCCCGCAGGTAGATGCGGTCGAGGTCGGCAATCTTCAGCAGCGGCCGCCCGACAGCCGCCACTTCGCCCGCTTCGGCGTATTTGCCCAGCACCGTTCCGTCCATGGGCGGTATGATGCGGCATTTGGCCAGCCGGTCGTCGATCTGCGCGATTTGCAGGTCGATGGCCGAGGCGTTCTCGTCGATCGATGCGCTGTTCTTGCCGAGGGTCGAAAGCAGGGCGTCGAGCTGTCCCTCCAGCATGCGGAGTTGCGCGTCGATGTCGTCGAGCTGTTTGGTCGTTGCGGCCCCGTCCCGGAGCAGGTTTTCCACACGCTGCCGTTCGGTGCGCTGCTTGGCGATCTGCTCGCGCAGCGAGGCGGCCTGTTTGGCGATGTCGGGTCGGGTGGTGGCGACCGAGGCGCGCTGGCGCTCGAGCTGCCGGCGTTGCAGGGAGAGTTGCAGGGTGTCGATGCAGCCGACGGCCCGATTCGCCCGGAGCCTGTCGCCCAACTCTGCGTCGAGCGTGAGGATGCGTCCGGCGGTTTCGGCTGAGAGGGTTATTTCGGTCGCCTCGAATGTTCCGGCGGCGTCGTAAACCTCGCCGTGCGAGCAGGCGGCCAGCAGACAGGCCGCCGCGGAGTAAATGGTTATCCGTTTCATCGGTTGATCGTATGTTTGAGTTCGTAAATCGTTTTTATCAGTTCGATTTCGCGGGCGTTGCGGGCCGCCGTCGCCGTCTCCTCCTCCGTGATTTTTCGCAGCAGGTCGTTGGTGTCGATCACTCCGTTGCGAAGTTTCGATTCGGCGGCCTCTCTTACCGAGCGGCGCAGTTGCACGATGCGGTCGTCGTCCGCGAGCGCTCTGCGCAGGCGTGCGATCTCGCCGTTCTCCCGGGCGATTTCCAGGGCGTTATTGAACCGGAAGAGGTCGCGCTGCACCTCGACGCCCTGCCTGGCCGTGCGCAGTTGTCCCAATGAGTTTTTCCGGGTGTAGTAGGCTCCGAAGTTCCATGAGAGCTTCACCCCGACAAGGGCGTTCCACGACCAGTCGGAGGTAATCATGTTCTGGAAATAGTCCATGCCCGGATAGCCGTAATATCCCTGAGCAAAAAGACCGAGGCGGGGGCGGGATGTCGAAATGATCTGCTTCTCCTGTGCCGTCAGCTTGTCGATCCGGGCGTCGAAAAGCGCCAGTTCGGGTCGGGCCGACCCGGTGGCGAGGGGCTCCGAAACCGACGGCCGTTCCAGCTTCTCGTCCGCGAGCTCCCTGCCGATGAAGATGGCGAGCATCTGCCGGTAGCTGGCCCGCGTCGATTCGATCTGCGCCGCCTGCTGTCCGGCGGCGAGGAGCTCGGCTTCCACGGCGTCGGCGTCGCTCTGCATGGCCGCGCCGTTGCGTTGCAGCGACCGTATTTTTTCGAGGTTGTCACCCAGCAGCCCGATCGTCAGGCGGCTTTGCGCCAGCCGCTCGTCGAGCAGCAGGATGCCGAAATAGAGGTCGTCCACCCGCCCCTCCAGCGCATAGAGGTCAACATCCGTCGAGCGGCGCCCCTCCGCGGCTTCGGCTTCGGCCAGTTGTTTGTCAGCCGCCGATTTACCCCCGTCCCAGAGCGTCTGGTACAGTTCGATCTGCACCTTGTACTGGTCCCTGTTCAGCCCCGGAATATCCAATCCCTGGGCGGCCAGAAGCCCGGTCATCTGTTCTGGAAAGCCGGGCACGTCGGTCTGCCAGGTGGCCTGGGCCGTCAGGGAGAGCCGGGGCAGCCAGGCCCGCCGGGCGTTCGACAGCGAATAGTCGGCCGAGCGGCGGATCAGGTCATATTGCCGGATTTCGGGATAGTGCTCACGTGCCAGTGCACGACATTCGTCGAGCGTCAGTTGCGCATGCGCCCCGCACATCGCGGTGAGGGCAAGGCAGAGGAGTAGGAGCCGTTTCATGGATTCTCCGTGATTTTGAGCCGTCGCATGACGGTTTCTACGGTTTCCGCCTTGCGCAGCTCGAAAAACCGTTCGCGGTCGGCGGTGAGGTCGCCCAGCAGCGGCTCGAGGATCGGATAGGCGATAAAGACGAAGACGTTGAGCGAGATGATGTCGAGCATCAGCATACGCACGTCGATCCGCCGGATTTCGCCGCGGTCGGCCGCTTCGTCGAGGGCCCGCTGCGTATCGATCAGCATGACGCCCATGAGCGACCGGATCTGTCGCTGCATGGCTTCGTAGCGTTCGGGGCGGGCGAACACCTCGTTGACGATGAAACGGGGCAGGTCGGGGTTGGCCGCGATAAAATCGAAGTGGCGCTCGATGCCGTTGCGCAGTCGCTCAATCAGCGGCAGCCGCGCATCGCCGAACGCGGCGAGCACCGATTGTCCCATCATCCGCATTTTTTCGTCCAGAATACGCTCGAAAAGCTGTTCTTTCGTCCGGAAGTAATAATGCAGCATTGCGTGGGTCACGCCTGCGGCCGCGGCGATTGACGTGGTGCGCGCTCCATCGAATCCCTTTTTGAGAAATTCGCGTTCGGCAGCCTCCAGGATCGCCTGTTCTCTCTTTTGGGCGGGTTTTTGTTCCATTATCAGGTGTTAAACATTTTTATTTAACAGTATTGTTAGTGCAAATGTAGAAAGAAAAATCGAAGTTGCAAGAAAAGTGTCGGAATTTTTTGTCTGCCTGTTCGCCGACCGGAAGGAATCAGGTTGCCGAATCCGTCCCGGAAGCGGTGCTCGGCTGCGCACGCGGTATCCGGTTTCCGACGGAGAATCGCTCGGTTCGGGGTCTCCCGCATTAGAGCATCAGGGCGTCGAGAGGTGGCCCGTCTCCCCGGGCTCAATGCGCAAGTGCTGCGGCCGGGATGCCGGTAGGAGAAAACCGTAATCGGGGTAATTTTTCCCGTGATTCCGGTACGGTCACGCACGAAAAACGGAGGTAATTTTGCTCGATAAATTAACGAGAAAGAAGAAAAAATGAAAGCCGACAGCATAACATCACCTATACGCAAGCAGGGGTTTCGTGCTTCTATGACAGTGAAGTGGTAAATTTGAAGTTCAGTTCTTCGTAGGAAGTTCAGTGGTTAAAATCCCTGCCTGCGTATAGCTGAGAACCGTTGTGGGCTATTTTGCACACGACACGACAAACATCAAATGACTATCGAAATATGAGTTTATTAAACAATAAAAAAGTTGCAATTATCGGTGGCGGACCAGTTGGACTAACAATGGCAAACTTGTTACAACAAAACGGTATTGACATTACCGTTTACGAAAGAGATGAAAACCCAAAAGCACGAGTTTGGGGCGGAACGCTTGACCTTCACAAAAATTCAGGACAAGAAGCAATGAAAAAAGTAGGATTGTTGCAAACCTACTATGATTTGGCGCTACCTATGGGCGTAAACTTTGCTGATGAGAAGGGTAACATTATAGCAACAAGAAACCCGACACTCGAAAATAAGTTTGACAACCCCGAAATAAATAGAAACGCGTTGCGAAAAATGTTGCTTGGCAGCTTGAAAAATGACACAGTTGTTTGGGATAGAAAATCTATTGGGCTTGAACAAGAAAACGGAAAATGGCTGCTACATTTTGAAAATAAGCCAACTGCATTGGCCGACTTTATTATTGTTTCCAATGGTGGAATGTCTAAAATAAGAAATTTTGTTTCAGATAATGAAGTCGAAGAAACAGGTACTTTTATTATTCAGGGCGACATTCCTGAACCAGAAACGAACTGCCCTGAATTTTATAAGTTGTGCAACAACAATAGACTAATGACCGCACATCAAGGGAATTTATTAGTTGCGAATCCATTTAACAACGGAATGTTAACTTACGGTGTCATTTTCAAAAAGCCTGAAGAATGGAATAATGGAAAAGGATTAGATTTTAAGGACACAAAAAGCGTTTCCGAGTTCTTGACAAACAGGTTTTCAAATTGGAGCAATGAATACAAGGAGTTAATTCGTTCAACAACTTTTTTCGTTGGTTTAACAATAAAAATATTTCCGCTAGACAAAAAGCCTTGGAAGAGTAATCGTCCGTTACCCATAACTTTAATTGGCGACACAGCTCACCTAATGCCACCTTTTGCAGGGCAGGGCGTAAACATTGGACTAATGGACGCTTTGATTTTGTCAGAAAATCTTACAAACGGGAAATTTGGAACGATACAAAGTGCTATTGATGACTATGAACAACGAATGTTTGTTTACGCAACAGAAGCACAAGCGGACTCGACAAAGAATGAAATAGAAATGCGAAATCCGAGCTTTACTTTTCAACAGCTAATGAATGTATAACTCGACAGACAAAAAAAACAGCCCACAACAATCGGCTTGAAACGCAAGGCGGGGTAAACGTCTTCGATTGAACATTTTTTTCTAATTTTACGGTATCGGCTTCGATTGAAAGGTAGTGGTAAAAACCCGCCCTGCGTCAAGCCGCCGGACGTTATGTGCCATTTTTGAATGACAATGCGAATAGATACAGACAAACAAATGAATTTACTTAGTGATAAGAACGTTGCAATAATTGGTGGTGGACCCGTTGGACTGACTATGGCAAAATTATTACAGCAAAACGGCATAGACGTTTCAGTTTACGAAAGAGACAACGACCGAGAGGCAAGAATTTTTGGTGGAACCCTTGACCTACACAAAGGTTCAGGTCAGGAAGCAATGAAAAAAGCGGGATTGTTACAAACTTATTATGACTTAGCCTTACCAATGGGTGTAAATATTGCTGATGAAAAAGGCAATATTTTATCCACAAAAAATGTAAAGCCCGAAAATCGATTTGACAATCCTGAAATAAACAGAAATGACTTAAGGGCTATCTTGTTGAATAGTTTAGAAAACGACACGGTTATTTGGGATAGAAAACTTGTTATGCTTGAACCTGGTAAGAAGAAGTGGACACTAACTTTTGAGAATAAACCGAGTGAAACAGCAGATTTGGTTATTCTTGCCAATGGCGGGATGTCCAAGGTAAGAAAATTTGTTACCGACACGGAAGTTGAAGAAACAGGTACTTTCAATATACAAGCCGATATTCATCAACCAGAGATAAACTGTCCTGGATTTTTTCAGCTATGCAATGGAAACCGGCTAATGGCATCTCACCAAGGTAATTTATTATTTGCTAACCCCAATAATAATGGTGCATTGCATTTTGGAATAAGTTTTAAAACACCTGATGAATGGAAAAACCAAACGCAGGTAGATTTTCAAAACAGAAATAGTGTCGTTGATTTTCTTCTGAAAGAATTTTCCGATTGGGACGAACGCTACAAAGAATTGATTCATACGACGTTGTCATTTGTAGGATTGGCTACACGGATATTTCCTTTAGAAAAGCCTTGGAAAAGCAAGCGCCCATTACCCATAACAATGATTGGGGATGCCGCACATTTGATGCCGCCTTTTGCAGGGCAGGGAGTAAATAGTGGGTTGGTGGATGCCTTGATATTGTCTGATAATCTAGCCGATGGAAAATTTAATAGCATTGAAGAGGCTGTTAAAAATTATGAACAGCAAATGTTTATCTATGGCAAAGAAGCACAAGAAGAATCAACTCAAAACGAAATTGAAATGTTTAAACCCGACTTTACGTTTCAGCAATTGTTAAATGTATAAAATGGAATAAAACGGCACATAACAAACAAATTGGCAATAGAGCCGGTGAAGTACTTCTATTGAACTTTTGTGCAATGTTGAAGATTAGTAATTCTATTCAACATTTGTGCTAAAAGTCGGCTCCATCGCCAATTTGCCAAACGTTGTACGACATAGTAAAACCGAACCAAACAAAATGAAAGTCAGAGAAGAAAAGTTAAGAACAATTATAGAATGGTCGGAGAAAAACGAAGATGTAAGAGTTCTTCTTCTGACAAGTTCACTTGTAAATCCTTTAGCACTTGTTGACGAATTTAGTGATTTAGACATTGAATTTGTTTTTGAGGATAATACAAATTACATTTCAGACAAAAGCTGGACGCTTAAATTCGGAAATCCAATTGCTATGATTGAAGAAGACGAAAGTTGTTTTAACCATAAACACGCAATGAAAATGCTACTTTATGAAGACGGTGTGAAAGTAGATTTTAAACTTTACAGCAAATCAAAATTTATAAAGGAAACGCAAGAGAAAGAATTACCAGAAGATTGGGATATTGGTTATAAAATTTTAATTGATAAAGATGGTATTACAAAGCAAATGCTGAAACCAACTTATCAAATTTCCATTATCAAAAAACCGTCTGAAAAAGAGTTTCAAAATCTAATAAACGATTTTTGGTGGGACACAACTTACGTGGCAAAGTGTCTTGTGAGAGATGAAATATTCTATGCGAAATTTATGTCGGAAACCGTTATTCGCACAGAATATCTAATTCCTTTAATTGAATGGCACATTGCAAGTGAACACAATTGGAACATAACGACCAATAAATATGGACGACTTTTCAAAAAGTATCTTAACCAGGAAATGTGGGCTAAAACAGAACAAACATTTTCAGGGAGCGATATAAAGGAAAATTGGACTGCTCTATTTTCAATGACTGATTTAGTTTCAGAAATAGGAACTGAATTGTCAAAAAAATTAGAGTACAAATACCCGGATAAATTAGAAAATGACATACGAAAATATTTAGCTGGACTAAAACCCAAAACATAACTACGTCGTACAACATCGTATTGGCAATAGGCGGGCTGAACGGCTTCGTATCAACGGAAGTGCAAAATTCAACTTCTGTTCTTCGATTAAAGTTCAGTGCTAAAAATCCCGCCCATCGCCAATACGCGGCACGTTGTTAGCAATCCGCTGCGCTCCTTGCTAACAATGGCTCGGCGACTTACGTCGCTTGCCGTAAGCCGCCGCTTCGCGGACTGCTTACAACAAGCGACTTGGCTAAATAGCTCCGCTTTTGTATCTTCGATACAGCTTCGCTACTTCGCCAAGTCGCCGAGCCGTTATTCAGGACTGTTTAAGTTTTTGATCTCCTGACGTTTTTGGTCTATACTGTTTAATAGTTTATTTTCTTCCTCTCTTTTAATCACCAAATTATGGAATTTCTTAGGGTTAAGAGAATGAGTAGAATCGATATGCGATGTTACATGCGGTAGCTCCAATTCTATCATTCGGTAACGCATTTCATACGATTTTCTATCGTCTAATTGTTTGTTCTTCTCGTATAGAACACCGAGACCTAGCGAAATAATGGTAGATAATGCTATCATAACAATGATCAGAGGTGTTGATTTGAGATCAATGCCGTAATGATGTTTTACAATGACCTGATCAGGAATTTCAGCTATCTTTGAAACAATGTCTTTTTCTTTGATTGTTAATACAGCTAATTCCTGTCTAGTTATTGTGGAGATTTCATTAGCTACATCCTGAAGTGTCCCATAATCGTTAATGATCTTAGATAGTACATCGTTTTCTCTTTTAATAAATTGCTTGATCTGTTGTAGTAGTTCCTGATCCTTTGCTCGCATTTCATGAAATTCCTGCATTTTCTTTTCATTTTCAGAAAGTAGGGAGACAATTGTAGGCATTATTCGTACAATATCCTGCGTGATCAAGTCTGTGTTTTCCTGCAATGCGCTTACCTGTTGCTGTATATTTTCTAATTCTGTGTTCATGGTATTAACGTTTTAGTCCGTAATTCTCTTTCTTTTTTCTTTTCTTGATCAACGGATCATCTTGCTCTGGTGTAATTTCGGGGTTCGAAAATAAAGCTGATGTTATGTGACCAAGTGTTTCTCCGATATTTCTGTCTATAGAATGATCCTTCGAAACATAGCTTCCAGTAATTTGATTTAGTTCAATAGAATTATCTATGCTATTTAAAGCCTTGTCGATCTGTCCGAAGCTCAATGAGCGGTCTATGGCAGAACCCCGAAATGTCTGTTCATCTTTGATGAACGAAATACCTTGAACCTCATCCGACCCCAATCTATATTTAAACTGCATTTCCACACCTCTGTAACGGATATAATTTTGTAGTTCCTTCCAGTTTTTACTGTGTCGTATGCCTGCCTTGACGGTGTCGTAAATTTGGTATTTCGTTAGATCATTACCTTTCAGTCTACCTCTGTTGACATTTCGTTTTCCTTCGGACTGCTTAAAGCCATATAATGCATTTAATTCTTTACAAGCTTTAAAGCTCTTATACCGCTGATTGCTATTGGAGATAGTTTTGCCATGATCGTTTACCCGATTAAAAATAATATGGATATGATCATGTTGGCGGTCGTGGTGGCGCACCATTAAGCATTGGGTATCCCTAATATCTAATTTTGATAAATAACGCTTAGCTGCGGATAGCATGATGTCATTATTCAGCTTGTTTTTATCTTCTGTATTCCACGAAAGAATAATGTGTCCGACTGCCTTGCCCAATCTTGGATTCAGCATCCGCTGAAAATTAAAGTCCTGTGTGATGGTCTTTGCCGAATCCGTCCGTAATCCATTTACATGGATAATCTCACTATCTTTTTTCAGGGCGTATCCAACGCATCCGCCGAAAGATCGGCCCTCAATTATCTTCGCTATCATGGTGCAGTAGTTTATTGATACAATGGTTAATGTGATGGATCGTATTTTTGCATTCCTGTGTCACCTCAATCAGTCCAGACTGGTGTGCTTTTTTAGTTAGCTGATTTAGATTGTTCGAAGCCCCAGTAATCGCCCTAAAAGCTTTCAATTGTTCTTCGGTAAACCTAGGTGTAATTTTTCGTAGGATCGCAGATTTGCGTACCCATTCCGATTTGCTCATACCTGCAATTTTTGCATTATGCAAAACTCTGTTATGTTCGCTTTCATCGAAACGGACATTGATCCTGAACTGTTTTTTATTTTCGAGTGCGGGTCTTCCGCCTTTTTTCTTGTTATTTTTCATCTTGTTTCTTTTTAGCTGTGACCATCGGGAGCCAATCGGTTTTGGGGTCACCAAAACACAACCTTGCTTCCTACCTATTCGATAGTTTTCTTCCCGATTGAATATTTTGGGTCTGTTCTTTGGATGATGTGAAAATCAGATAGTCATTGACATCCTTGATCCTGTTGTCTTGCCTCTGCAATTCTTCCATTCCATTTTTTACGGTGTGCGTTTTTTCAAAATGGCTTCGCAAACTGTTGTACGATTTTAAACCACTGCTATCTGTGTCCAGATAGCTTGTTATTCCGTTATGTCGCCCTAAGAATGGATATGCTTTTTGCAGATTGGCGGTCGTATTCAGGATACAGAAGTTCGTATTTAGATACGGCTTACCTGCATTCTTTTTTAACGTCATAAAGGATAGCAGATCCGTGAAGCCCTCAAACAAAACAACATCTTTGTTGCCGTTATCGATCGTGGTGATCCCCTTTGTCAATAGGGAGCGTTTATCATAGCTGTTGCGCAGTTCGTATCCACCTGCATCATTCTTAAAACTTGCGGCAAAGTACGTCTGTCCTTTTGCCGTCCGGTAATAGATTTCCTGACAGTATACTCTGGCAATTTCAATATCTATTTTGCGTACGTCGGTCAGATAGTCTGTCAGAGCTTTGTTTCCGAGAGGCTCAACGGAAAGGATGGTGTAAGCGCGTTCATTTTCTTGTTGCATGACCTGTACTTTATCCAATACGGTCTGCTGGTGAAAAGAAAAGATATTTTTTCTTTCATCAGCCCAATCTAAAACAGTTGATAGGTTTTCCGTATCCAAAAACTTCATCAGGAAGTCAATGTTATTTCCTCCGAATCCTTCCGAATGCGAGTACCAGATATTCCTATGGATATCCAACTTTGTCGAAGCCGTTCTTTCGTCTCCTCCATTGAATGGGTTTTTAAACCATGCTTCACGGCTGTTCATCCTTGCGCATGGTATCTGTAGATAATTTAATATGGATATGAGCGGTATGCGCTTTAATTCATCACATGTCATAATCTTAATTTTAAAGTAGGTTTAGTTTAGTCTATTACTATATAGGGGCGGACTAAACTAAACCTGTTTTTTAATAATAGAATTCAGGGTTGAACCGGTAGGTCTTATCGTTTTTGATGACCATCCGTTTGTTTTCCAGAAATGTCTTCAGCTGTTTGGCTTTATTGATGCCGAAATTGAAGCCCTTTGCCAGATACGCATTCCGTAATCTGCCAACATATTCATCATATGTGCAGGTTATTTCACTGCCGTTGAACATTTCCTGTAACACTTCCCGATGGTTCTCTTTGGAAAGCTCCTGATAGTCGAATCCCTTTCTCGATACTGTACCTGACAGGTCAAAGTTCTCATCCAGTACGGGCAAACCATCATCGATAAAAAAGGTAAATGGCTCAAACTCGATATCCCTGATGAACTTTGGCGCCACGGTGCTGTAGTTTGTATCCAGATCGCTTTTGGTGACCTGTAATATGGATTCAGCCTTATTGTTCAATTCTGTCCCCAAATGCCCTCTGGTGTTGTCATCACCCTTGTTTAGGTGCAGTACGGTATGGATGTGTATATTCAGCTCCTGTGACCATTTCATCAGCTTGCCGGTAATTTCGGTCGCTTCCGTAGCATTATTGATGTCGTAAACAAGATCCCTGATCCCGTCTATGATGACCAGACATATTTTGCCCGCATATTTGGACAGGGCATATTCGATGATACTTATGCGCTCTTTAGTGGGGTATTCCCTCAGGGATATAAATTTTAGGTTTTCATGGACTTCCGTTGTCGGGTAATTTATGAGTTTGTAAACCCTTGAAATCAACCTGTGGCAATGGAATCTGCTCTGCTCCGTATCGCAGTACAGTACCAATGGACGGTTTATGGGAACTTTGACCTTATACTGTAATATCTGTTTTCCGCTCAATGCAGCAGCGACCAATGAAATCACATTGAATGTTTTCCTACTCTTGGCCTTTCCGGTGGATGCGCTGAAATTTCCTAATGTACCGATAACGGAATCGGAATTGCTGATTGTTATCATGATCGGAGGTTCTAAAAATTTATCTGTTATTTTTACTATAGCCCTATCCAATGCAGTGGCTATGTCCTGGTTAAACGAGATCATTATTTACCTCCTTTGTTATGGTTGAAGTTCGTCATGGATGCCATAACATCTTTCCAGTTACAATCCAAATAAATTTGGATCAAAGTTTTTGGTTAGATTTGTTTTTATTTCATTAACAACATGTTGCGTATCTTGAAGATCTTTTCGGCCAAAGGTCAAGGCACGAGTGACTCCGCCGGCCTTTGATCGAGCCGGTGCGGAGACACTTCGTGCTTAACACCTTTGGCCCTTTCGAAAGCCGAGATTTCAGAACCCGTAAAAATCCTTCGGTAAACAGACTTTCCACAGCGGTCAGCACGCTGCCGCATGTTCCTGTATTAGTTTACAAAGGCCAGAGGAGCAACCTTTTTTAAGCGGACTCCAAAGCCGCAAATGTTATGTAGTATTCTCTCTGGGAAAATCCGTTTACCGGAAGGGTTTCTCTATGACATGACACTGTTGACATAATCGGTCTGGTGTTTGAGTACGAAGTATAATCTGTTGACCAGTTTGCGGGCGACCTTTACGATGGCCTTGCTCTTGGGCATCCGCTTGCACTGTTCGGTAAAAAACAGGTTCATCGCCGGGTCCTGGCGAACTGCTACCCACGCGGCCTCTATCAAATTACAGCGCATGACGGCGTGTCTTCGCACGGTAATGTCTCCTGTCCCGTCTTTCTCTCCACTGGAGTGGCACATCGGGATCATCCCGATATAGGCGGCCAGTTGTTCGGCATTGCGGAAACGGGCAATGTCGCATATCTCCGAGAGGAATGCCATTCCCGTAGCCTGCCCGAATCCCGGAACGGTCATAATCAACCGCAGCGGTTCGCGGAACCGGTCCGTCTTGGCCAATGTCCGCAAAGCCCGCGTCATCTCCAACTTCTGGCGGCGTAGTTCTTCCAAATGCCGGATCTGAATGTCAAGGGCCTGACGCCCGCTCGGTGTGAGGGTTTCAACCTCCTTCAACCAGGCAACAAATCGCTTTGACCAGTTGGAGAACGGTTCGAGGAACTCTTGTGGAATCCCAATGCCCAGATACCGCAATTGGGACTTGATCCGGTTCTTTTGACGCGTCGTGTCTTTTGTTATCGAGTTCTTCAATCTTATCAAGGAACGCATCTCCAACGATGCGCTGTCCGGCGTGTAAATGCCTTTCAGCTCGTTGGCCCGTAAACTCCGCGCCAGCTTGCTGCTGTCCACGGCGTCACTCTTACGCAGCTTTTCACTGCTCTTGGTCGGCACATCCCCCGGATTGACCACGATGTTGTCGATCCCCAAGGCCGTCAGCCGTTCATGTATCCAGAACCCGCAGAAGCCGGCTTCGTATACCGAATGATATTCGGCTTCCGGATAACTCTTCTTCAGAAATCCGTACAACGCTTCCGGGTCCGGATTCTGACTGAACTTCTTCAGTACGGAGGTCTCCGACAAGACCGTAACCGACCAACTCTTCAAATGGACATCGATTCCTATATAAATCTTTTGTCCTCTGAAACTAATTTCGTTTCTTTGTCCTCTCATGGCTATCGCTATTTTAGTTAGTTAAGGTTTGGCTGCTTTAATCTAACCAAAATCTCGATAGCTTTTTTCTTCTATCCGCTATCGGTGCGGTCTACTCGGATCGTAAACATAGGAACTTCTTTGTTGAAGTAAATGCGCTTTCCCATACGTTTATAGGGAATACGCCCCTGTTTCATCCATTCGGTCAGGCTGACAAGGGAAATATCAAGCTCGTTTGCCATTTCCTTTTTGGTCATTAGTTTTGTCGGTTGCTTTTTTTGCGGAGGATCGTCCATATTACCAACCTTTGAAATAAAAACCTGTAGTTCTTCCCTAACTGCATCCTTGACACAATCTCTAAGGGCATTTCGATCCAGTGTAATCATACTTTGCTCATGTTTATCAATTTAAGAATGTCGAAGTCATGGCCACTTTCTTCGTTTAATTAACTTGACACAAAATTGGGCAAGCAAGACCACAAAAAATGCCGTTCAGAATTTTGAACGGCATCTCTGCAAGGGGGTGGTATGATTTATCTTCTGGCTATTCAATTGGAATAATTTTGAATTTGCGATCTGAATTGTCAATGTCGGTGGGTTTACCGTCACAAAAATAGTTCTCTACTGTTCCGAATGGAATTGGCTTATCATGTTCCAAAAAATGATTGGAAATGATTTTTGCCCATGTTATATGGGCGTTAGTCCCTAGGAATGTTTCTGCTTTTCCGTTGATTATTATCTTTGCTTTCATAAATTCATCAAACAACGCGATCAGATTAAGTTTGTCGCCGTTCAGTATATTGATTTTATGATGATCCAAGGAATTCAATCGGGATTTCTCTTTTTTGAGCTTTTTAACCTGTTCTTTAAATTCATCCAATTCTTTTAATGTCGTATTATACTGTGCTAGCAAACGATCGAGATTTTGTTTCTGGATGAATTGCTTTTTTAATTCTTCCTGTTCCTCTTTGTTCGAATCTAGATAGTTCTCCAGAATAGTTTTTATGGTATTTATATTGGATTCTGTACTTGCATTGGATGAATTGGCAAGTTTCGTAAATGCCGAATCGATCAATTCCTGTGTCCGCTGGAATTCTATTTGAGTTTTGCTCTTTACTTCTTGCAATAGTTGCTCGCTGACTATCTCATATTTTTTTGACAGACTTACCGTGAAATTCCATCGGTCATATTTGGGAAGGATATTCTCGATGAAATACTGGAATTTCTGTATTCTAAGGTCGTTTCTTCTTTTCTGTGTCGCCGACAGCTTTTCCTGTGATTTGCTTCTTTCCTTTTTTAGCTCGGAATTAACAGTCTGCCATAATTCTTTAAAAAACTCTCTGCCGTCAGTATCGTTGAATTCAGCTTTGTAATAGTTGAAGTGGCGCAAAAAGAGATCTTCAAGTTGACTCTCTGGAAGTCGCTGAACTTTTATAAGAAAGTGTACATCCGCATGCGTATCGTTCTTGGAAAAAGGGACGCCCACGTCCAATGGATGCGGATCAAAGTCAAACGGTTTTCTTCTTCTGAAATATTTACTGTTCATAATTTTAAAATTTGTTCAGTGCATCGATTAACGAATCCGTGTTTGCCGATTCGTATTTCATTAAAGTCCTTATGTCGGAATGTGCGGTCAGTTTCTGCACAAGTGTAATGGGTACGTTCCTGCTCAATAGGTTCGTTACCATTGATCTTCTGCCGACATGGCTCGATAGGAAGTCGTACTTCCTTTTTTCTATCACCAGCTTTTGCTTACCTGAATACCTTGTGATCTTTATGATTTCGTCCATTCCTGCCAGTTTGCCGACAGTTTTGATATATTCATTGAACTTCTGGTTGGATATCTTGGGCACGGAGTAACCGATACGCTCCAAGATATCCTTTGCTGGGGCAATATACCCCTCAAAAGGTACGATCACCCTTTTTTTGACTTTTACCGAAATGAAGTCCCAAGCATTGTTTTTTATGTCCTTTGGGTCAAAGTTGATCAGATCCTCAAATCTTTGCCCTGTGTAGCACAATAGACAGAACAGATCCCGTACCCTTTCCAGACTGGGTCTGTCCGAAAGATCATGGTTCATCAGTTTCTGTATTTCGGATTCTGACAGGGCAATGATCTCATTGTAGGCTTTCTTCTTAAAGTTTGTCTTCTGGGTCTTGAAGACATCGGGATGCACCAAATAATCATTGTCGTTGCACCACTTTAGGAATACCTTTAACGTGGAGATGTACTTGTGGATGGTGTCATTCAGCAAGCCCTCTTTATCTCCATCGTTCGTGTTCTTTTTCCTGCTTAGAAATACCTCAAACTGATCGAGAAATTTACCGTCCATTTCCCTAAGGATAAGTTTTGTTCCCTTATGCTTCTCAAAATCCTCCAATCCCTTAAAGACTGTCCGGTATTCTTTTAACGTACCCTCTTTGACAAAATTGGATTTGTAGGAAAGGAACTGGGTTTTCAGGTGGGAAATGGATATTTCACTATTGACGGCATTGTCCCTGTCAATACAGTCCTGTACAATCTGTTTATAATCCTCTTTGGAAAGAAACTGGTTTGTTTCTTTTTTTCGCATTGCTTCCCTTGTACAGCAGTTTGCAAGGTTGTTCAGTTCAACATTGAATTCCAACGCTCCGCTGGCACTTGGTTTAAGCCTTTCCTTTTCAAAATCCCAACTTTTGGGCAATATCTTATAGTTTGTCCTGTATTTTATCCTACAGGATTTATCCGGTGAAAAGAAGAGATACAGTGCAGTGGGCGATGGATTCCAGAACTTTTGTGCAAGGTTCTTCTTTTTCCCTCCAACCTTTGCCAATTCCTGTTTGACCTTTTCAGGCGAAATATCGGGATTATAGGGCTTATCTAAATAAAAATTCACTTTCATATTTCTCGGACATATTTCGGACAGAAATGCTTAATATTACCATATTTTACCTTTGTAAGGTTAGGTAAAGATAGGTAATAAAATTTGTAAATACCTAATAATCAGAGTAAAATAAGAAAAGTAAAAGTAAGATATGATAACGGTTCGAATCCCGCCCTGCCGCAAAAAAAGCTACCTCTAAGGTAGCTTTTACTTTTAGAATGGGGCTTTATCTTCAACAATAGCCAACATTTCCGCTCGGTATAAACATAACGTATGCCTGCTGTTTCTCTTTGGCGAGTACCTTTCTCACCAGCCATGTGCGGAACAGGTGGGTGTTGTAGGTGTTCAGTCGGAAAGCGACCGGGATGATGATTTCAAGTGCGTACACATCCGCGTACAGCCTGTTTTCAAGCTGCATGTAGCGGCACACCTCGTAGTCGTTCAGCACGTCCGACTT
>ERZ1673702.1146-NODE-1146-length-30546-cov-6.525040_pt1 | contig 30546 bp, 18 predicted proteins | sample MGYA00580232_ERZ1673702 | MGnify/ENA primary metagenome ERZ1673702 (study PRJEB41218, sample SAMN15661792) | gut metagenome | host: Homo sapiens | place: Canada: London | collected 2015-08-20/2019-03-30 | study: EMG produced TPA metagenomics assembly of... | reverse complement strand
GGTGACGTCAGCAGTTTCCGGGTCCGTCATGATGGTGGCGGGATTGGAGTTGACCAGCACTACTTCATAACCCTCTTCCCGGAGGGCTTTGCAGGCCTGGGTGCCGGAGTAGTCGAATTCGCAGCCCTGGCCGATGACGATCGGGCCGGACCCGATCACGAGAATCTTTTTGATGGAGGTGTCTTTAGGCATAATGGCGATGGAAGAATCCTGTAGTCCTGGACCGCGGATTTCCGCCGGGGGAATTAAGTGCCCGCCGGGCTCCGGAGGAAAGTTTTTTTACGGTCAATGACGCGGATTTTTAGAGCGTGGGGAACGGTGGAAAACGGAAGAGGAAGGAGGCCGGAGCAAGGCGCGCCAAGGCTCCGGAGCCGTGCCTTCCCTGCGGGCAGAGGCTTGACCCGCGAGGGGGGCGGCACAACTCCGGAGCTCGTCGGTGCACCCACTAATAGATGAACAGCATTTCCCGGTACTTGGGGAGAGGCCAGGACCGGTCGTTCACCAGGGTTTCTGCGGCATCGACGCTGGTTCTCAATCGGGACATCGCGGCAAGGATGTCCTCATGGCAGCTCGTAAGCGCCGTTTCCAGGGTATCCAGGTCGGATACGATGGAATCCAGGGCGTCGCCCAGCTTGTCCGCCAGCTTCTGCAGGGCGGCGGTACCGTTGGTCCGCTTGGCTTCCAGCGCCCTGGAGAGCGCGGCAACGGTTTGCCCGTATTCGTTGCGCAGGGCGGGGAGGATGATGGTGGCCGCCATTTCCCAGGACAGGCGCCCTTCAATGCGGATGCGTCTGTGGTATTCTTCCAGGAAAATCTCAAACCTGGATTCCAGCTCCCGCCTGGAAAAGACGCCGTATTTTTCAAACAGGGCCACATTCTTTTCATTCACCAGGGTGTGAAGGGCCGTCATCGTATTTTTCAGGTTGGGGAGGCCTCTGCGTTCCGCTTCCTTCACCCATTCCTCCGAATAGTTGTCTCCGTTGAAGATGATTCTCTTGTGTTCGGAAATCCTGCGCTTGAGCGTTTCCTGAAGCTGCGGCAGGAATGTTTCCGGAGCGAAGGAAGAAAGTTCTTCCGCAAGGGAGTCGAGGGCTTCCGCCACAATGGTGTTCAGGGTCATCATGGGTCCCGCGCAGGATTGGGCGGAGCCCGGTGCTCGGAATTCAAATTTGTTGCCGGTGAAGGCAAACGGGCTGGTGCGGTTGCGGTCCGTCGCGTCCCGGGGAAGGACGGGAAGCGTATCCACGCCGATTTTGAGCGTATCGTTGCGTTTGCCGCAGCCGGAAGAGCCATTGATCATATTCTCAATCACTTCATTGAGCTGGGCTCCCAGGAAAATGGAGATAATGGCGGGGGGCGCTTCGTTCGCTCCCAGGCGGTGGTCGTTCCCGGCGCTGGCCACGGAATTGCGCAACAGGTCGCTGTGCTTGTCAACAGCCTCGATGATGGCGGTCAGGACGGTCAGGAAAATGGCGTTCTGCTGCGGGTCCGAACCGGGGTCCAGCAGGTTTTTGTTTCCGTAGGAAATGGACCAGTTGTTATGCTTGCCGGAACCGTTGACGCCTGCAAATGGCTTTTCATGAAGCAGGCATACCAGGCCATGCTTGCTGGCCTGCTGGCGCAGAATCTCCATCACCAGCATGTTATGGTCGATCGCCAGGTTCACGTCCTCAAACAGAGGGGCCAGTTCAAATTGCGCGGGCGCCACTTCGTTGTGGCGGGTCTTGGCAGGGATTCCCAGTCTCCAGAGTTCCTGTTCCACGTCACTCATGAAATTAAGGACACGAGGCTTGATGGAGCCGAAATAATGGTCTTCCAGCTGCTGGTGCTTGGCGGGAGGTGCGCCGAAAAGGGTGCGCCCCGTCTGGACCAGGTCCGGGCGGTTCAGGTAAAAATTCTTGTCAATGAGGAAGTACTCCTGTTCCGGTCCCAGCGTGATGGTCACGTGTTCGTCCGGAAGCCCGAAGCACTTCATCAGCTTCTTGACGGCGTTGCCCAATGCCTGGCGGGAGCGCAGCAGCGGAGTCTTCTTATCCAGCGCGTCTCCCGTATAGGAACAGTAGGCGGTAGGGATGCAGAGCGTGGCTCCGTTCCCGTGCCTCTTGATGAAGGCGGGGCTGGTGGGATCCCAGGCGGTGTATCCGCGGGCCTCAAAAGTGCAGCGCAGGCCGCCGGAAGGGAAACTGGACGCGTCCGGTTCGCTCACAATCAGGTTTTTGCCGGAGAAGCTCATGATGGGTTCCATTCCCTTGGGGTCCAGGAAGGAATCGTGCTTCTCCGCCGTGGAGCCCGTCATGGGCTGGAACCAGTGCGTATAGTGAGTGGCTCCCCGTTCCAGAGCCCACTGCTTCATGGCATGGGCCACATCTGCGGCAATGTCCGCGTTCAGAGGAAGTCCGTCCTGGATAGTGGCCAGGAGGGTTTTTGCCGTATCTTTGGGCAGGTACTTCTTCATCACTTCCGTGCTGAAGACATCCGCTCCGTAATAATCAATGCTGACCGGGGCGCTTTCGCTAGCTCCGCCCACGGGCAGGGAAGCGATGGCGCTGATGGCTTGTGTTCGTGTCGAGTCACTCATCATGGTTAACTGTTGTACCTTTTCTTTAGCAAGAAGCGTGCCAACTTTTCAGGTAAATGTTCTCATGAATATGTTGCTAATTTTAATTTATTGATTATTAGTGAAATATGAATATTATGGCGAAGGGGCTGCAAAAAAGGGAAACAAAACTGCGCATAAGAATGAATTACAAAAATGTAAAATCGCAACAAAAGGGTGATTACAAAAATGTAAAAAATTCTTCTTGGGGGGAACGATATTTTTATTCCGCTTCAAAATGTCCTGTTATGCCGGCAGCCGCGTCAGGCTTTGTAAAACGGGGGTAAAACAGTTTGAAAGCGGGAAAATAGAAAGTCTGGGCAATGTTGGCACGGTTTTTGCTACGAATAAGTCAACTTAACCCAAACAAAACAGCAAACTGATGAATAGCGATCAATTTGAGACAGGCATTCCCGCGCCGCAGGGATTGTATGATTTTGAACAGGAGAGGGACGCCTGCGGCGTTGGCCTGGTGGCTGACCTGAAAAATGAACCGAGCCACAAAATCATTGAAACGGGGATTACTGTTCTTAAGAGGCTCATGCACCGCGGCGCCGTGGGGAGCGATCCGGATACCGGGGACGGCGCGGGCATTCTGCTGGCCCTTCCGGATGAATTTTTCCGCCTGGCGCTTCCCAACAAGCTTCCCGCCAGAGGCAAATACGGGGTGGCCATGATGTTCGGCGGATGCGGCCATGAAGAGGAATTGGAAGCCGCCGTCACGGAAAACGGCGGCAGCGTGATTGCGTGGAGGCAGGTTCCCGTGGATCGGGACAGCATCGGTAAAAACGCCCAGCGCACGTGCCCCCTGATCCGTCAGTTGTTCATTGACGGCAGCGGTTTTGCGGATCAGGCGGAATTTGAACGCAAACTGTTCGTGATGCGCCGGGAAATGGAACGGCGCGTGGAAGGCTGTTATGTGTGCAGCTGCTCCAGCCGCAGCATTGTGTACAAGGGGCTGTTCCTCGGCACGCAGATTGAAGGATTTTACGGAGATCTGGCCAGCGAGCATTTCAAATCCCCCCTGGCTCTTGTCCACCAGCGCTACAGCACGAATACGTTCCCAACCTGGAGCCTGGCCCATCCCTTCAGGTATCTGGCCCACAACGGGGAAATCAATACCCTGCGCGGGAACCTGAATCACCTGAGCGTGCGTGAGCCGCATTTGTCTTCCACTCTGCTGGGGGATGACCTGCAAAAGCTGTTGCCTCTTATTCCCCCCGGCCAGAGCGATTCCGCCTGCCTGGACAACATGGTTGAGCTGCTGGCCGCCGCCGGACGGGACCTGCGCCATGTCATGCTTATGCTCATGCCGCAGGCCTGGGGCGTCAATTACCATTTGGGGCCGGATGTGCGCGGTTTCTTTGAATACCACTCCGCCATGATGGAGCCCTGGGACGGTCCGACCGCCGTCGTTTTTTCCGATGGTATCAATGCTGGCGCCATGCTGGACCGCAACGGCCTGCGCCCCGCGCGCTATACGCTGACCACGGATGATATTTTCATTCTGGCTTCGGAAACGGGCGTGGCGGACATTCCCGCGGAAAAAGTAGCCCGCAAAGGCCGCCTCCGTCCCGGGGAGATGATTTACTGCGACCTGGTGAACCACCGGCTGGTATCCGATGCTGAAACCAAGAATGAAATGGCCAGGCGCATGCCTTACCGCCGCTGGGTGGAGAAAAACAAGATTTCCGTCCGTTCTCTGTTTGATTCCATTTCCGCTTCTGCGGAAATGCCGGACCTCGTGGGCCGCCAGCGCCAGTTCGGATTTACCCAGGAGGATGTGGAGCTGATTATCCGTCCCATGATGCTGAAAGGCGCGGAGCCCCTCGGCTCCATGGGAAATGACGCGCCGCTGGCCGTCCTCTCCGGAAAGGCGCCTCTCCTGTTCAATTATTTCAAGCAGTTGTTCGCCCAGGTGACCAACCCTCCCATCGACCCCATCCGGGAGGAACTGGTCATGAGCCTGACCACATACATAGGCAACCATCCCAACATTCTGGAAGAGACGCCGGAGCACGCCCGTCTTATCAAGATGGCGCGCCCCGTCATTACGGATGAAGAACTCAACCGCCTCTGCAATATTCGGGAGGCCGGCTTCCCTTCCGCCAGGCTTTCCATCCAGTTCCCGGAAGGAGGGGACGGAAAAGCCCTGCGGGAGACGCTGGAAAGCCTGGCAGAATCCGCCGTGGGCCTGGTCAGGTCCGGCGTGCGCATTCTGGTGCTGACGGACCGCAACATAGGGCACGGCTACCTTCCCGTTCCCAGCCTTTTGGCCTGTTCCGTGGTGAACCGCGCGCTGACGTCCGCCGGGCTGCGTTCCGATGTGGGTCTGATTCTGGAAACCGGGGAGGCGAGGGAAACAATGCACTTTGCTCTGCTTCTGGGTTTCGGGGCCACGGCAGTCAATCCGTACCTGGCTCTGGCGACGGTTACTTCCCTGGCCGCGCCGCAGGACTGCCCTCTGGATGTAGTGAAAGCCTCCGGCAACTACATTAATGCCATAGACAAGGGACTGCTCAAAATCATGTCCAAGATGGGCATTTCCACGTTGCGCAGCTACCGCTCCTCCCAGCTGTTCGAGGCGGTGGGTCTAAACCGGGAACTGATTGACGAATTCTTTCCCGGCACCGTCAGCCGCGTAGGAGGCATAGGGCTGGATGAAATAGCCGCGGAATGCAACCAGCGCGCCGTGCAAAACGCGGAACACGGGGACAAGCTGGATGCGGGAGGGCAGTACAAGTATAAGAAAGGAGGGGAGAATCATCTCTGGAATCCGCAGACACTTCAGGCTTTCCGCGCTGCCGTGCGTGACAATGACGAACGGAAATACCGGGAATTCGCGGATTACAGCAACCGTCAGGCGCAGCATCTCTGCACTTTGCGCGGCCTGTTTGAATTTGCTCCGGCAGACGCTATCCCCCTGGAAGAAGTGGAAAGCGTGGATTCCATCTTGCGCCGTTTCGTTTCCGGAGCCATGTCTTTGGGGTCCCTCAGCCCGGAAGCCCATGAAACCATCGCCATTGCGATGAATAAAATCGGAGCCAAAAGCAATTCCGGGGAAGGGGGGGAAGATGAAGCCCGCTATGAACCCAACGCCCGGGGAGAAGCCCGCTACAGCGCCATCAAGCAGGTGGCGAGCGGGCGTTTTGGAGTGACCATTAATTATCTGCGCCACGCTTCCGAGCTCCAGATTAAGATGGCCCAGGGGGCCAAGCCCGGGGAGGGGGGCCAGCTCCCGGCGCACAAGGTGGATCCATACATCGCCCGGCTGCGCCATTCCATGCAGAACGTCAGCCTCATATCTCCTCCTCCGCATCATGACATTTACTCCATTGAAGACCTGGCCCAGTTAATTTACGATCTGCGCAACTCCAATCCGGATGCCCGTGTCTCCGTCAAGCTTGTTTCCGAGGTGGGCATCGGCGCGGTTGCCGCGGGTGTGGTGAAGGCCCATGCGGATGTGGTTGTGGTCAGCGGCCACGACGGCGGCACGGGCGCCTCTCCGCTCACCAGCGTAAAGCACGCCGGACTGCCGTGGGAGCTGGGGCTGGCGGAAACGCAGCAGACGCTGGTGCTCAACAAGCTCCGTTCCCGGGTCCGGCTCCAGGTGGACGGCCAGCTGCGCACCGGGAGGGACGTCGTGATGGCCGCCCTGCTGGGGGCGGAGGAATTCGGTTTCGGAACCGCCATCCTGGTTTCCATCGGCTGCGCCATGCTCCGCAGGTGCCATGAAAATACGTGCCCGGTAGGCGTCGCCACGCAGGATCCGGCCCTGAGGGCCAAATTCAGCGGCAAGCCGGAATACGTCATCAACTACCTCCGCTTCGTGGCCCAGGAAACGCGGGAAATCCTGGCATCCCTGGGGCTTCGTTCCCTGGATGAAGCCGTAGGCAGGGCAGATCTGCTTTCCGTCAACCGCGCCATAGATTTTTACAAGGCCCGGCATTTGGACTTTTCCTCCATCCTGCATGCGGCAGAGGGGGATGGACGCAGGTTTGACCCCTCTTTTGAAAAGGAACCGCTGGACAACTACGACCGCCGCCATCTGCTGCCGGCATTGAAGCCCCTGCTGGAAAAGGGGGAAAAGACGGAACTCTGCCGAGACGTCCGCAATGTGGACCGGACGGTGGGGACGGAACTTTCCGGTGAGCTGGTGATGAAATTCGGGCCGCGCGGCCTGGCGGAAGATACGCTTACGGTGCACTTTACCGGATGCGCGGGGCAAAGCTTCGGGGCTTTTCTGGCGCCTGGCGTCACCTTTGAACTTGTCGGGGAGGCGAATGACTTTGTCGGGAAGGGCTTGTCCGGCGGCAAAATCATCGTGCGCCCCCCGGATCATATCTCCTACGTACCGTCAGACAACGTCATCGCCGGAAACGTCATCGGCTATGGGGCCACTTCCGGCGGCATCTTCCTTCACGGGCAGGCCGGGGAACGTTTCGCCATCCGCAACAGCGGCGCCAAAATGGTAGTGGAAGGCATCGGCGACCACGGCTGTGAATACATGACCGGGGGCCGTGTGGCGGTGCTCGGCAAAGTGGGCGTCAATTTCGCCGCGGGGATGACCGGCGGCCTGGCCTACGTGTATGACGCGGACAACAACTTCGATCAGAAATGCAACCTGGGCAGCGTGGACCTGGAAACGGTCATGCCGCATTCCGCCGATGAAGCGGAATTGCTTCAGCTCATTTACGAGCATTACATGGCTACCAGGAGCCGCAGGGCTTACGACCTGTTAAACAACTGGCCGGAAGAACGCGGCAAATTCATCAAGGTATTCCCGGTGGAATACCGGCATGCCCTGGCCATGCATTCCTGAAAGAAGCATGCAGCAGTTTTCTGTTGTTTGGGGTAAGGCAGGGGCCTCCGCGGGTGCGGAGGCCCCCATTTTTTGATAGGCCTGTATGCCGTTTCATGGCCGGGCATGTTGGCGCCGCTTTTCCTGCTTAAGCCATTCCGCATTTGAAGACTAATGTTCCGGATAAGGAGGTTTTCATGACCATACTGTCAGTTGATAGAGAAATGCGGCTGCGAGGGGGATGGTGGTTGCAGTTGATGTCAGGAGGAAGGTCAAATGTTCCAGCAATGCCCGGTTCTGAGCGGATTATGAATTCGAAGTCAACAGGAAAGTTTGAATGGAAATGTGTTAGTGGAGTTTTGGTTTTGGGAATTCGTCTGGATGGCAATTGATAAAAAAGTGAATTGAAAGGTAACTGATTGGTATTCTTGTTATTTAGTTATTCAGGGAATTGCCGCGAATTCATAATCCGTTAGGTTTGCTCCAACGGGTGTTTGGTTTTTTCTGCCAGGCTGCTCCAATTAACTGCACAATGAATATATGACGAGGAAAACCGGCCCTCTCTATCAGGAGAGGGCCGGTTTTTTGCAGGATTTCCGTAAGGGAATTCCTTTTTCTTATTGAGGCTTGTCCAACAAAATATCTTTTCCTGCGCCTCTCCATGAAAAAGCGTGGCCGCGGAGGCGGACGCATTTACAGAGATGGAAGGAAGAGCAAAGATTCCTACTTTTTAGGCGTTATAGTGCGCATGTTGCGGCCTTTAGCCTTGCGCTGCTGTTCTTCCAGGGCCGCGCGCTGCTGCTCCATCATCTTTTGGAAAAAACCGGCCTTTTTCTTTTTGGCGGGAGAGAGCACGGGCATGGGCAAGCGGCGGATAAGGGCCGTTTGCCCTATGGAGATCAAATTCTGCGTGGTCCAGTACAGGGCCAGGGCGGAAGCGAAATTGTAACAGAACAGGAAGAACATCACAGGCATCAGGTTCATAATAATGCGCTGGGAGCGTTCCCCCGCCTGAGGCGTCATCCTCATCTGGATAATCATGGTTACGGCCATGATAAGAGGCAGAATATTGATGGGAATGCCGAACAGGTGGCCCACGGTATCAGGCAGGGAGAGATCCGTCATCCACAGGCAGAAGGGCTGTCCCCTCAGTTCTGCGGAATACTGGAGCACTCGGTAGAAGGCGAAGAAGATGGGAATCTGGATAAGCATGGGGACGCAGCCGCTGGCCGGGTTGATACCGTATTTCTGGTACAGCTTCATCATTTCCATGTTCACCTTCTGAGGGTCGTCCGGATATTTCTCCTTGAGTTTGACCATCTCCGGCTGAACCAGGGACATGCGTTTCATGGCCATATAGGATTTTTTGTGCAGCGGCCAGATGAGAGCACGGACAACGATGGTCATGCAGATGATGGCCACGCCCCAGTTGCCGAACCATCCGTGGAAGAGGTTGAGCAGCCAGTTCATCGGAACGCTCAGGAATACGAGCCAGCCGTATGCCATGATATCGCTGATGGCGGGATAGGAAAGATTCAGGTCACGCAGGTAGGCGTTGAATTTGGGGCCGGTGTAAATATCGTAGGTGAGCGTCTTGATTTCATTGGGGGCCATGGTCAGATTGGGGATTCCCATGGCCACGGTGACGCCGGGCACCAGGGTGTTGCCTTCATGCGTCAAAGGAAATTCCTGGCGGGTGGCGTACACGGTGGACCCCCTGGACTGGTCCTGGGGAAGAAGGATGGTGGCGTAATACTGGCTCATGACGCCGGCATAAGTCAGGTCTTGGAGAGGGCCTTCCAGGACGCGGGCCTTGGCACTGCTGAAAAAGCCGCCTGTGAAATAGGAAGGCACTTCCTGTTCCAGGGAGCCGTCTGCATGGTAAAAGAAATGGGTGTAGGTATCTTTTGGTTCGCTTTTGGCGATAGGATAGGCGCTCCCGCCGAAGATGCCCATGTAGCGCAGATCCTGGACATTGGGAGATTTATTGAGCAGGGAGACGGTCAGGCGAATGAGATATTTGCTGCCGGGCAATATTTCACCTTCCAGATTTTTGACGGGGTGCAGGGTGTACGTTTTTGAGATGAAAAGCTGCCGTGCGGGGTCATAGCCTTCCAGGGTTACGGAGTCCGCCGTGCGTTTCACTTCCTTATACACGGTGTTGTCATAGGAAGGATCCTGGGTGGCATCCATGTTGAAAACGAGTTCTCCGATGCCCCGTTGCTGGGCTTCGTTAATCGTGATATTATGGTCCGCGACTTTTTGGGAGTCCACAATATCGTTGTGCAGGGTAACCGTGCCGATGGAACCCCCTATGCGGTTGAACGTGTAAGTGATGAAGGGTTCCTGCTTCCCGTTCACTTCCTGCGTGGCTACCAGAGTGATCGGGGCGGTTTTGTCTTCTTCAAGGGCTTTGTTGACGGAGGCCTGTTCCGGGGCGGAGGTTCCGGCTCCGGGGCGGACGCCGGCAACCGGGGCATTGGCTGCGGCGGCAGCCGTCTGCGGTGCGGGAATGGGGGCGGTTTCAGCCTTTTTATTGTTGCCCATGTAAATATTCAGGCCCAGAAGGGCGGCGCAGATGCCTATGATGATCCATGCTGTGCGATCCATAATGTGATATAGCTTGATTGGAGTTGGTGAAAGGAAAGGGAAAGAAAGGTAATTGTTCAGCGTGGGTGGCGCGCCGGGGGCACGGGATCATAACCTGATCCGCCCCACGGGTTGCATCTTAAAATACGCCATGTGCCAAGAAGAAAGCCGCGCCAGGCGCCGTGGATGCGGACGGCCTGGATGAAGTACTGGGAACAAGTGGGTGTATAGCGGCAGCCGCTTCCGGGGCCCCCCAGGGCATGCAGGGGAGCGCTGATGAAGGTTTGGTATCCCTTTACAAGGGTGATGAGCAGCCATTTCATCATGTCTTGTCTTGTTCCCGGGAAAGAAGTTGCAATTTGAGTTTTCGGGCGGCTTTCCGCCAGTCCCGTTCCAGGTCGGAGTAGCTGGCTTCCACGGCCCTCCAGCGGAGGACGCACACCAGGTGTACGCCGTTTTCAAAAGGAGCCCCGTGCGCCCTCAGTATTTCCCTCACGCGTCTCCGCAGTTTGTTGCGGACAACGGCACAGCCGATTTTTTTCGTACAGATGATACCGAATTTGGAGGGTTCCTCCGGATGTTCCAAAGGGGTCGCGCTTAAAACAATAAGCCGACCTGCTACGGATGGCCCCTCGTTACGTACCCGGGCAAATTGGAATGCCCTGGTCATGCTTTGTTGACGAGTAAGACGCATCTCCCGCGGGTCGGCCCGTGAAAAGAAGTTCCAAGGAGGCGTTAACCGGATCCTGGCGGCTGGATTAACGGCCGTGCTGGATGGTGTGGCGCTTGTACTGGATTTCGGCTCCCTTGGGAAGCAGGCGCTTGCGGCCTTTAGCGCGGCGGCGGCGGATGATGTCCGCTCCGTTCTTGGTGGCCATGCGTGCACGGAATCCGAACTGACGCTTGCGGCAACGCTTGGATGGTTGATAAGTCCTCTTGCTCATGATGTTGAAAGATGCTTCTTGTGAATTACTAGATTCAGTGCCGTCCGTCTAAGCGGCCTATGCACAACCGGACGGAAAGGATAACTATTTTGATTGTTTTGTCAATCCGTCAGGCGATTAATTTGCCGTTTTTCTTGCGGAAAGCACTGGGATAAGTAGTTTTTATGATTGATAGACAGTGTTTTTCTATTCCAGAAAAGCCCGCCTGCTTTACAGAAAGAGCAGTTCCGCGTATGTGGGGACGGGCCACAGGTCTGCGTCCGTCAGGCTTTCCAGCATATCAATGGTGCTTCTCAAATTGTCCATGCCCGTCTGGATGGCCCTGGTATCGGCTTCATCCACGGCGCGGCGCAGTTCCCTCACCTGTCCGGGGAGAATATCCAGCAGCGTGCCGATTTGGTTGGCGCGATCCGTAGTAGCTTTCATTCCCGCCTTGATTCCGGATGCCTTCATCTGGGCAATGGCGGTGGTAAGCTGCGTGAGCTGTTCCGTTACGGCGGGGATGTAAAGGGTTTCCACCATCAGGAGGGCCGTTTCCGCTTCAATGTTGATTTCCTTGTGGAATATTTCCGTCTGGATTTCATGGCGGGCGTGGAGTTCTACGGGGCTGACCACTTTGTACTTTTCAAAAAGCGCCTTGGCCTTGGGCGTTTCCAGAGCGGCCAGGGCTTCAATGGTGCCGGGGATGTTGGGGAGATTGCGGCGTTCCGCTTCCTCTACCCAGGCTTCTCCGTAGCCGTCTCCGCTGAATAGAATGCGCTTATGCTTCTTGATGATGTTTTGAAGGAGCTTGTTGAGGGTGGCGTGGAACTCCTCGGGCTTGTCCTTGACAGGTTCCAGGATGGTGCAGATTTCATCCAGGCTTTCCGCCACAATGGTATTGAGCACCGTCATGGGCCATGCACAGGTTTGGGAGGAACCTACGGCGCGGAATTCGAATTTATTGCCTGTGAAGGCAAAGGGGCTGGTGCGGTTCCGGTCGGAGGCGTCCAGAGGGAACATGGGCAGGGTGTCCACGCCGATGTTGATGGTCTTTTGGGTGCGCGCTTTTTTAGTGCCTCCTTTCTCGATTTGCTCAATGATTTCATCCAGCAGATCTCCCAGGAAGATGGAAATGATGGCCGGGGGGGCTTCATGGGCACCCAGGCGGTGTTCATTGCCGGATTTGGCGACGGAGGCGCGCAGCAGATCCGCATGTTCGTCCACGGCCTTGATGGTGGCGCAGAGCAGAGTGAGGAAGATGGCGTTTTCCTGCGGGCTGGAACCGGGATTGAGCAGGCTGCCGTAACCGGGGGCGGAGAGGGACCAGTTGTTGTGCTTGCCGGAGCCGTTCATGCCGGAGAAGGGCTTTTCATGCAGCAGGCAGACCATGTCATGCTTGTTGGCGGTTTTCCGGAGCACCTCCATGACCAGCATATTATGGTCCACGGCCAGGTTCTGGCTTTCAAAAATGGGTGCGATCTCAAACTGGCCGGGAGCGACTTCATTGTGGCGCGTTTTGGCCGGGATGCCGAGTTTCCAGAGGGCTTCGTCCACGTCCACCATGAATTCCAGCACGCGGTCCTTGATGGAGCCGAAGTAGTGGTCTTCCATCTGCTGGTGCTTGGGGGGCACATTGCCGAAGAGGGTGCGTCCGCACATCATCAGGTCCGGGCGCAGGGCATAAAGCTGCTTGTCCACCAGGAAGTATTCCTGTTCCGCCCCCAGGTCGGCGCTGACATGAATGTTGTCCGGACCGCCAAAGCAGGACAACAGCCGCTTAGCCTGCCGGGTGACGGCAGTCATGGATCTCAGGAGAGGCGTCTTTTTGTCCAGCGCCTGTCCCTTGTAAGAGCAGAAAGCGGTTGGGATGCAAAGCGTGGCGCCGTTTTCCGTCCGTTTGATGAAGGCGGGGCTGGTGGGGTCCCATGCGGTGTAGCCGCGTGCTTCAAAGGTGGCGCGGAGACCGCCGGAAGGGAAGCTGGAGGCGTCCGGCTCGCCCTGCACCAGGCTCTTGCCGGAAAATTTGAGTTCCAGATTTCCCTCCGGGTCCACGTCCACAAAGGAGTCGTGCTTTTCCGCCGTGCTTCCATTGAGAGGCTGGAACCAGTGCGTGTAATGGCTGGCTCCCTTTTCCAGAGCCCACGTCATCATGGCCTGAGCCACTTCATTGGCGATGTCGGGGTCCAGTTTTTCGTCCTTGCGGATGGTAGCCAGCAGTTTTTTGTAAACGGGGCGGGGCAGGTAATTGCGCATGGTCTCCATGTTGAAGACATCCTGACCGTAAATTTCCGCAATAAAGGTTGCGGCGTTGCCAATATCGGAAGGTGGGTTTGTATGCATCTTGATAGGGAACGCGCCAAAAGGCTCGGAACATACCAAACCTTAAAAGAGACTTTTTGGCAAGCCGAATCCTGCCCTATTTCTTCAGGAAAAGGACTTCTTCCGCCCCCATCCGTTTTCGGGAAGAAGCGTAAACGGTTTTCCGGTTTCTATGGTTCTCCGGCGGCAATGGAGAAATTGGGGGAAGGAGGGGGACGCTGTAAAGGAAGGGATGGGCCGTGATTGTCGGGAAGAGGGTTGGACGGGAGTTGGTGAAGTGCCGGGTTTTTGTTTCATGAAACGGCACAGGAACCTGCCGAGCGGTATTTTTCCGTATCTTGCAAGAAATCTATTTCGTTTTCAGTAGTAATAAGTACAACCATATTATTGTGAAATGCGTTTATTGTTAATAGTAAGGTATTTATTGTTGATGCTGCTGTGTTGTGCGGGAGTGGGGATGCGGCTTCATGCCCAGCCTTTGAATAAGGGCCGGATTGCCATTCTTGGGGACAGTATTGCTTATGCGGGACCATGGGCAAATGAGGTGGAAAACGCCTTGAAAGCCGATAAAAAGTTTGAGGCCTGCGAGATTGTCAACTTTGCCGTTCCCAGCGAGACGGTAGCCGGGTTGAGCGAGTATGGCCATGCGGGTGGCAGATTCCCCCGTCCATGCCTGCATGAGTGCCTTGACCGGGTTCTCCAAATGTACCGGCCCCAATTGATTCTGGCATGCTACGGGATGAATGACGGCCTTATGCAGGCGTTTGACAAAGCGCGTTTTCAAGCGTACCAGGAAGGGAATATCCGCCTTAAAAAGGCTGCCGATGCGGCAAAAGCGGAGATTGTCTTCATTACTCCTCCATTGTTCCGGGGGGGATTCCGCTGAGCAGGCTGAGTATGACGCTGTATTGGACAAGTACGCGGAATGGCTGGTTTCTAAAAGAAAAGACGGCTGGAAAGTCATAGATATCCGTCCCGGGCTTCGGAAGCTCATTGCCAGAGAGAAGGCCGGGAATCCCGGTTTCAGGTATTCCGGTGACGGCGTGCACCCCGGTCCGGAAGGGCACCATATGATAGCCCGGGAAGTTCTTGCCGGGCTGGTCCCGGAAATAGGCCTTGCTCCTGAGGTTGCGGAAAAAGACCATCGGCCGACGCCGGATACGATGAAAAAACATGAGAAAGTCCGCAATGAATGGCTGGTAAAAACAGGACATGCACGGCCGGAAATTCCGGGGTATGATCCGGAAATGGCCAAGCGTCAGTTTCCTAGGACGGTTTCTGTCTGGAATGGTTTTTTACGGGAGGAGTTTACCGTGGGCGGCCGCAGGGCATTCATCGTTTTTCCCGACAAGGCTGTTGTTTCTGGAAAAGAACAGTTATGGATATGGCGGCCACAATTTTTTGATTATAAGCCTATAGCTGATCTCGAACTGGTAAAGCGCGGCTATGCGGCGGTATTTATCAGCATGGAAGACCTTTACGGTTCTCCCAAGGCCATGGAGGTGATGGATCAATTTTACAGGTATCTGGTGGATGAACGCAAATTTTCCGGAAAACCGGTGTTGTTTGGACTGAGTCGTGGAGGACTTTATGCTCTGAACTGGGCGGAGAAGAATCCTTTGTGCGTGGCTGGCGTTTATGTGGATGCCCCCGTCTGTGATTTCAAAAGCTGGCCGGCCGGCAGAGGCAAGGGCAAAGGTTCGCCGGATGACTGGAACAAATGCCTGCGCGCCTATGGCTTTAATGAACAGCAGGCTTTATCCTATAAGGGCAATCCCGTGGACAATATGCGCGGCATGGCTAAAGCCGGAATTCCTTTGTTGTTTATTTCCCGGACGGAAGATGATGTAGTCCCTATTGAAGAGAATACGGATGTTTTCGCCAAACGTTACGCCAAGCTGGGAGGCCCTGTAAAAGTTATTCGCCGCCCCGGCGGGCACCATCCGCACGGTTTTGACAATCCTGCCCATATCGTAGATTTTGTTCTTTCCGTTACCGGACAGCCCGTCCCTTTGCGCGTTGCGTGCCTGGGAGACAGTAATACTTTTGGAGCAGGAGTGGCCGGAGCCAATAAGGATGTTTTGCGCTGGAGCCATCTTCTTGGTCAAGAATTGAGGAAAAAATTCAAACGGAAAGAAATAGAAGTGCTGAACTGCGGCGTTAACGGGCGTACCCTTCTGGCCAAGGGAGACCTTCCCTATATTAAAACAGGCGAGTACCGGAATGCTCTCAATTCCCATGCACAGATTGCCATTATCGCTTTAGGCACCAATGACGCCAAACCGCAGAACAGGAAATTCCTGTCCGAGTTTAAGCAGAATTATGCCGCCATCATCGCCGAACTGCGGGAAAATATGCCCGGCATTCAAATCTATTGCGCAATTCCTCTTCCCTCGTGGCAATCTTCCAGCCAAATTGACAAGGAAACGGTGGAAACTAAGATCATTCCTCTTGTGAAGCAGGTTGCGAGGGACAATAAGTGTGAAACCATCGACTTTTTCTCCCCTTTTCAGAATAAACCGGAACTTTTCCCCGATGGCGTTCATCCCAATGCCGATGGGCAGGTGATTATGGCTGACATTGCATTCAGGGAACTTCTGAAAAAACAACCTTTAATTCAATAAACAAAAAAATAATGATGAGCGCTAAACTATCGGTAATTACAGGTTCGATTCTCCTGCTGTCAGCCCCGTTGCAGGGATTTTCCGCGACAACCCATCCGGATTCTTGCATGAACCGGGATTGGAAAAAAGAGATTCCCCTTCCGGTGTATCCAAACCGGGAAATGGTGGATCTTTATCATAAGACATGGGAAATTGCGGCAGGCCGCGTCAGAAAAGGGCCGGAAGGCCTTCCCGCGTCTCCCTATATGGATGAGAATTGCTATGAAGATCAAATATGGATATGGGATACCTGTTTCATGGTGCTTTTTGCCAAGTATGCGCCTAGATCGTTTCCCGGAATAGAAAGCCTGGATAATCTTTACAAACCTATCCATGAAAAAGCCGCTACGCCCCTTAGAATCCATTTAGTGGATAATCCCCCGCTGTTTGCTTGGGTGGAAAAGGAATATTTTGATTTCACAGGAGATAAGGGGCGGCTTAATCATCTTCTTAATGAAAAACGGTATTTGCAGAAGTATTTCAAATGGTTTGCCCGGGCTAAGGCTGGTGAACGGTTTGAGTGTTCCCCCCAGCGTATTTACTTGAATTCCATTGGGGATGATGGCTTTACCTGGACAGGGGGAGCGAGCGGTATGGACAATACTCCCCGTGGGCGTGATGCCGGAGGATACCATAAGGTGTTATGGGTGGATGCCATTTCCCAGCAGGCTCTTAGCGCCCACTGCATTGCTGCCATGGAACAGGCTTTGGGAAATGAAGATGAAGCAAGGAAATGGAACGCTGAATATGAAGCGCTTAAGAAAAAGATCAACCATCTTTACTGGGATGAGCGGGATGGATTTTATTACGATGTCACTATTGCGGACAAACAGCCCTGCCGCGTTAAAACCATTGCGTCCTACTGGCCTCTTCTGGCTCAGGTTGCCTCCAGGGAACAGGCGCGGAGCATGGTCAGGCATTTGATGAATCCCGAAGAATTCGGAGGCAGTTATCCGACTCCTTCCCTGGCCCGCTCGGATAAGGATTATCATCATCAAACCGGGGATTACTGGCGGGGAGGAATCTGGCTGCCGACGACATATATGGCGATTAAGGCCATTGAAAAGTATGGCTACCATGAGGAGGCCGATGCTATTGCCGAGAAGGTTATCAACCAGCAGCTTGCCGCTTACAGGAATATGGAACCGCATACTGTCTGGGAGTGCTATAGCCCAAGCGGAGATGCCCCCTCCACTGAACACGGACGCCGTGTAAGACCGGAATTTTGCGGCTGGTCAGCCCTGGGGCCGATTGCGTTGTTTATTGAAAATGTGCTGGGATTTAAGAAAGTGTCTGCCGCCGGAAAGGAAGTCCGGTGGAGGTTGAAAAAAACAAGGGTCGCCATGGAATCAGGAATTTGAGGTTTGGCGATATTGTAACCGATATTGTTTTTGATGGTAAAGGCACGGTGTCGGTCACGTCGAATGCTTCTTACTCTCTAATCATTAATGGCAATACTTATTCAGTAAGGAAGGGGGATACTGAAATTAAGCTGTAAGGACCTTCTGTTTATCCACGGAAGGGCGTCATTGATGTTCTTCCGCGGGGTTTTTCCTTTTGCCGGGGCAAGATGCGGGTTTTTCCCGTGCCTGCGCCAATTTTTTTCTTTTGGAGGCGGTCTGAGAGGCAAGGGTGACAAAGGAAATTCCGGAAGGGCGGCAAGGAAATGTTCCGGAACATTATTTGAGAGGTAATGTTGTCTGCCGTTTTAACGGGGAGAGCAGGCTTCCTCCATATGCCTTACGGAAATTTTTTGGTAAAGGGTATGGGTTTGTCCGGGGGCGAGGGAAATGGAACGGGGCTCCGCGTTTCCCGTTTCAATGCACAGGAATTTATTCCAGGACTCCGCACCCAGGTCCGCCATGTTTTTGGCGCCCTGTTGTCCAGGATTCCAGACGATGACGGAAGAGGCATGATTCCGCTCCACCGTGATGGCGCGGTTCAGCATGAGGTCTTCCAGCATTGTTTTTCCCGAACAGGAGGGGAAGTTGTAAACGCGGTCCAGACACCCCAGCGGCGCCAGCGGGCGTTCTCCGTGCTTCATGGGCTGGGCGGCTTCTTCCCGGAACGGGATGTCCTCCAGCCCATGAACGCGGCATTTGGTCAGGTTGCCGACGGCAAAGTAGTTGTGGAAGGCTTCCGTGAGCTTGCAGGGCTGCGTGCGCGCCGTGGTTTCCAGCTTCATGGTCAGCGTGCGGCCCAGGGTAAGACGCAGGATGGCGGCGGGATAGGATTCATCTTCCGGATAGAAAGCCAGGGAGAGCAGGACGTTGCCGCGCTTGTCCATTTCCTGGTGGTGGAGGCGCCATTCCGAGGTGCGCGCTATGCCGTGGGACGGCGCGCCTTCCCGGGGACCGAACCAGGGCCAGCAGACGGGGATGCCTCCGCGGATGGCTTTGCCGGGGACAAAGGCTGCGTTGGGAGAAAGAAAAAGGCATTCCTTATGCCCTGCCGGCTTCCATGAGGTGAGGTGCGCTCCCTGAAGGCACAGGGATGCCGTGCAGAGCGGTGTTGTTACGTCCAGGAAAGAAAGCCCCTGGTTTGTTGTGCGCCGGACGGTCATGGCTGAAGGCGTTCAATTGTCCAGGAGCCGTTTTCCTGAAGTTTGTACATGAAACGGTCATGCACGCGGCCGGGGCCGCCCTGCCAGAATTCAAAGGTATCCGGGATAATTCGGTAGCCGCCCCAGAAGGAGGGAAGGGGTATTTCTCCCTTGGAGAATTTGTTTTTCAGTTCCATCAACTTCATTTCCAACAGTTTTCTTCCGGAAATGACGGAGCTTTGGTGTGAAACCCAAGCTCCAAGCTGGGATTCCTTGGGGCGGGTGAGGAAATATTTCAGGGATTCCGCGCGGGAGACTTTGACGGCTTTTCCGTAAATGATGATCTGGCGTTCCAGCATTACCCACGGAAGCATCATGCAGACCTGTGGATTTTCTTCAATATCGCGGGCCTTGTGGCTGCCGTAGTTGGTGAAGAAAACAAAGCCCGTCCGGTCAAAATATTTGAGCAGCACGGTGCGTAGGGAGGGCCTGCCCTGGGCGTCCGCCGTGGCCAGGGAAAAAGCGTTGGGTTCCGGAATATCCGCTTTCAGGGCCTGTTCAAACCAGGTTTGGAATTGTTCAAAGGGATTTTCCGCCAGGTCCTTTCTGTGCAGCTGGCCTTTGAGGTATTCTTCTCTGAAATTGGACAAGTCCATGGCGTGTTGAACGATGAGGGGTTATTCTACGCTGAAATCCAGCCCCAGGTCCAGGGAGGGGGCCGAGTGGGTCACGTAGCCTACGGAGACGAAGTCCACGCCGGATTCCGCAATGGCGGCTACCGTATCCAGATGAACGCCTCCGCTGGCTTCCAGCAGGGGGGTGGTGCGTCCTCCGCGCATGGCGACGGCTTGTTTCAGCATTTCCGGCGTCATGTTGTCCAGAAGGATATGGTCCACGCCTTCCAGTTTAAGGAAGTTGCCCACCTGTTCCAGGGTGTCCGCTTCCAGCTGGATTTCCACACCGGGCTTTTCCTGACGCAGCCTGTTGATGCATTCCTGGAGGTGTTCCGTATTTCCATCCGTCATCAGGTGGTTGTCTTTCACCATGGCGCGGTCATAAAGGCCCATGCGGTGGTTGGTGCCTCCGCCATGGAGCACGGCCGCTTTTTCCAGCAGACGGTAGCCGGGAGTGGTTTTGCGGGTATCCAGAATGCGGGCGCTGGTGTGGGAAATGGCTTTCACATATTGTCTGGTGAGCGTAGCTACTCCGGAAAGACGCTGGATGAAGTTGAGGGCGGTGCGTTCCGCCCCAAGAATGGAGCGGGCGGAACCTTCAATAAGCATCACCACGGCGCCGGGCGCCACGGCTTCCCCGTCATGCAGGTAAACTTCCACCTTCAGGGTGGGATCCACCTTGCGGAAAACTTCCGCCGCGACATTGACGCCGGAAAGAACGCCTTTTTTCCGGGGGGTCAAAATAGCTCTGGCTGTCAGATGTTCCGGGACGAAGTATGTGGAAGTCACGTCGCCGGAGCCGAAGTCTTCGGCCAGCGCCAGATTGATCAGGGTTTCCACGTTGTCGGATACGGTTTCTGCGGGCATGAAAGAAAAGCGGCTTAATATTCGCGGTTAAGAAGATAGTTGGCCAGTTCCACCAGGCGGGCGCGGCGTTCTTCCGGGAAAATCATCAGGGCATCCAGAGCCGCCTGAGTGCGGCATTTGGCTTCGGAACGGGCGCCGTCCAGGCCAATCAGGGCCGGACAGGTGGATTTCTGGGAATTGACGTCTTTGCCGGCGGTCTTGCCGAGTTTTTCCGTGGAAGCCGTCAGATCCAGAATGTCGTCAATCACCTGGAAAGCCAGCCCCAGGTTGTAACCGAAGTCCGTCAGAGCTTCCAGCTGGGACTCCGTGGCGTTTGCGGACATGCCGCCGAAGCGAAGGGCCGTGGTTAGCAGGGCGGCCGTCTTCCCTTCGTACACGGTGCGGACTTCCGGTTCGGAAAGCTGCTTGTGTTCTCCCTCCAAATCCAGAATCTGGCCTCCGATGAGCATGGTGCTGCCGCCGGTGGCTGCCAGCTCCCTCACGTAATCCCTGACGGTATAGCGTTCCGTATCGTCCACCTGGGCGATTACGGCAAAAGCCTCCGTCAGCAGCGCGTCTCCCGCCAGGATGGCGACGCCTTCTCCGAAGGCCTTGTGGCTGGTGGGTTTCCCACGGCGCAGATCGTCGTTGTCCATGGCTGGCAGGTCGTCATGGATGAGGGAATACGTATGCATCATTTCCACGGCGCAGGCGGGAACCAAGGCGTCCACTGCCAGTCCTCCGCAGGCCTCTGCCGCCGCCAGGCAAAGGACGGGGCGCATTCTTTTCCCCCCCGCAAATATGCTGTAGCGCATGGCTTTGTGGATGGTTTCGGGGCTTTCGTTCTCTGCTGGCAGCAGTCTGTCCAGCGCTGCGTCAATCAGGGCGCATTGTTCTGTGATGTAGTCGTTCAGTGATTGTTCACACATGGCGTTATGGAATAGGTGCGGGGTGTGGAGGAAACAGGTCAGCGGTTGACCAGCAATTCCGCGATTTGTACGGCGTTGAGCGCGGCCCCTTTTCGGACCTGATCGCCCACGACCCAGAGAGTCAGGGCATTGTCAATCGCCATGTCCATGCGCATGCGCCCTACGTAGCAGGTATCTCCGTTGGTGCTGTCCAGCGGGGTGGGCCACACGCCCTCCGCTGGGTTGTCCATCAGGGCGACTCCGGGTTTGCCTTCATAGGCGCTGCGGGCAGTTTCCAAGTCCACAGGTTTTTCAAACTGGGCGGTAACGGAGATGGAATGGGAACGGTAAACGGGCACGCGCACGCAGGTGCATGTTACCTTGAGTTCGGGCAGGGAAAGAATTTTACGGCCTTCATTAAGCATCTTAAGCTCTTCCTTGGTATAGCCGTTTTCCGTAAAGGAATCGATCTGGGGAAGAAGATTGAAGGCTATCTGGTGGGGATAAACATTTTTCACTACGGGATGGCCGTCCACTACGGCGCGCACCTGGGTTTCCAGTTCCGCAATGCCGTGCTGGCCGCTGCCGGAAACCGCCTGATAACTGGAGGCGATGACGGTTTTCAACCCGAAACGCTGATGCAGAGGGAAGAGGGCCATCAGCGTAATGATGGTGGTGCAGTTCGGGTTGGCGATAATATTGCGGGGGTGGTTGAAGGCCGCTTCCGGATTGATTTCCGGCACCACCAGGGGCACGTCCGGCTCCTGCCGGAAGGCGGAGGAATTGTCAATGACCACACAGCCCGCAGCCGCCGCGATAGGAGCGAATTTCAGGGAAATGCCTCCGCCTGCGCTGAACAGGGCGATATCCACCCCATCAAAGGATTTTTCCGTCAATTCTTCTACAGTCAGCATTTTCCCACGGAAAGCGACCTGTTTTCCGGCGGACCGGGCGGAGGCCAGAAGCTTCAGGGAACCTACGGGAAAATTGCGTGTTTCCAGGCAGGACAGGATTTCAACGCCCACCGCTCCGGTGGCGCCGACGATGGCAACATGGGGTGCTTGGTTCATGATTGTTGTCAGAAAATGACGGATATTTTCCGTCCGCCCCCATTATACGGCAGCCCGGTCATATGGCAATACGATTGCAAGCCTTCAGGCTTAAAAATGAAAAACTGTCCGAGATTTTACACCCCGGACAGTTGTTGAAAAACGGGAAAGATCGCGTTTTTTATTTCAGCGCTTGCGGCGCAGCATCAGCAGGGACAGGCCCAAAAGGCTCAGGGATGCCGTAGCCGGTTCCGGAACGACATCCTCAGCAGTGGCTGACATGGAAAAAAGCAGGTTGGAGTTCGTGTTTCCGCCGCCATTGCGGGTGGACATCACGATGTAAGCCGTGTCGCTGGTAAGGGGAGTACCGCTCAAGTCCACGGACAGGGTCATGCCTGTTTGAATCAGAGAAGAGGCCTGGCCGGTCAACTGGCTGATCTGCCAGCCTTCTGCCGTCTGATAAACGATATTGAGCGTCGTGAAGTTTGCTCCGGATTGCAGCCCGGCGCAGTCCACGGAAAGAGTCAATCCGGTATAACTGGCGTAATCACTGGTAAGCGTTACCGCTGTTCCCACGATAGAGCCGCCGTAAGCATTTCTGTTGATGAAAGACACGGATACATCAGTATCCCCGGATGCGGTGACGCTGCCGTAAATACCGGAGCCGGAATTGCCGTTTGCAGTAGTGCCTTGCCAGCCGGTGGTGCCTTGCAACCATGTGACGACTTTTTGTGCAGTGATGACATTTCCGCTGTTGACGTCTCCGAATCCAGACAATTTAAGGTTTGCAGGCAGAGATGCCCCTTCGGCTGCCTCCCCATTTAGGTCGATTGCTACGGTGGCGGCCATCCCTGCGCCGCAACACAAAGCCATAAGACCGGAAAGAAATAATGTGTTCTTCATGGTTGTTCGTTGCTCTTTTTTATTGCTGTAATTTGCCGGGCTGTCTTGAACCCGCTCATGATGAATAAAGCGGATTTTCAATCCGATATGCCCTGAAAATAGTGCATGAGTTTCTCTTTCTGCAGGGTACGGACTGTTTCCTGCGGCTGTTGAAACGGACATTCCCGGCAGATGTACCAGCTTTCAGGGAAAAGAGTTCTCCGGTTTTCAGACTTATCTTGAGCAGTCTCAAAAGCTGGCGGCGGTTTCTGCACGGGTGGATATTTCGGCAGGCTTTCCGTATGCATAAAAAGGTTTTCAATGATGCAATAAAGTTCGGCACAAATTCTTGGTTATCAGAATTTACGCTTGACTTCCGGATTGAAAATCCGGCATATCCTCGCTTTCCATGAAAGGCAACAAAACAGGCTCCCGATTTTAGGGAGCCTGTCTTTAAAGGAAAGAGCGGTGCAAGCCTGCTATTTAACCCATTTTCCCGCGCCTTCCGGCAGCCTGCCGTCAGAGACGGGGCCGTAGCGGGTGGATTCCGTGTTGCCCCAGAGGGGGACGCCTACGATGCGTTTCCACCAGCGGGACATGCTGGCTCCCGTATAGCAGCCGAAGCTCCAGCAGTCGGACTGCGGCGTGAAAATATCCCGCCGTATCCTGTTCAGGTCCGTCTCATGGATCCATTCCGTGGAAACGGCCATGATATTGTTGCCGTAGTCCAGCATCCACGCATAGCAGTTGGAATGGCCGAAGTAGTAAAAGGATTCCACCTTGTCGCCGTGGAAGCGCGGGGAGGAATTCAGCGCCCGGATGGCCTGGTCGGCGCTGTTTACCCAGACGAGCCTGATTTTATACTTGGAAGCCAGGTCCGCAATCCAGCGGGTGTAAGGTTTTCCGTCTTCCTTCCCCCGGGTTGCGTAACCGGGGCGGTAAACAATCCAGGTGATTCTGGCGGCAGGATCTTGCTGCTGGATCTGGGCGATGCGGATGGTGGAGGCCCTTACAAAGTTGGCCCACCAGTTGTCATGCCTGTCAGGCTGTATTCTCAGCCCTTCCCATTGCCTGAGTGCGGGGCCGCCGCACATGACGACGTGAACGGCCCGGGACAGTCCCGTGCCGCCCAGCAACAGGGCCAGAGCGAGAAAAAGGCGTGAAAGCATGCCCGCACCCTACCTTTGCTCCCCGTATCTGTCAATCCGGCGGAGCGTTTTTTGCGGGAACAGACGCGCGTGAAAAGACAAGGGAGGGGGTTCATGTACCCTCAGCAATTCACCACGTTGACGGCCAAGCCGCCCTGGGCGGTCTCCTTGTATTTGGATTGCATGTCCCTTCCGGTGTCCAGCATGGTGCGGATGACCTTGTCCAGCGGGACAAAATGAGCGCCCGTGCCGCCCAGGGCCATGCGGGCGGCGTTGATGGCCTTGATGGCGGCGATGGCGTTGCGCTCAATGCAGGGTATCTGGACGAGGCCCGCAATAGGATCACAGGTGAGGCCCAGATTGTGCTCCATGCCTATTTCCGCGGCGTTTTCCACCTGGTGGGGTGTTCCCCCCAGGTACTCCGCAAGAGCGGCGGCGGCCATGGAGCAGGCTACGCCCACTTCTCCCTGGCAGCCTACGTCCGCGCCGGAAATGGAGGCGTTTTTCTTGTACAGGATGGCGATTCCCCCGGCGGTGAGCAGGAAGCGATGCACGGCATCCGGATACGGGGAAACGCAGAATTTGGTGGCGTAGTTAAGAACGGCCGGAACAATTCCCGCCGCTCCATTGGTCGGAGCGGTAACGATGCGGCCGCCGGCCGCGTTTTCCTCACTTACGGCAATGGCGTACAGATTGATCCAGTCCATAATGGAGAGAGGGTCTTTCAAGGCCGATTCTCCGTGCACCAGAAGATTCTTGCGCAAAGTTTTGGCCCGGCGCGGAACCTGCAGAACGCCCGGCAGGTTGCCGCGCGCGCTCATGCCGTTGGAGATGGACTGCTTCATCGTCGTCCAGATCAGGTCCAGTTTTTCACGGACTTCCCGTTCCGGGAGCATGGCGCATTCGTTCGCCATGACAATGGAGGAAAGAGGGCATCCGCGCTCATCAGCCATATGCAGCAGTTCCTCCGCGGATTCATAAGGAAAAGGAAAGGTTTCCCGGTCCCTTTCTTCCGGATGCAGAAGTTCCTGTTCGGAAGAGACGAACCCGCCTCCCGTGGAATAAAATACCGCGTCTTCCACCGGGTCTCCGTCCTGGTTGACGGCAGTGAACTGCATCCCGTTCGGATGCAGGCGCAGGGGCTGGTAGTGGGAAAGATCCAGGTCGCGGGAAGGAGAGAAGCGGACGTTTTTTTCTTCCGTGACGGACAACGTTTCCTGCTGGTGCAGGCGGGCGATTTTTCCGGGAATGCTGCGCGGCTCCACCGTATGGGGTTCTTCTCCCAGCAGCCCCAGCATGATGGCTGTGTCTGTGCCGTGCCCATGTCCGGTGGCGGCCAGGGAGCCGTAGCATTCGCAGCGGATGCCTGAGATTTCCGCCAAGTGCGGGGAGTGGCGTATCTGTTCAAGAAAGCGGTGCGCCGCCCGCATGGGCCCTACGGTATGGGAGGATGAAGGACCTATGCCGATGCTGAAAAGCTCAAAAATGCTGTAATGGTGCATGTCCGTTTTCCTGTAGCGGGGAAGGGCCGGAAATCCCGCTGGGAATTCCGGCCCGTTCCGAAAGATGGGGTTACAGCCCCAGCAGGTAGCGTTCCGCTTCAATCGCGGCGCTGCAGCCCATTCCGGCGGAAGAAATGGCCTGGCGGTAGTGAGGATCCGCCACGTCTCCGGCGGCGAACAATCCCGGCGTCCTGGTCGCCATCATCCCTGTTTCCCGGATGATGTAGCCGGCGTCGTCCCGGTCCACCAGATCTCCCAGGAAAGAAGTGTTCGGCGTGTGCCCGATCGCCATAAAGACGCATTTGACGGGAAGTTCCGTTTCATCACCTTCTACTACGTCCTTCAGCATGACGGCTTCCAGTTCTCCCTTGTCGTCCGTCTTATAGCTTACGATGGTGGAATTCCACATGGGGAAAATCTTTTCATTGGACAGCGTTCGTTCCGCCATGATTTTGGAAGCGCGGAGCGTGTCGCGGCGGTGGATCAGATACACCCGGGAAGCGAAGCGCGTCAGGAACATGGCTTCTTCACAGGCGCTGTCTCCTCCGCCTACCACGCACACAGGCACGTCCCGGTAAAAAGCTCCGTCACAGGTGGCGCAGGCGGTGAGGCCGTGGCCTACCAGCCCTTCCTCTCCCGGGATTCCCAGATAGCGGGCGGATGCTCCCGTAGCCACAATGATACTCCGGGTTTCGTAATTCTGGCCGCTGGTCTTCACGGTGAACAGTCCGGTGGCTTCATCCCTGACGACGCTCTTGACGTCCTCATATGCAAACCGGGTGCCGAACTTTTCCGCCTGCTGCTGCATCAGGAACATCAGGTCCGGCCCCATCACGCCGTCCGGAAAGCCGGGGAAGTTTTCCACTTCCGTCGTGGTGGTCAGCTGTCCGCCGATTTGGGAACCCGTGATCAGAAGCGGAGAGAGATTGGCGCGGGCGGTGTAAATGGCCGCCGTGTAACCAGCGCAGCCGGCACCGATGATAATGACTTGTTCGCTCATAATAGTATATATGTCCGTTGCCATGGTAAAGGGCCCGTGCCCGTTTTGCGAGTAGATTTTGCGCTATGCGGAGACAATGCAGAGGCCTGCAATCCGGCAGTTGCGGGACGGGTTCCGGCAGTGGCGGAAAAGAACTGCCTGCATGTATCCCTGGCGACGGTCTGCAATATTCTGGCCCTGTCTGCGGGAAGATTGCTTAGCCGCGTCCCTTTCAAGGACAAGCGGCCCGGCAGGCCCAGCGGAGATTTTCCGAATAACGTGAAGTAGATTACGCATGCCGTCAGGTAGCTCCCTTCCTCCGTCGGGTGCCGGCCGTCAGGCTGGTACAGCTGAATGCCTGGATGGCGTTTGAGGCAATTCTCCCAGGCAATGCCCACGGGGGCAAGCGCTGCTTTTTCCCTCCGGGCAAGTTTCAAATACGTTTCAAGAAGAGCCTTTTGCTCCTGCGGGTCCGGAGTTCCGGAAGCTCCTCTTTTCCCCCACGTCAGCATCAGGATGGGCGTTCCTTTGGCGGCTCGTACCAGAGAGCACCATTTTTCTCCGAACTCCATGGTTCGTTCCGGAGCCCGGACAGGTGTAGCGCTTTGGTCCTGGAGAATAACGAAGTCCCATGCCGTTCCTTCCATGTTGTTGCGGGCACGCCTGTCATTCCAATGGGACTGGAGGGATGCTGCCGGAGCCGCGTGCATGTGCACGTCCGGCCGCAATCCTTTGGTGTCTGCCATGGCTTTAACCATGGCGGGCATGCGGTTGAAAAACGTATAGCTGTTTCCCAGAAAGAGAATACGGCTGCCGGAGCGTGCAGGAACACAGCACGGCCAGGAGGGGGATGCGGGCGGCTCTTCCCGGGCCTGGAGAGGGCGGGGGAAAGCTGCCCAGGAAAAAATCAGCAGCAGGAATATCTTGACGGGCGGCATCATGGCTTTAGACGGGTTTCCATGTTTCCGGAATAAAATTTCAAATGGAATTCATGGCGTGAGCAGGATCTTTCTATACATCAGGTAAAAGTAAATTCATAGAGATAAAAGAGAACATGGAATGCCTCTGTTTCGGCATCCCTTGTACAGGCGCCGGGGCTGCCGTCAATCCCGGCAGGCAGACGGGGATTTCCTTGTCTCCGTATCGCCGCGCGAAGGTATTTTTCTTCCTTCTCCTTGATTGGGAAGCTCTGCATCAATTTAAGTCTGAACAACTGGTTGTATGACTGGGGAAGACTTTCCGGAGGACTTGCCGAAAGGAGACGGGTGTGGTTGGATATGGTTCATGAAGTCTGAATCGCTGACCAAGCGCCGTGTGACGGGTGTGGATGATCCGCTGTTCCTGGATTCTCTGGATATTTACCGGACAAGCTTTCCGGTGCATGAACAGCGGCGGATACAGGATTTCCCGTTGGCGTTTCAAGACCCCGGTTTTTGTTATGAAGTATTTTTAAATGGGGAAGGCCGGGTGGTTGCGATGCTGGTGACGTGGCGTCGGGAACAATTCGTGTATCTGGAGTATTTTGCCGTGGATGCCTCCCTGCGCGGCCAGGGCGCCGGGCAAAGGATTCTGGAAGAATTGAGGGATGCGTTTCCGTACAAGGTTATTTTGGAAATTGATCCTCCGGAGGACGGGATCTCACGCCGGCGGCTGGGGTTTTATCAGAGGCACGGCTTTGTCCCCAATCCGCAGTTTGATTATATCCATCCTCCTTATACGGATGAGGGTGAACCTTTCCCGCTTCTGCTGATGACGCATGGAGATTTGCTGGATGAGGAGACATACCGGAGCTTTGTGGATTTCCACCATCGCCACGTAGTGGCGAGGTGAATGAATGGCCGGGGAAATCCGCGCCATGGGGGATTTTTCCCTCTTGAAGCAAATTATCCTTGGGGGGCTTTTGCCGATATGAGCCTGTAGGACATCAGGCTCATATTGCGTTTTGCCTGTTTGTGGAACTCCCCTTAGCCTGTATTTTCCGAATCAGAAGAGCCGTTCCGCATTTTTGGGAGACGGCTTTTTGAAAAATGCAGCGGGTTGGGATACACCGGAAGACTCAGCTCCATGCCCGGTCCACGGCTTCCCTCTCTTCCGGGGCAAGATATCTGGAGAGCCGCTCTTCCATGCGCAGCCTGTATTCGGGAATACTCCAGGAATGGAGCGGCTGGACGGCGGAATTGGTGAATTGCCAGGAGGGAACGGGAACGACCACGTCCAGCACTTCTCCGGCTCTGGAGGGCATCCCGGCCAGTACCGCCGCAATGGTGGAGGAAAGCTCCGGATGTTCATCCAGAATATCCAGCAGCCATCCGCAGCCCAGGTCCGTGGGAATGGCCTCCGTTTCGGCCAGCAGGTCCGCGAGGCGCCCGGGAGGGAGATTTTTGGAAATGAAAGACAGATAAGGGGCAAACCGCATGTCTCCCAGGCTCATCAGGGCGTCCAGCGCCGGAGCCATGGATGCCTGTCCGGGGCAGGGAGAGGCGCAGATGACATTCGCCAATCCGGCAATTCCGGGAAACCGCTCCTCCGGCTGGGGCGCGGCCAGCGTATAAATAAGGAAAGCGGATTGCCTGCGGATATCCGGCGCCTCATCCGCCATGGCAAAAGGCAGCAGGGCCCTCCATCCGTCCCCTTTGCGCTGCCGGATAAAAGCTGCCAGTTGCAGAGCGCATTTGCGGCGGGCGTCCGGAGCGCAGCGGGATTGGAACATGTTGTAAATGATGACGCCTTCTTCTTCTCTTCCCGTTTCATTGCAGGTGACCAGCCCGTAGGCGATCATGGCCAGAGGCCATTGATCCGAACCGATCTCCCCCCTGCGGGAGGGATCCGTGACGAGGGCGGCAAGCCGCTTGATTTCCGACAAAGAGCTGGTTTGATCCTGAAAAAGGCCCATGCCCGCATGATAGCCGGAGGCGGAAACCTGCCAAGGAAAAACAGTGGACTGCTTACAGGACTCCGGAGTTTTCCGGTGAACGCTGTTGAGGCATGTTATTGAGTACGACCGGCGTTTTATCCTTTATTTATTGGCATTCCGGCTCGCGGCTGGACAGGAATTCCGTATTTTTTGCTGAAGCTTTTTCCTGTGTTCCTCCCCGCTTTTCCCCTGGTAGAGGTAGGCGGTGTTGGAGTTGTATCCAGCCGTTCGGTCGATGAGGTCGAGAACCTCGCCGTCTCCGTATCCCGCCTTCCTGATGTATTTGACGACTTCCCCGGCCTGGTCGGGGAAGTACTTCACCAGCATGGGCACAAATATTTTTTCCATAAATCCGGAAACATAGCTATGATACATGCTGTTTCTTGACGAAAATGTGACCAGATTGTTCCATCGGTGAGTCCATTCGTAATCTTTAATGTCAGAGCCGATGACATTCCCGTCCGGATTGGCAGGATGGGAACGTATTATTTCATCTTTCAGCGCTGTCTCTTTTTTTCCGAAATCAGGGAGGTGCAGAGATTTCAGCCTTTTAATGATGGCGGCGGCGTAAGCGGCATGGAGATGTTTCAGCCGTTGTTCGTGGATGCCCAGGTTGCGCGACATCTGTTTCGTATCCATGATGGAGAGCGCGGAAATGACTCTTGATTTGGCGGCAATGTCGTTGTCCCGCTCGTCTTTATAAGGCCATGGCTGAGTGCTGTCGTAATCCGGAGCTTCATACATGGGGGCTCCGCTGATCAGATAAAGGCTCCAAATCATGTCGCAGGCTTCTTCCCGTGTCATCACGCCGTCATGCTGCAGTTTGTTGATTGCGGTCAGAACCGTTTTGGCGTGCTGATAAAATGCTTTCAGATCATTTTGTTCCAGCAGGCTTTTCAGGAGCGGAGCATGCCCTTCTGTACTTCTCCGGATATGGATGGAATCGGGCGGCATGAGTTCATGATCGAATGAATGTCCCTCCGCGGAGGAAAGGCTCCATCCGAGGCAGATGAAGATGATTATATGGAGAACGTGGTTCACCGTCTTGTCCGGGTTGTTTTTCCTGGTTGGGAGGGGGCGGATGGCGCAATGAATGAACATCCGGCGTCACTCTCCGCTCTGTTTCCGCTGAAGCTTTTTCCTGTGTTCCTCTCCGCTTTTCCCCTGGTAGAGGTAGGCGGTGTTGGAGTTGTATCCAGCCGTTCGGT
>ERZ1673702.1123-NODE-1123-length-31065-cov-3.477136_pt1 | contig 31065 bp, 28 predicted proteins | sample MGYA00580232_ERZ1673702 | MGnify/ENA primary metagenome ERZ1673702 (study PRJEB41218, sample SAMN15661792) | gut metagenome | host: Homo sapiens | place: Canada: London | collected 2015-08-20/2019-03-30 | study: EMG produced TPA metagenomics assembly of... | reverse complement strand
TTGCAAGAAGATTTGCAACATATAAAAGAGCAACATTAATATTTAAAGATTTAGAAAGAATAACACAAATATTAAATAATACAGATAAACCAGTAGTATTAGTATTTGCAGGAAAAGCACATCCAGCAGATAGATATGGTGCTGATTTAATAAAACAAATACATGAAGTATCAATGATGCCACAATTCAAAGGAAAAATATTTATATTAGAAAATTATAGTATAGAAATCTCAAGATATTTAGTAAGTGGGGTAGATGTTTGGCTAAATAATCCAAGAAGACCAATGGAAGCATCTGGAACAAGTGGACAAAAAGCATCTGTAAATGGAGTTGTAAACTTTAGCGTTTTAGATGGTTGGTGGGCAGAAGGGTATAACCAAAAAAATGGTTGGACAATTGGAACAAATGCAGAATATCCATCATATGAAGAACAAGATATTGCTGACAGCCAAAGCATGTATTATACATTAGAAAATAAGATAATACCAGCATATTATGCAAAAGATGAGAATGGAATATCTAAAAAATGGATGCAATACATGAAGAACTCAATCATGTCAACAGGTGGAAAATATAGTACAGCAAGAATGTTAGTAGATTATACAAATCAATTATATATTCCATTATGTAATTTAACAAAGAAATATTATACAAATTTAGAATCAGTTACAGAATATAGTGTATGGAAGAAAGATATTACAACAAATTGGAAAGATGTTCAAATAGAACAAATTGAAGGAAATGCAGATAATATTACATTAGATGCAGGAAATCAAATAGAAGTAAAATGTGTTGTAACATTACCAAATATTGATGTAAGACATATTGAAGCACAAGTATATTATGGAAAATTTTTAGATGATGGATCTGTTCAAGATGTAAAAATTATACCAATGAAACTTGATGGAAAAGATGATGAAAATAAAAAATATTATTATTCAGCAAAAATAGATTTAATATCAGGTGGAAATTATGGATACTCATTTAGAGTTATGCCAAAACATGAAATGTTATTAGAAAGTGCAAATTTAGACTTAATAAAATGGGTTGAAAAATAAAAAAAGAAGAGATGAATTAGAAAAAATTCATCTCTTTTAAACTATTATTAACTTATGAGTATAGTCCAAATTAGATTTAGATTCATATTCAAATCCCAAAGTATAAACATTAGAAGCCCAAATATCTTTTTGAAGTAAATGCTTCAAATTTTTATTAGAAGAACCATCCATAAACTTTTTTGGAGAAGTAATTAGATTTAATTTTGGATTTCTTCTTGAAGCTTCACTAATGATTTTTTTACCATTTTCATTAAAACCCAGAATTCTTATATATGGAGCAACCTTTTTGGAAAGTTGCATATCATCTTTTGTAATACCAAGAATTGCATATAAAAGAATTCTTTGAAGTCTAGTTTTAGTATATCTTTTAGTATCAATTAAAGTTAATAATTCAACAACACTATTACATGAATTTGCAGCATCTTTAATTGCATATTCCAAACCCTCAGAAACATCTGGTAAATTAGCAATATCAGCAATAGTCATACGTCTTAATGTATATAAGATTTCCTTATCAAAAGCAGATAAATCTTTAACATAATTTCCTTTTTTAAAACAATCTTCCAATAAATAAAAAGAATCTTCAGGCATATATTTTTGTAATTGGTCAATATTAGGAGAAATACAAGCAGAACGAATTGCTGAACCACTTGCGAAACGAGATGAAGAAGAAAATATATTATTATTGTGATCTGCTTCTTGTCTTTTTATAGTAACAGGTTGAATGAAAGAATCCTGTTTTTTCAAGGCCTTTAAATATTCAATTCCCAAAATATTATTTGGAGAAGAGAGCACATTAGCAAATCTTCTCATATTACCAAGATACATCATTAAAGCCTTTTCTCTAGCTTTAGGAAAGGAAACACCAGTAGATAATTCATGAGAAAGCAATGTTCTATATGCTTTTGGTTCTTCAACAAGAACTTGAACAATATCATCTAAAATAGAAATATCTCCACATTCACTTCCAAAACACAAATAATCAACAAGGTTAAGTGAATCAAGAATTTTTATTGCACCATATGCAAAATTTTCAGCACTAGAAATTGAATATATAGTAGGTAACTCTAATACTAAGTCAACACCACATTTTAAAGCCATTTCAGTTTTTACCCATTTACTAACAATTGCTGGATCTCCTCTTTGAGAAAAATTACCTGAAATTACAGCAACAGAATAGTCTGAATTTGTAAGTTTTTTTGCTTCATTCAAGTGATATAAGTGACCATTATGAAATGGGTTATATTCACAAATTATTCCTAGTACATTGCTCATAATAAGATTTCCTTTCTTTAAATTTCCCTTGTAATTTCTAAAAATTATTGATATAATCTTATCACAAAAAAGCTAGATATACAAGAAAATTTTAGAAATTTATACAATGGTATGAAAGGATATTAACAAATGGAAGAAAAAGTTATTATATATACAGATGGTGCTTGTTCAGGAAATCCAGGACCAGGTGGTTGGGGAGCAATTTTAATGTACAAAGGTGCAAAAAAAGAAATATCTGGAGGAAAGAAAGATACAACAAATAATATAATGGAAGTTACAGCCGTAATAGAAGCATTAAAATGCTTAAAAGTAAAAAGTGATGTACAAGTGTATAGTGATAGTGCATATACTGTAAATGCGTTTAATCAAAAATGGATATATGGCTGGATAAAAAAAGGCTGGAAAACAGCAGGTGGAGATCCTGTAAAAAATAAAGAACTATGGCAAGAACTATATAGTTTAACCCAAAAACATAATGTTGAATTTATAAAAGTAAAAGGACATGCTGATAATGAATATAATAATAGATGTGATGAACTAGCAAGAAATGCGATAAGATCATTGTAAAAGAAAGTATAATAAATTTAGTTTTTGGAAATAATAACAAAAACATTAAAGAGAGGAAAAATAGTATTAAAAAACAAAATTTTATTACTATGTCTGCCTTTAGCAAAAGAAAGGAAAGATTTTTGTTATGAAAAAGAAAATTATATTTATTATACTTTTATTAGGTTTAATAGTAGCTTGTGATGTTGTATTAATGAGTTGGAATTCTGAAGTTGAAGCATTATCAAAATATGGCTCAAGAGGTAGTGAAGTAAGAACAATACAAGAAAAATTAAAAAGATGGGGATATTATAGTGGGTCTGTAGATGGAATATATGGAAGCCAAACAGTATCAGCTGTTAAAAAATTTCAAAAGAAAAATGGGCTTTCAGTAGATGGAATTGCAGGGACACAAACACTTAAAGCAATGGGGATAACATCTAATTCATCTTCTTCATCATCTTCAAACAATTCATCAAATGTAAATTTATTAGCAAGAGTTATTTATGGAGAAGCTAGAGGAGAGCCTTATACAGGACAAGTTGCAGTAGCAGCTGTAGTTCTTAATAGAGTAAAAAGTAGCAAATTTCCAAATACTATATCAGGAGTAGTATATCAAAGTGGAGCATTTGACGCAGTAGCTGATGGACAAATAAATATGACACCAGATACAACTGCAAAAAAGGCAGCACAAGATGCTTTAAATGGATGGGATCCATCTTATGGGGCAATATATTATTTTAATCCTAGTACAGCTACAAATAAATGGATTTGGTCAAGACCAATGACTGTAACAATAGGAAAACATAGATTTTGTAAATAAAGAAAAAGCAGATAATTATCAAAAAAGATTGATAATTATCTCTTTTTTTGTTAATATATAGTAAATTGTAAAATAGGAGGGCACAATATGAAATATTTCAAGAAATTAGTAGGAGAAAGAATATATTTATCACCAAGAAATAGTGAAGATGTAGAACAATTCACAGAATGGTTAAATGACTTTAACACAACAGATTATATCGGAAGAAGTGGAGCAAGTGTAACATTAGATACAGAAAAAGAATACTTATCAAGAGTAAGTAAAGACACAGCAACATTTGTAATAATCACATTAGAAGATAATAAAATGATAGGAACAGTATCATTAGAACAAATAGATGATATAAATAGAAATGCAACACTAGGAATATTTATAGGAGATAAAGATTATAGAGATAATGGATATGGAGCAGAAGCAATAAGACTTATATTAGAATATGGATTTAGATATTTAAATCTACATAATATAAAACTAGATTTAATGGAATTTAATGAAAGAGCATTAAAATGTTATAAAAAATGTGGATTCCAAGAAAATGGAAGAAGAAGAAAATGCAAATTTATTAACGGAAAATATTATGATAGTATAAGTATGGACATATTAGCAGAAGAATTTACAGGAGATTTTATAAAAAATAAAAATATATAAAAATATAGAAAATTATAAATACATATGATATATTAAAAGAGAAATACCAAAATAAAGGAGGATAAAATGGATTATAAAATTATAGGAGAAACAGTACCAGTAGTTGAAATGAAATTAAGAGTAGGAGAAACAGTATATACACAATCAGGGGGAATGGCATACCAATCAGATGGAATATCAATGGCAACAAATGCTCGTGGTGGAATAATGAAAAGTTTAGGAAGAATGTTTACAGGCGAATCAATATTTATGGCAAATTATACAGCACAAAAAGATGGAGCAATGGTAGCATTTGCGTCAACAGTACCAGGAGGAATTATTGACTTAGACTTAGCAACATTGCCAGGTGGAATGATGATTCAAAAAGGAGCATTTTTATGTGCAGAATCAAATGTAGAAACAAGTGTTGCATTTACAAAAAAATTCTCAGCTGGATTATTTGGAGGAGAAGGATTTGTGCTTCAAAAAGCTACAGGAAATGGAAAAATCTTTTTGGAAGTTGATGGAGATATAATTCAAAAAGATTTAGCACCAGGAGAAATTATAAAAGTTAATACAGGAAATGTTGTTGCATTTGAGCCAAGTGTATCATATGGTATTGAAACAATAAGTGGATTAGGAAATATTTTCTTAGGAGGAGAAGGTTTATTCTTAACAAAATTAGTAGGACCTGGTAAAGTAATTTTGCAATCTCAAAACTTTAAAGATTTTGCAGGAAGATTGATTCCATATATGCCAAGAACAACAAATAATAATTAGAGAAAGAGTATCAATTTGATACTCTTTTTATATAATTGAACCTAAAACTAAAATACCCAAATTATCTGAATAGATTTTATCAAATTGAGAAAGAGGAAGTGGACTAGTACCAAGACCAACTTCAATAGTATATCCAGGTCTATTATAATTTTGAATAAACCAATCTTTATAACCAGCAAAGCTAGAATTATAAGGAGTTGATTCTAAAGAATACCCACTAACATTAGCAAATTGAGTTCCAATTTCAAAACTATAAGTAGGATTATAATTTTGGAATTGCCAATAAATTACTTCACCTTGAGAATGATATGCAAGAATAAGTCTAAAATTATGTTGAAGAGTAAAATTATAAACTGCAAGTGATTCTGGTTCTGTAAGAGGACCATATCCAACGAAATCACGAGGAGCTGGACCGAGTAAAACCTTGCGAATATTTTGTTGCACGTGCTTGTTGCCAACCAGCTGGAAATTGTAAGTTTAAATCCACACCTCTAATGTTTGCTTTCCAGCCATTTGGAAAAGGAATAGTAGCAAAGCCATAAGCAATTTTTGAAGCTTGAGTATATGATGGAGAACTTGTAGGAAGAGCACCTGTAACTAAATCAACACCATCAGGATTAACCATAGGAACAAGATAAATAGTAGAAACATTAAAAAGCCAACTAGCGGGATATCCGAAAATAGTTAAATTATTAGAATAGCAATAACAATAATCAGCTAAAAATTTCATTAAAACAATGCTTGTGATCCATTCGTTTGCATGATATGAAGCAGAATAAAAAACTTCATTAGAACCATTACCGATTTTTATAAAAGGAATATCCTTTCCCATAATAGATTTTCCAATACTGCCAACAGAAATAAATGGATATAAGCTTGTTAATTTGTGCAAATCCTTAATAAAAACATTGTAACTATAATTAACATTTGTAGAAATAATAGAATCTTGTCTAAAATAATTCATAAAACCCCCATTCTAATATATATACTTATAATATGAAAACAAATAAATTTAGTGACAAATAAGCAAAAATATGATATAAAAATAATGAAAACTTCAACAAAAAGAAAGGAAAGAAAAATTATGAATAAATTTATGAAAATAGCAAAAGAAAGATCAATAAATGGATGCAGAAATCATGAAGGTGGACCATTTGGAGCAGTAATAGTAGATAAAGAAGGAAATGTAATCGCAGAAGGAAATAATAGAGTTTTATGTGATTTAGACCCAACAGCACATGCTGAAGTAACAACAATAAGAGAAGCTTGTAAAAAATTAAGAACATATGATTTATCAAATTATATTTTATATACATCATGTGAACCATGTCCAATGTGTTTATCAGCAATAATTTGGTCAAATATAAAAGAAGTATATTATGGATGTACTAAAGAAGATGCTGGAAATATTGGATTTAGAGATGATATAATTTATAAATATCTTGAAGGAAAAAATAAAGATTTAATAAATTTAAAACAAATGGATAGAGATGAATGTATAGAAGCATTTAATGAATATAGTAAAAATAATGGAACAATATATTAAAAAGAAAAGATGAAGCTAATATTTATCAACTTCATCTTTTTTGATTAAATTATGTGAGAACAGATAGCAACTATATCACTTTGTTCTTATTGATTTTTTCTGTCTTGCCAAAAATAATAGCTAACTGCAAATTCGATAATCCAAATTGCCAAAGTAACAAGATCTATAATAAAAGATTTGTTAGAAAAATAGTTAATTGTAATGTAAATTAATTCGTAAACAATCAAATATGAATTTGAAATTATCCGAGATGTTTGCCAATTTGATTTTTTAGATAATCGTTGGCAAAAAAGTGTAAGTGCAAAAGTAGCTATTGCTAATACGGCTAAGAGATTAATCAAAGTTTCAAAAATTTTTAACATAATTTCCTCCTTATAACTTTTATTGATGTAAATGGTTATATATGTAAAACTAAAAAGTCAGAGGAAAACCTCTTACTAATTAGTGAAAATCTAGTTCACATGCATAGTATTATATAATGGTTTTCAAGAAAATGCAAGGGATTTTACAACAAATAAAAATAATGCAATAGTTAATGCAATAGCAGAAATATTTTTAATTAAACTTAAATAACTTCAAATAAAAAACACTGAAAAATAGCCATTTTAGATATTGGCAGATATAAAAAAATACCCTGAAATAGAGTATTTTTTGGTGGAGATGAGGGGAGTCGAACCCCTGTCCACTATAAGATTCACACAAACTTCTCCGAGTGCAGTTTATTTTTAAAATTCATCTAATAACCACAAACAAACAAGCGATTAAAAAATATATCTATTAAATACCCACTATTTCCATAGAAAAAATAGCTTTGTTTCCCACTAAATGACACCAACTAAAAATATGTGGGGATACTTTTAGAGGCGACGTTGCAACTAAGCAGCGTATGCTAATTCTGTATTATCAGCGTTTATATTTAATTTCCCGTTTTTATAGTGGCAAACGAGAATCCACTACTCGCTATTCATGCTTCAGATATAATGTCGAAACCATTACATCCCCATATAACATATATTATACAGTAACAAATAAAAATATTCAACCCCAGCATAAAAAATATTATAAATAAAGTTATTCAATAAAAAAAACAATTTGCTAAGCATAAATTACCAAGAAAAAATGTACGAAAAATCTTGTCAAATAAAATGATAAGTGATATAGTATGAAAAGATAAAAAAATGTCAAAGAGGGGGAAAAGATGAAAATTATAAATTTAGCAAAAAAATATAGACATTTAGCATTAGTATTAATAGATGTAATAGTAGTAATTGGAAGCTATGTAACATCATTATTATTCCTAAATACACAAATAACAGATTTGTTAGAATTTACAAAAGAAATGTGTATTGCAGTATTAGTATATGAAGTGTTTTTAAATGTTTTTCAAATGTATAGGGATATGATAAGATATGAAATAGGAGAAGATTACATTAAATATCTAATTAGTGGATTTTTATCAACAATATTAATGATAGTAATAAGCAATATGTTAAAATTCGATTATTTTGGAGCAAGAATAAACATATTGTCAGGAATATTCATATCAGGAATATTCGTATTATATAGAATTGCTGGAAGATCAATATTATCAAGAATGTCAAATGTAAAAAGACCCAAAAATGCAGAAAAAGAACCAAACAAAATAGAAAACTTATTAATAATTGGAGCAGGAATGGGAGCTAAAGAAATAATATTAGCTGTTAACAACACAATGAAAGATAAGTATAATATTGTTGGAATGATAGATGACAATAAAAATAAACTAAATAAAAGCATACTAGGAGTAAAAGTATTAGGAACAAGATATGATATTCCAGATATAGTAAAAGAAAAAAATGTAAACATTATTTATTTAGCAATAGATAATATAACACAAAGATCAAGAAAAAATATAATAGAAATATGTCAAACAACAGGAGTAAGAACAAGAGTATTACCAAGTACAGAAGAAATGATGAAAAAAGGTGGAGTAATGAATAACTTAAGAGATGTAGAAATAGAAGACTTACTTGGAAGAGACACAATAAAACTTGATAATAAAAACATTACAGACCTAATAAAAGGAAAAAATGTATTAGTTACAGGTGGAGGAGGATCAATAGGATCTGAACTTTGTAGACAAATAATGAAATACAATCCAGCAAAATTAATAATATTTGACATATATGAAAATAATTTATATGACATTCAAATGGAATTAGATGCACATTATCCAAAAACAAAAATAGAAGCAATAGTTGGAAGTGTAAGAGATAAAGAAAGACTAAGAAAAGTTTTTGAAAAATATTCACCAAAACTAGTATTCCATGCAGCAGCACATAAACATGTACCATTAATGGAAAATAGCCCATTAGAAGCAATAAAAAACAATATATTTGGAACATATAATGTAGCAAATTGTGCAGATGAATTTGGAGTAGAAAGATTTGTATTAATATCAACAGACAAAGCAGTAAACCCAACAAATATAATGGGAGCATCAAAAAGAGTTTGTGAAATGATAATACAAGCAAAAAATAAAGTAAGTAAAACAGACTATGTTGCAGTAAGATTTGGAAATGTATTAGGAAGCAATGGATCAGTAATACCATTATTCAAAAAACAAATAGCAGAAGGTGGACCAGTAACAGTAACACATAAAGATATAACAAGATTTTTCATGACAATACCAGAAGCAGTTGGATTAATATTACAAGCAATAACATATGCAGAAGGTGGAGAAATATTTGTATTAGATATGGGAAAACCAGTAAAAATTTATGATTTAGCAGTAAGCCTAATAAAATTATCTGGATATGAGCCAGGAGTAGATATTCCAATTCAATTTACAGGATTAAGAGAAGGAGAAAAGTTATATGAAGAATTATTAATGGCAGAAGAGGGATTAACAGCAACAAAACATAATAAAATCTTTGTATCACAACCAATGAACTTAGGAATGGAAGAATTAGAAAGTAAACTAAACAAATTAAGTAAAATAAAAGATAATGACATGAATCTTGAAGAAGAAGTAAAACAAGTAATGAAACAAGTTGTTCCAACATACAAAGAGCCAGATGAAGTTAATAAAAAGATTGTTAACGAAAAAAAGGGAACAAATGAAAATACACAAAAAGTAGAAGCAACAGCAAATACTTAAATACCAATAATTGAATAAATTCTAGTTAAATCAATAATTAGAATTTATTCATTATAAATAAGAAATTGTAATGAAGGAAGGAATGTTGAAATATGGAAAATAAAATGAACATTAGATTTTCACCACCAGATGTAGGTGAAGCAGAAATTGAGGAAGTTATAGACGCAATAAAATCAGGATGGATTACAACAGGACCAAAAACAAAATTATTTGAGCAAAAAATAACAGAATTATGCAAAACAGAAAAAACAGTATGTTTAAATTCATCAACAGCAGCAATGGAAATGACATTAAGAGTATTAGGAGTTGGACATCAGCATATACATATACAGCATCATGTAGTGTAATATGCCATGTTGGAGCAACACCAGTATTAGTAGACATTCAAAAAGATAATTTCGAAATGGATTATGACAAATTAGAACAAGCAATAACAGAAAAAACAAAAGTAATTATACCAGTAGATATTGGTGGAGTAATGTGTGATTATGACAGAATACAAAAAATAGTAGAGAAAAAAGCAAACATATTTAAACCATCATCAGAATTACAAGAAAAATTAGGAAGAATTGCAATAATGGCAGATAGTTCACATGCTATTGGTGCAATGAGAAATGGTAAAATGGCAGGAGAATATGCAGACTTTACATGTTTCTCATTTCATGCAGTAAAGAATTTAACAACAGCAGAAGGTGGAGCTGTTACATGGAAGAAAAATGATAAATTTGATAATGAAGCAATTTATAAAAGATATCAATTATTATCATTACATGGTCAAACAAAAGACGCATTACATAAAAATCAATTAGGAGCATGGGAATATGATATAGTAGAACCAGCTTACAAATGTAATATGACAGATATAATGGCAGGAATGGGATTGGCACAAATAAAAAGATATCCACAATTAGTAGCAAGAAGACATGAGATAATAAAAATATATGAAGATGCATTAAAAGGACATCAAGTAAAAACATTAAATCATGAAGATGAAAAAACAAATTCAAAATCATCAGGACATCTATTTATAACAAGAGTAGAAGGAATTGATGAAAAAACAAGAAATGAAATAATAATAAAAATGGCAGAAAGAGGAATTGCAACAAATGTACATTATAAGCCATTACCAATGCTTACAGCATATAAAAATTTGGGATTTGATATAAAAAATTATCCAAATGCATTTGATTATTATAAATGTGAAATAACATTACCATTATATTCATTATTAACAGATGAAGAAGCAAAATATGTAATAACAAATTTTGTTGATATTTTAAAAGAATATGGTAAATAAAAAGGAAAATTTAAAATGATATTAAAAGATTATGAAAAATTACCAGAAAAAATGAAAAATGAAAAAGTGAAAGAATATTATGATATAATATCAAAAAAGAAAATTAGTTTAGTAATGAAAAGAATATTTGACATATTCTTTTCATTAGTCTTATTAATAATACTTTCACCAATTTTATTAATATTAGCAATATTAATAAAAATAGACTCAAAAGGGCCAGTATTTTATAGACAAGAAAGAGTTACAACAAATGGAAAAATATTTAAAATATTTAAGTTCAGAACAATGGTACAAAATGCAGACAAAATAGGATCATTAGTAACAGTTGGAAATGATGCTAGAATAACAAGAGTAGGAAAAGTAATTAGAAAAGTTAGACTTGATGAAATACCACAATTAATAAATATTTTAAAAGGTGAGATGACATTTGTTGGAACAAGACCAGAAGTAAAAAAATATGTTGACAAATATACAGATGAAATGATGGCAACATTACTTATGCCTGCTGGTGTTACATCAATTGCAAGTATAAAATATAAAGATGAAGATGAAATATTAGATAAAGCAGTAAAAACTGGTAAAGATACAGATGTAGCATATGTTGAAGATGTTTTACCAGGTAAAATGAAATATAATTTAGAATATTTAAAACAGTTTTCTGTTTTTAATGATTTGAAAATTTGTATAGATACAGTAATAGGAGTATTAAGATGATAACTGAAACCAAAAAATTAGAAACAGTTTCAATAGTTATTCCAGTATATAACGAAGAAAAATATATAGAAGGATTAATAGATTCATTATTAAAACAAGATTATGACAAAGAAAAAACTGAAATTATATTTGTAGATGGAGAGTCAAGTGATAAAACAGTAGAAATAATAAACAGAAAAATGTCAGAAGAAAAAATAAATTATAAAGTAATGACTAATCCAAAAAGAATTCCACCAAGTTCAGTAAATGTTGGAATAAAAAATGCTAAAAATGATATTATTGTAAGACTAGATGCACATAGCGAATATCCTTCAAACTATATTTCAAAATGTGTATATAACTTAAATAATATGGATGCAGACAATGTGGGTTGTATATGCAAACCAGGAAGTAAAACAAAAATAGGAAAAGCAATTGCAAATGTAGTATCCTCAAAATTTGGTGTAGGAAATTCTAGTTTTAGAACTGGAGCAGAAAGTGGTTATGTTGATACAGTACCATTTGGAACATTTAGAAGAGAATTATTTGATAAAATAGGATATTTCAATGAAGAATTACCAAGAAGTGAAGATAATGAATTTAATTATAGAATAAGAAAAAATGGTGGAAAAGTATATTTATTTAATGATACAGAAATAACTTATTATCCAAGAGACACAATATATAAACTAATGAAAATGGGATTTCAAAATGGAAAATGGGCAACATATACAGGATATATTATACCAGGAACAATGGGTATAAGGCATTTTATCCCATTATTATTTGTGCTTGGATTAATAGTAGGAACAATAATTACAGCATTACACTTAAAAGCATTAACAATAGCTTTTTTTAGTGTATTATCTCTATATTTTATAATAGATTTATTATTTACACTAAAAAGTGTAATAACAGATGGAATAGAACAATTAATATGTTTTATAATATATCCATTATTTCATATTTCATATGGAATTGGATCAATATTTGGAATATTTAAAATATTAAAGAAAGTAATTAAGAAATGAAAAAAATAATAGAAAATTTAAGATTTATAAAATTAAAAGATATTTGGGCTATTTTTCAATTTATTTTTGCAATAATTCCAGCAATTATTTTGAAATGTATAAAGAAAAATATATGGTTGATTTGTGAAGATGAAAATGAAGCAAGAGATAATGGATATGTTTTTTTTAAGTATATGTGTGAAAGAAAAGATGAAAATATAAATGTAGTATATGCAATAAATAAAAAGTCACAAGACTATTTAAAAGTAAAAGATATTGGAAAATGTATTCAATATGGAGGATATATTCATTGGATATATTATTTAGCTGCAAAATATAATATAAGTTCACAAAAAGGTGGAAAACCTAATGCACCAGTTTGTTATTTGTTAGAAGTATATGGAATACTAAAAAATAAAAGAATATTTTTACAACATGGAATAACTATATCAGACGCAAAATGGTTGTATTATGAAAATACAAAAATGAGACTATTTGTATGTGGTGCACAAAAAGAATATGAATATGTTCAAGAAAAATTTGGATATCCAGAGGAAAATGTAAAATGCTTAGGATTTTGTAGATTTGATAAATTACATAATGTAGAAATAAACAAAAAAAGAATATTAGTAATGCCATCTTGGAGAGAATGGTTAAATAGAAAAACAGATGCTTATTATGAATTACAATATGATGGAAAATTTGAAAACTCAAAATACTATAAAAATTGGAATTCGTTTTTAAATAATGAAGAATTAAAAGAATTTTTAGAAAAAAATGATTTAGAATTGATATTCTATCCACATAGAAATGTTCAAAATAATTTAAGTTATTTTACATCAAAATCACCAAATGTAAAGATTGCATCTTGGAAAGAATATGATATACAAGAACTATTAAAAAATTCAGCATTAATGATTACAGATTATTCAAGTGTAGCAATGGACTTTTTATATATGAAGAAACCAGTTATATATTATACATTTGACATAGATGACTTTAGAAAAGGTCAATATGCAAAAGGATATTTTGACTACGAAAATAATAATATGACATATTTTGCTAGAGAAGAAAATGAGATTGTAAAGCAAATTAAAGACTCATACAAAGCAAATTTTGAAATAAACATAGAAATGAAAGAAAAAATAGATAATTTTTTCGGAATATGTGATGAAAACAATTGTAAAAGAACATTTGAAGCAATAAAAGAAATAGGTGGTTAAATGAAAAAAGTTGGAATTTTAGTATATGATTTTAATGCAACAGGAGGAGCTGAAAGAGTAGCAAAAAACTTAGCAATAGAATTAGCTAAAAATAATGAAATACATGTTATAAGTTTGTTTGAAAGTAAAGTAGAAGAACAAGCCAAAGAATATAAATATGTTAAAATGTTTGATAAAACAATAAGTATAACCAAGAATTTATTAATGATTTCAAAGAAAGTAAAAAAATATTTAAAAGAAAACAAAATAGATGTATTATTAATTATAACTGCAGGAGTTAATAGTGTAGGAATATTAGCAACAAAAGGAACAAATGTAAAAACAATATATTGTGAACACTCAAATTTAGAAAATAAAACATATGGAAAAAGACACATATTTAGACAATGGATTGGAGCAAAATTTGCTGATATTGTAGTAACTCTAACAGAAAGAGATAAAGAAAACTTTAAAAAAGAGTTTTCTGTAAAAGAAGAAAGAATCGAAAGTATACCTAATTGGATTGAAAATAAAAACAATTTAAAAGATATTATATATGATTCTGATTCAAAGAAAATTATAACTGTTGGAAGATTAGAAAAAGTAAAAGGGTATGATAATTTATTAAAAGTTGCTAAAATTGTTAATGAAAAACATTCTGACTGGACTTGGGATATTTGTGGTGGTGGAAGTTTGTATGAAGAATTAAGTGTAAAAATTAAAGAAGAAAAATTAGAAAAATTTTTGCATTTAAAAGGAAATGTAAAAAATATAGAACAAATATATAAAGAATACTCATTTTGTGTAATGACATCATATTATGAAGGCTTGCCACTATCATTATTAGAAGCTCAAATAAACAAATTACCAATAATAAGTTTCGATTGCCCAACAGGACCATCAGAAATTATTGCAAATGATAAAAATGGATATTTAGTAGATTGTTATGATATAGAAAAAATGGCTACTAAAATAAATGATTTAATAGAAAACAAAGAAAAAAGAATAGAATTTTCAGAAAAATCAGATTTGAACTTGAAAAAATATGAAAAACAAGAAGTATTAAAAAAATGGAACAATTTAATTAGCAATATATAAAGGAGCTAAGAGATGAAATCAAAACAATTCAAAATAGAAAATAAACAACAATTTAATAAAATTTTATTAATGTTTTGCACTATTTTAATTGCTATAGCTAATTATAGTATAGCTATGGTAAAAGAAAATTTTTATATAGCAATAATAAGTATAATGCTTATATGGATAATGAATTTATGTTGGGGAATGTCTAATCTAAAGAAAAGATATATTTTCTTAGGGATGAATTTGATGATATTTGTTTTTATATTGTCAAGACCAATAATAAGCACATTTAGAATGGAGCAATGGTGGTATTTTAGTATTGAAGCTGTATGGAAGAGTTTAAATGCAATATTAATATCATTATTAGCAATCTTAGCAGGAGGAATTATTGCAGAAAAAATTAAATTTAAGAATGAAAATGAAGAAATTAAGCAATATAATAATAAAATAGTAAAAATTTGTATGTATATAATATTAGCAATAACATTTGCAATATACTTTGGAACAGAAATTAATAAATACTTAATGTTTAAAAATGTAGATTATGCTAATATATATATAAACAATGGAATTCAATATCCAATAATAATAAGAGTTCTAGCATCATTATATGGATATGTTACAATATGTATTTTAGCAATGTTTCCTAAAAAAAGAGAAACAATTATTGTTTTAGCATTATATGTTATTTCAGCAATTCCACTATTTTTATTAGGAAGTAGAAATGATATTGTATTAAAATGTGTTGTAGCAATAGTGTATTACTTATTTAGACATTACTATTACCCTAATAATGAAAAATGGATAGGCAAAAAACTAAAAATTGCAACGATAATATTAATACCAGTAGCTATAATTGGATTAGGGGCATATAACTATATAAGAGATGACCAAAAAGTAGAAAATACATCTCCTATTGATATGTTTGTAGATTTCTTTTATAAACAAGGAACTACATTTGACACAATATGTCAAGGATTTGAAAATGAAGAAAAATTAAAAAAACAAGAACATGTTATAAGCTATACTTTTGGTGACTTTATAGATTACATATTACATAGTACAATTTCACAAAAGATATTTAAAACAGAAAGTTTAGGAAGTGGAAATAGTATTAAAATGGCAACTGAAAGTAACAGTATGGCGCATCATTTATCATATATTGTATTAGGAGATACTTATTTACAAGGACATGGAAGAGGAACATCATTTTTAATTGAAGTGTATATGGACTTTGGAATTACAGGAGTGATTATATATAGCTTATTATTGGGAATGTTATTAATTCTAATATTAAAGTTATGCAGAAGTAAATATATCATAATAAGATATACTATTTTTACTATATTATCTAATATTTGGGTATTACCAAGATATTCTGCAATGGGATTTTTAAGTTTTATAATAACACCACAATTTTGGATTGTTATAATAATGTTATATGGAATAGAATTTATAACAAAAAAAGGCACAAAAATATTTAGAAAAAAAATAGGGGCACAACAAGGAGGAAAAAATGAGAGCACTAAAATCTGCTAAAAATATTATAGTGGCATTAATAAGTAATGCTCTAAATATAATTTTAGGAGTAGTTGTACAAGCAATATTTTTAAAAACATTAGGTGATGAATATTTAGGATTAAATACAATGCTAACAAGTATATTATCAATGTTATCAATTGCTGAATTAGGAATTGGTTCTGCAATTATATATAATATGTATAAGCCTATAGCAAATAATGATAAAGAAAAAATAAAATCACTAATGAGATTTTATAAGAAATGTTATAGAATAATTGTAATTGTAATGCTAGCAATTGGATTAATAATAAGCATTTTTTTAAGACAAATTGTAGGTGAAACACAAAATATACAAAATTTATATTTATTGTATTTCTTATTTTTAGCAGACGTAATCTTTTCATATACAATAGCATATAAAAGGTCAATAATATATGCTAATCAAGAAGAGTATATAACTAATTTAGTTCATTCGATATATTTAATATTAATGAATGGATTGCAAATAGTATTTTTATATTTAACACATAATTATTGTGTATTTTTGTTAATTAAACTAGGTTGCAGAATATTAGAAAATGTACTGATAAATATAATTGCAGATAAAAAATATCCATATATAAATGAAAAAGATGTAAAAGAATTAGATAAAGAAACAAAAGATGATATTATAAAAAATATAAAAGCTTTATTTTTCCATAAGATAGCTGGATTTGTTGTAAGTAGTACAGATACAATATTGATTTCAGTATTTTTTGAAGGATTAATAACAGTTGCATATTATTCAAATTATAATTTAGTGTTATTAGCAGTAACAACGATATTGAATCAATTTTTACTATCTTCAACAGCAAGTATAGGAGATTTATTAACAGAAAGAAATGCAAAAAGGAATTATGAAGTTTACAAGAAATTAAATTTTCTTAATTTTGTAATTTTTATAATAGGAACAACTGGAATTGCATGTGCAATAGAACCATTTATAACGATTTTCTTTGGAGAACAATATATATTATCAAAATTTATATTAATCTCATTAATATTAAAATTCTTCATTCAAGGAATGAGAAGACCACTTATGGCATTTAAAGAAGCGGCAGGCATATTTTATGTAGATAGATTTGTACCAATATTAGAATCAGTAGTTAATCTAGTTGCGTCAATAATATTATTAAAAATATGTGGATTAGCAGGAATATTTTTAGGTACAGCAGTAAGTTCTTTAGTAATACTATTATATAGTTATCCCAAATATGTATATAGACCAATATTTAATAAAAGATTAAAAGATTATTATTTAGAATTTATTAAAACAATATTATATGCAACAGTTATAATTGGAATTACAATGGAAGTAAATCAATTAATAAGAGTAAGTAATATATTTGCTGAAAAAGTATTGAGTGTTGTAATAGCTATAATAATACCAGTTATAATAATAACATTAGTATCTGGGAGAACAGAAGAATATAAATATTATATAAATATAATAAAAAATATACTATTCAAAAAAAAGGAGGTAAAGCAATGATTGATGAAGAAAATGGACAAACAAGAAAAACAAAAGGTGGAAAAAGATATCAAAAAAATCAAAAAGGTAAAAAAGGAAAAATAGCTGGAATTATAGTAGCAATAATTTTAATATTATTAGTAATATTATTAGGTGTTGGAACTGGAATGGTTGCTGGAAAAATATCAAAAATAAATTTTGATAAATTAGATAAAGGTGATTTGGGTGTAAATGAAGATTTATATACTGAAGTATCTGATAATGTAAGTAAAGAAGAATTTGAAAAAATAAAAAATGTAGCATTATTTGGAATAGATGGTGGTAGAAGTGATGCAATAATGATTGCCTCAATAAATCAAGTTGATAAAACAATAAAATTAATAAGTATTCCAAGAGATACATATGTTTCTGTTGCAGGACATGGAAAAACAAAAATAAATCATGCTTATGCATATGGAAAAGAACAATTAGCATTAAAAACAATTAATTCTAATTTTGGATTAAATATATCTGAATATGTAACCATTAATTTTAAAGGATTAATAAATGTTATAAATAAAATTGGTGGTATTGAATTAAATATAAGTAAAGCAGAAAAAGATTATATAAATGAGTTTGTTCATGAATCTTATGAATTGACTGGAAAACCTGTACAATTATTGTCAAGTTATGGAAAAGTAAAATTAACAGGTGAACAAGCTTTAACACATTCTAGAAATAGAACTGTTGGAAATGATTTTACTAGAGAGGAACGTCAAAGAGATGTTCTTACAGCTGTAATGAATAAGGTTTCTACAATGAGTATAACACAACTTTGGAGCTTGAGTGATAGTGTATTATCAGAGGTAAAAACAAATTTGAATGTTTCTGAATGTATGGGAATTGCTTCAGATGTATTAGGAAATTCAAGTTAATATTTGAATAATATTGTATCAAAACAAATTCCTTCAGAAGATGATGGTGGAAAAGGTGATTATATAAATGGTATATATTATTATGTTTGTGATCTACAAAAGGCTAGTAAGAGTATGAAAAATATTATTTATGGGGAATAGAAAAGACATAATATAAGAATAATGGCTTAACGTTAATACTTAAATCGAAAAGTTTTAAAAGGCTTGACATGGTATAAAAAATATAATATAAATATATTTGAAAATTTGTATTCTACAAGGTATAGGTTCGAGTCCTATTGATTCCAAAAGCCAAAAAAAAGGAGGAAGAAATATAATTAAATCAAGTATAGAGGTAATTTTTTCAACGTCAGTTGAGGTTGTATTGTCAGAAATTTTAGAAAAGTTAGGAATTATATTTTTGATTAACCAGATGGGATTGGCATTAATGTTTCTTCTGTTATTCGCCCTTGCTATCTTTGTGGCGGAATTATAGTTTAATGGTAGAATATGCTAGATATAGCACTAGATAGCTAAGGGTAGACCAATAATTTTTATTGAAACACTAGGTTGTTATTTTAATATATATATATAAATTATTCGTATGCAAAGAAGCTAGATTAATCGGGCTTCTTTATTTATGGAGAAAATAGTAAAAAAATCCTAAAATTAGTGTAGACTTTTGTTGAAAAATAGCACATTGTATATTGACAAAATCTTAATATAATATTAAAATTATATAGATAGAAACAGAGGAACAAAAATGAGAAAAAATAAGATTAGCAAAATAAATATATTAAGAGGAATATTAATAATATTATTACTTGCAACATTTACAAGAATATACTGCTTTTCAAACCAAGATGGAACTCAATCGAGTGGAGTGAGTAGAAAGGTCACAGAAATAGTTACAAGTAATATGAAAAAAGTACAAAATATGCCTAAGAGTGAGAAAGAGCTCTTTTTAGAGCATACAGAAAAGATAATAAGAAAATTAGCACATTTTTCAATATATACAGTAGTAGGATTACTAATGATGTCACTTATGAATACATATAAGTTAAAGCAAAGTAAAAGAATATGGATAAGTTTAATAGTTGGTGTATTGTATGCAAGTTCTGATGAAATACATCAATATTTTGTGCCAGGAAGGTCTGCTAGAGTTTTTGATGTTATGATTGATTCAGCAGGTGTTTGCCTTGGTATATGTATTGTGATTTTTGTATTGGGGATTGCAAGAAAAGTGATGGAGAGAAAAAAGAAAGAGAATAAAGAAGTAACATCTGATAGAATTTAACAAAAGTATTACAATTTATATTTAAGGGGGAAATATAAATAATGGATGTAAAAGAAAAAGAAGCTGAAATAATAGTTTTTAATAATGAAACAGCATTAGTACAACCACAACAATATATTCCAGAAAAAACAGATAGTTTATTAATCGGAAAAATTTTTAAAAGATTAATAGATATTTTAGGGGGAATTGTTGGAACAATTGTATTAATACCATTAACAATTGGAATAGCAATAGCAAATTTGATTTGTAAAGATAATGGTCCAATATTTTATAGTCAATATAGAATGGGAAAAAACGGAAAACTATTTAAGATGTACAAATATCGTTCAATGGTTGTAGGAGCAGATGAAAAATTAAAAAAATATTTAGAAGAGAATGAAGAAGCTAGAAAAGAATATAAAAAATATAAGAAATTAAAACATGATCCAAGAGTAACAAAAGTTGGTGAGTTTATAAGAAAGACAAGCTTAGATGAGTTTCCACAGTTTATAAATGTATTAAAAGGAGATATGAGCTTAGTTGGACCAAGACCTTATCTTGAGAGAGAAAAAGAAGATATGAATGGTTATTATAAATACATAACTACTTGTAAACCAGGTCTTACAGGATTATGGCAAATAAGTGGAAGAAGCGATGTTGATTTTGCAACTAGAATTGATTTGGATATGCAATATTATTATAACCATAGTTTGAAAGGTGATATTAAAATATTGTTTAAGACTGCAATGAAGTTGGTTAAAAGAGAAGGAGCTTTGTAGAAAAAATAATAGTGAAGTAGGAATAATTATATGAAAAAAATTGTATTTGTTGCACAATCAAATGGTGGAGTTGCTGAATATCTATATATGTTTTTTAAAAATTCAAAAGATAATGACGAATATGAAAAATATTTAGTTGTTTCAAATCAGTATAAAGAACAAGAAGAGAGATTTGAAAAATATGTAAAAAATATATATTATGTTGATATGACTAGAAATATGAGTTTTTCAAAAGACTTAAAAAGTATAGTGAACTTAAGAAAAGTTATAAAAGAAATAAAACCAGATATTGTATATTTGCATAGTAGTAAAGCAGGTGGAATTGGAAGACTAGCTTTATGGTTTAATAAAAAAATAAAAGTTATTTATAATGCTCATGGTTGGTATTTTAATGCGCAAATTAGTGAAAAGAAGAAAAAAATATATATATTAATGGAAAAAATTCTTGCAAAACATACAGATATGATAGTTAATATTTCAAAAGATGAATATGAATCAGCAGTAAAAAATAAGATAGCACCCAAAGAAAAAATGTGTATTATAGAAAATGGAATAGATTTTTCGAAATTTAAAGATAGTGATAAATATAGAGAAATAACAAGAGAAAAATATAACATTAATAAAGATGAAGTTGTTATAGGAGTTGTTGGAAGATTAACGGAACAGAAAGATCCGATGACTAGTGTAAAGGCTTTTAAACTTATAAATGAAAAGTATTCTAATACGAAATTGATGTTTGTAGGTTCTGGTGAATTAGAAAGAGATGTAATACATTATGCAAAAGAAAATGGTATATATGATAAAGTTATTATAACTGGATGGGTTAATGATGTTGAAAAGTATATTCCAGCATTTGATATTGCTATTTTGCCAAGCAAATGGGAAGGCTTTGGTTTAGTTATTGTAGAGTATATGGCTTGTAATAAACCAATAGTTGCTAGTAATGTTGGAGGAATAAAAAACATAATTAAGGATAATGAGAATGGATTAGTATTTGAAAGTGGCGATTTTCAAACATTAGCTAATAGAATTATGTATATTATAGAAAATAAGGATATTAAAATGAAATTTATGAATAAATATTTAAATATTTCAGAAAAATATAATGAACAAAGAGTAATAAGAGAAAGTGTTAATTTATTTGAAAAAATTTAAAGGGGGAAAATATGACCAAAAAGGTAGGAATAGTATCATGCTATTTTAAAGATAATTATGGTAGTATGCTTCAAGCATATGCTACACAAAAAATATTAGATAATAATCATATAGAAAATGAAACTATAAATATAAGTTATAATAAAGATTTTTCGAAGGGGAAAAGAAAATATTATGCAACTCAAATTTTTAATTTAAAGTTTATCACTAATAAATTCGGAATGATAAAAATGAAACTTGATAAATTGACTAGAAAAAGCTTAAGGAAAAATATATCTATAAGAAATCAAAAATATAAAGAATTTAGACAAAAATTTAACCTTTCTAGAAGTAATAAAAATTTTGAAGATTTAACGAATCAAGTAAATGAAAAATATACAGATGTAGTTGTTGGAAGTGATCAGTTATGGTTACCAGTAAATGTTGTTTCTAATTATTATACATTAAATTGGGTACCAGATAATATTAATAAGATATCATATGCAACAAGTTTTGGTTTTTCAACAATTCCTTCGAAATATAACTCAATGTATAAATATTTTTTGAATAGAATAGATTATTTGTCAACTCGAGAAGAAAGTGGAGTAAAAATTATTAAAGATATTATAGGAAGAGAAGCAAAATTGGTATGTGATCCAACAATTTTATTAACTAAAGAAGAATGGCAGGAGGAAATTTCTGCTACGCCAATTTATAATGAAAAATATATTTTTTGCTATTTCCTTGGAAAAAATATTGAACATAGGAAGTTTGCTGAAAGATTGAAAAAAGAAACAGGATATAAAATTGTTTCAATAAATCATTCTGATGAATATGTAAAATATAGTGATAAATTTTGTGATTATGCTCCATATGATATAGGACCTGCCGAGTGGATAAATTTAATTAAGAATGCGGAATATATATGTACTGATTCATTTCATGGAACAGTTTTTTCAATTTTGTTTAATAAGATTTTTTTCGATTTTCGAAGACATAGAAATAATAGCAAAGTATCAACAAATTCAAGAATTGATTCTTTACTAGATGTTGCAGGAATAAGTAATGAGAGAATATTATTAGGTACTGAAAATGTTAAAGAGATGTTAGAAAGAAAAATTGATTATGATAAAGTAAATAAAAGAATTGATGAATTTAGAGAAAATTCAAAAACATGGTTATTAAATTCACTTAAATGGGAAAAAAATAATTTGAAACATATTGATATATCAGATAAAGAAGATTGCTGTGGTTGTTCAGCATGTGAGAGTATTTGCCCAGTTAATGCGATTGAAATGAAAAAAGATTGTTCAGGTTTTTTTTATCCAGAGATAAATAAAGAAAAATGTATAAATTGTGGGAAATGTAAAAGATGTTGTCCAATAATAAATAAAACTAAGAATAATGATTTTAAATTTAAAATAGAAGCTTATTTATTTCAAAATAAAGATGTAAAAGTAAGAGAAAACTCAACATCCGGTGGATTTTCCACAGCTTTAGGAGAATATATAATAAATAATCAGGGAGTTATATATGGAGTAGCATTTGATGACAAATGGGAAGTTAAACATATAAGAATAACAAAAATAGATGAACTTTCTAAAGTGAGAAGAAGTAAGTATGTTCAAAGTAATATAAATGGCATATTTTCGAATGTAAAAGAAGACTTAATTAATAACAGGTTAGTATGTTTTACAGGAACTCCATGTCAAGTTGCAGGTTTGAAAAATTTTTTGGGAAAAGATTATAATAACTTAATTACAGTTGACTTTGTTTGTAGAGCTGTGCCATCGCCATTATTTTTAGAAAGATATATAGAATATATATTAAAAAAGTATAATCAGGAAAAAGTAAAAGATATTGATTTTAGAGATAAAACAAGATATGGGTATGCTCATTCTGAAATGAAAGTAGAAATGGAAACAAAGACATATAGAGGTGGCTTGGATGTAGATCCATATTTGAGAGGCTTTTTTTCAGGAGAAATGATTAGACCATCTTGTAATAGGTGTAAATTTAAAACAATAGAAAGAGTATCAGATTATACAATATGGGACTGTTTAAATGTAAATGAAGTTGATAAAGATTTTGATGATAATATTGGAACTACTAGAATATTAGTTCGTTCGGAAAAAGGAAAAGAAATATTAAAGCAACTAAAAGATAATAATATTAAATTATTGGATTTTAATAAGTGTATAAAAAATGTTAATGAATTAACCCAATCTACTAAATTTAATTCAAAATCTAAAAATACTTTAAAAAATATAAATGATAAAAATTTTGTTGAAAAACAGTATCCAATTAAAATAAAAAATGTTATAAAAAATCAGACTAGAATAATATTACTTAAGTTTGGTTTATACAATAAGTCAAAAACGATAATAAAAAAATTAATAAGAAGGTAAAGGTATGAAAGATTTATCTATAATAATTCCTACTTATAATTCATGTAGTAAATTATTAAAATTAATAGAATCTGTTACCAAACAGAATCTAAAATATGATTATGAAATAGTAATAATAGATGATGGTTCAAAAGATAATACAGCTGTGGAATGTAGAAAAATTATGAAAAATAATAAAAAAATAATATACAAATATCAAGAAAATAGTGGAGTAAGTAAAGCAAGAAATGTTGGAATAGAAATTAGTTGTGGGAATTTTATAATGTTTGCTGATGCTGATGATTATTATTGTAATGATACACTTAATGAAGTAATAGGTAAAATGGATGGATATGATTTAATAATAACAGGTTACAATAGAATTAATATTGAAAATGGAAAATCTATCTCCAAAAGAATTAATATGAGAGAGTATAATTTAAATGAATATGATATATTAATAGAAAAATTACAAGAAAACAATTTATTTAATCAAATTTGGAATAAAATATATAAAAGAGATATTATCAAAAATAATAACTTATTTTTTGATGAGAAAATTGAATATGGAGAAGATTATCAGTTTAATATAAAATATTTATTTTGCACAAAGAAAATATTAGTATTATCAAATGTGATATATAATTATTTTAATGAAATTAATGGATTAAATAATACATATAGAAGAAATAGATTTGATTTAAATAGAAATAATTTATTTCTATTAGAAGAATATTTTAAAAAAAATAATTTGAATATTGAATATATAAATAAAAAATATTTTATAACACTGATATCAGGAATAAATAATATTTGTAAGAACGATAATTCGAAGGAAAGAAAAAATGATTTATTGAAATTATGTTATGATAATCAAACATATATGTATCTAAAAAGAAATAAATCATTAAAAGCTAAAATTCTAATGAACTTATTAAAAACAAAGAATACATTTTTACTGGAATTACTTGGAAAAATTGTAAAAATATATGAAAGAAAATATAAAAAAAGAAAGTTAGGATATTAAAATGATATATGTAAATGTGAGAGGAAATTTTGGAAATCAATTATTTGAATATGCATTAGCAAGAAGGTTACAAGAAAAATATAAGCAAACAATTTGTCTGAATATATATGACTTAACTAAATATAGAAAAGAATATACTTTTAATTTAACAGGATATACATTAAATTCAAATGTTATTATTGAAAAGAATAAGCCATTCCCATTTTTAATAAATCAAAGAAAGAATAAGTTGTTAAAAATTATAAGAAAAATTTTCCCAAATTTGACATTTTATTTTCTTAGAGTATTTGGAATATATATATGGTTAGGAAATACATACAAAAAAGTTGGTTTAAGATATCATAAGGACTTTTATTTAGATGGCTATTGGCAATGTGATAAATATTTTGATGAAGTGTCTGACATTTTAAGAAAAGAATTTAAAGTAAAAAAAGATAAAGATTTAAATAATGAGATTTATAAAAAAATTCAAGAGAATGATACAGTTTGTGTTTCTATTAGAAGAGGAGATTATATTACTAATGACAAGTATAAGAAAATTTTTTATGTTTGTAATGAAAATTACTTTAATAAAGCAATGGCTTATTTCAAAGAGAGAAATGATAAATGCAAATTTTTCATTTGTTCAGATGATATTGAATGGGCAAGGGAATATTTTAAAAATCGAAATGATGTTTTTTTTGAAACAGGAAAAGATGATGTTTTTGAAAAATTAAAAATGATGTCATTATGCAATAATTTTATATTATCTAATAGTACATTTAGTTGGTGGGCTCAATATTTATCTGTTGCTAAAAACAAAAAAGTTATTGCACCAATAAATTGGTATACTAATGGTCAAAAAACAGATATTTATGAAAAAGATTGGATATTAATGAATACAGAAAAGTAGGAGAAAAAAATGCTTTATTTATTAACTATAGTTTTTTTATTTTTAAATTTATTGTTTAAAAATTCCAAATATCTGTTATTTCTAGATTTTGGGTTATTGTTTATTTTACTTGGTTTTTCTTATGGACCATATGATACAATGATTTTTATTGATAGATTTGTTAATTATAAACATTATGCTGGATTTACGGAAATATTATTTAATAATATTATTAATTTAGGACATAATTTAGGAATGGATTATAGAACATTTCTTTTAGTAACATCTTTTATTGAATTATTATTAATATTTTTTGTAATAAAAAAGAACACTAAAAATTATTGTTATGTTATTGCTTTATTTATTTTATATCCAATGATATTAATGTTTGAACAATTAAGATTTTTTATGGCATTTACAATTGTAATAGTTGGTGCTATAGATCCTATAATAAATAAGTCTAAATTTTATAAAATAAAAGCAATAATTTTTATTATTATAGCTTCTATGATTCATAGTTCATGTATATTTTATATGATATTTATATTTATTGATAATATAAATATAAAAAAGTTATTTATCATTACAATTATTGCTTCTCTATTTTTATCAAGTATGAGTTTAATAAAGCCGTTAATGAATAGTGTAAGTCAAATAATTGGAGAGGAAAAAGTTGCAATTGTCGGAACTGAAATAGAGAGATTAAATGGAAATTTTGGAAGAAGTTTTTTAGTTATATATATAATTATAATGTATTATATTCAATATCTATATATGAAAAATGATAAATTTTTCTATAATAATAAAAATAAAGATGATATTGAATTTATAGAAAGAACATTAAAATTTAATATTGCTTGCTTAATGTGTATACCATTGACAATGTTAGTGTCACCAGCTTTTTATAGGATGCCACAAAGTGTAACAATATTAAATTATATATCTTTTTCAAAGTATATAAAGAGTCATGGAACAAAAATAAGAAAAAAAGAATTTATATTTATTTTTATCAATTGTATTTATGCATTGAGTTTAATAATATTATTAGTACATTCTAGTGAAGCTATTGGTTTAATTATAACACCATTTTTTGAACAGAATGCTATATTAAAATTTTAATATATAAGAGAGGAAGTATGGAAAAAAATTTTTATAAAAATTTAAAATATGCATTTATTGCACAATTTATTTCAATTTTATTTAGTTTAATTATGTATTTGATAGTTCCCAAAGTAGTTGGAACAGTCAATTATGCATATTGGCAATTATTTATGTTCTACACAAATTATTCTGGATTTTTTCATTTAGGATTAGTTGATGGAATATATTTGAGATTGGGTGGAAAAAAATATAGTGATTTAAATTATGAGTTATTAGGTTCTCAATTAAAAGTTATGACATTATTTCAAACAATTTTAACAATTTTATTGTTTATAATATTTTTTAATATTAATATAGCTATTGATAGAAAAATTGTATTTTTTTGGACAGCAATTTTCACAATAATTTATTGCATAGAAAATTATCTAGGGTTTATTCTTCAAGCAGTAAATTTAACGAAAAAATATTCATTTGCAATTATTACAGAAAAAGTGATTTGCTTAGTTATAACTGTAATTTTATTAATTTTACATATAGAAAATTATAAATTATACATTGCAACTTTTACAATTTCAAAATTGATTAATGTTGTAATATTAATTTTTCAATGTAGAAAAATTGTTTTTTCAAAAATATTAAAATTTAAAATTGTATTTAAGGAAATGGCATCAAATATTACTGTTGGAAGTATTCTAATGTTTTCTGGTATTGCAGGTTCATTAATAATAGGAAATGGTAGAATGGTAATTGATAATATATGGGGAATTGAAACGTTTGGGAAAATTTCATTTTCAATTTCTATGTTAAATATGGTCTTGCTTTTTGTAAAGCAAATAAGTATGGTGTTATTTCCAGCATTAAAGACAATAGAAGAAGAACAACAATCAGATATATATTATAAAACTCGTAAAGAATTATATATATTATTACCTATAATATATTTATGTTATATACCAGGAAAATATATTATGAATAAATGGTTGCCACAATATGGTGAAAGCTTAATAATCTTGTCATTAACGATGCCAATTTGTATTTATGATGCCAAGATGCAAATATTAGGAAATACATATTTTAAACTGTTAAGAAAAGAAAAGAGATTATTAATTATTAATATTTTAACAATGATAATAAGTCTGGTATTATCTGTTTTTGTAGGATATTTACTAAAAAGTGTAAATTTAATAGTGATTTCATTGGTGTTTGCTATTGCAATAAGAAGCATTTATGCAGAGTTATATTTAAATAAATATTATAAACAAAGAAAAAACGAAAAATTTGAAATAATAGCAGAATGTATAATTTCTATAACTTTTATGACGGCTTCATGGTATTTAAGAGATGTTCAAAGTTTATTGGTGGTAGTATTTTCGTATGTTATATTTATTTGCATTAATAAAGATGATTCAAAATATGTATATAATATTTTAAAAAATAAGTTAAAGAGGGAAAATAAAAATGAAACATAAAAGTTATTTAGATATTATGAGAGGATTTTCAATTTTTTTTATTGTCTTAGGACATGCAATTTCTCATAGCGATAGTGTAGAGGGAATATATAAATTTATATATAGTTTTCATGTTTGTGCTTTTTTTATTATCTCAGGATATCTTTTTAATGAAAAAAAATATAAATTTAAGGAGTTTATTCGAAAAAAATTTTTTCGAATAATGATTCCATATTTCTTTTGGGAAATAATTTTTTTGATTCCATATGCAATATTTATTTTGAAAAGAAATTTATTTAGAAATTATGAAATTGTAGATTATATATTCAAAATAATTTATGGGAATGGAAATAATGATGCGTTAAATCAAAATACATCTCTTTGGTTTTTGCCAGCACTTTTCTCTATGGAAATACTTATGTATCTTTTTATTAAAATTTTTAATAAATTTAATAAAAAGACTAGAAAATTATTATTAATAAGTGTAATATTTATTATAGGAATAATGTTTTCTAGTTTTATTAAGATAAAATTACCTTGGGGATTGAATACAGCGTTTAGTTTTTTAATAGTTTTTTATATTGGATATTTAATAAAAGAGAAGAATTTTTTAGAAAAAATAAATATTAAAATTATATTTTTACTTGGAATGATAGGAACTATTAGTTGTTATTTAAATATAGATATTGTTTCATTAGTTGAATATAGATATGGAAATTATTTTTTTGCATTGTTATCAGGAATATGTTTATCTATTACATTATTAGGAATTTCATATAAGATAAACTCAAATAAAATAATAGAATATGTTGGTTCAAATACAATGGGAATATTAGTTTTTCATAAGATAGTAATAATTCTTTTTCAAGCTAAAATGGGTAAAGTTACAAATTATTTAATAAATAGTAATTTAACTATAGAGATGCTTATGGGAATTGGCGTTTCTTTAATTACGATTATTTTTTCTTTAGGATTGAATAAAATTGTAAAAAGAAATTTTCCATATCTTTTAGGTAGTTATAAAAAAGAGGAGAGAAAAGTTGAAGAAAGATAAATTAATTATAATTATATTTATATTTATTACATTAATTATTAGTATAAAAGTATTTGTGTATATAAAATTAAATAAAGTTATTAATGATGAAATGGGAGATATTACATATAATAAATTTCTTAATAAAAATTCATCTTTGACACTTTTTTCATTTCAGAGTATAAAAAGATTAAGTGATAATATTGATCAATCTTCAAAATATAAGATTATGTTAGAAACACAAGAAAATATAGTGTATACAAATCTTATAAGAGCATATATTGATATTGATAATACAATAGATATGCAGAAAATAAAAATTGAAATTAATGAAAAAGAACAAAAGAATGATTTGAATAGTTATAATATAAATCTTAATGAAGGAAAAAATCATATAAAAATTGTTATTATTTATGGTGAAGAAATAATAAAAGTGTTTGAAAAGGATATGTATTATATTAAGAGCTATGTACATCAATTTGCAGATGAAATTGAAAAGGTTGGAGTAAATGTACATTATATTAGTTCTATAAGAGATGATTTTTCAAAAGCCGACAACATGTTGGAAGCTTTTGGAATAAAATATATAAGAACTAATTTTTGGTATAAAGATTTAATGAAAAATGGTGTATTGAACTCGAAATTAATAGATAAATGGTTCTACGATATTAGTTCAAAAAATGTGAAAATATTGGCTTTGCTAGATTATTATGATGGAAAAAATAATATTATAGATACAGATGAAAAAAAAGATGAATTTATCGATTATTATTTATTATTAAGTAATAATTACGATATAAATGATTTTGAAATTTTTAATGAAGCTAATACTAAAAATAGTACTTATTATGGATATCTTGATTCTAAAAGTATTTCAAATTATGTAGACTTGCTAAATAGGATTAATAAATTGAAAATTAAAAAAAATAATATTTATACAACTGGAACATCAACTTCTGTTGCAGAAACTAATAAAAGAATATCATCTGAAGAATTTTATAAAGAA